>JGI12210J13797_10725290_pt1 | contig 18973 bp, 22 predicted proteins | sample ElkSlonscriptome_3_FD_13797 | JGI IMG/M metagenome (IMG submission 13797)
CTATGATAAAAGTTGAAAACCTCAGAAAAGAATACGGCGGGAAGGAAGTCCTGAATATCTCTGAAATCAACATTGAAAAAGGAGAAATCGTCGGCTTGGTAGGCAATAACGGTGCGGGAAAAACTACTTTGTTTAGTCTTATTCTGGATTTGATTAAAGCCGATAGCGGAAAAGTTCTATCCAAAGAGGTGGACGTTAGTCAGTCCGAAGATTGGAAAATGTACACCTCTGCCTATCTCGACGACGGATTTTTAATCAACTTCCTCACTGCCGATGAGTACTTCGAATTCGTAGGAGGACTTTTTGACTTTAGTAAAACTGATGTACAGAACTTCGTGCAGCAGTTTGAGCCGATCTTCAACGGAGAAGTACTCGGGCAAAAAAAGTTCATTCGTCAGCTTTCGATGGGAAACCGAAAGAAGGTGGGTCTGATCGGAGCCTTGATCGGAAACCCCGAATTGATTCTATGGGATGAGCCCTTTTCCAATCTCGACCCCTCTACGCAGATCAGGGTGAGAAATATCGTAAAAGAGCATTCGGACAACCGAACATTTTTTGTGAGTAGTCACGACCTGCACCACATCGCGGAGGTATGTACGCGCATCATTATACTCGAGCATGGAAAAGTGGTTCGAGATGTGAAGAATTCTCCCGAAATGAAGGAGGAGCTGTTCGAGTTTTTCGAGGTGAAATAACGAACCCTCAGAGCTACACGCCTTTTCTTACTTTTGTGGGAAATTGATGTGAAATGATAACAGGGATTACCCATCTACATTCTTTGCTTCGTTGGCTGGCGCTTATCGCCATTGTCATCGCGATTTTTCAATCACTTCGCGGGATGACGGGCGGAAAGGAATATACTGCCAAAGACAACCGCTGGTCGCTTATTACGCTTATAACTTTCCATCTTCAGCTGGTATTGGGCCTGGTGCTCTATTTTGGCAAAGGCTGGTATACCCAGCTGGGCGATATGTCAAATGCGGTAGTTCGGTTTTGGAGTTTGGAACATCTCGTGGCGATGCTGATCGCCATTGCTTTGGTGACCATCGGACGAGTAAGTGCTAAGAAAACATCGAGCGCAAGGGTGAAACACAAACGTCATTTTTGGTATTTTACCATTGCCTTTTTGATCGTTTTGGCAAATATCCCTTGGCCGTTCAGAGAGCCCGGAATCGCCAGAGGTTTATTTCCGGGAATGTAAATGAAGAGCTCAGCTTTCATATCGATTTTCTGCCTTTTGATTTGGTCTTGTGCAGGGGATGGTTCATCTCAATCTGCTGATGAAGAAATCTCCGGGGCCAAGATCTATAAAACACATTGTGCCATTTGTCACGGCGACAATGGCCGCAAAGGTTTTGCCGATGCCAAGGTACTGCCCGAGTCGGAATTGACCGTAGCAGAGCGCATCCAATTAATCACCAACGGACGAAACACGATGATGCCCTACAGTGGGATTTTATCGGAAGAAGAAATTGAAGCAGTAGCGCAGTACACCTTATCATTGAAGTAATTTATGGCACAAAATATATCTACTGAACCACAAGTGGAAACCGCCGTTTTGGTGGGCGTTATTTCACGCGATGAAACGACGGAAATAGTAGATGATCATTTGGATGAATTGGCCTTTTTGGCCAGAACGGCGGGTATCGAAACCCGGAAGATGTTCACCCAAAAGCTCGACTTGCCCGATGTTCGCACTTTTCTGGGAAAGGGAAAAATACAGGAAGTTAAAGAATACGTGGTTGAGCACGAGATCGATATGGTCATCTTCGACGATGATTTGAGTCCGTCTCAGATGCGGAACATCGAGAAGTATTTTGAAAAGAAGATCTACGACCGCAGTTTGCTTATCCTCGATATTTTTATGCTACGAGCCCGATCGGCGCAAGCAAAAACGCAGGTGGAGTTAGCTCGATCAGAATATTTGCTACCTCGCTTAACGCGTATGTGGACGCACCTGGAACGTCAGCGTGGTGGAACGAGCACCAGAGGTGGAGCAGGTGAAAAAGAAATTGAGACGGATCGAAGGATCATTCGAAACAAGATTACCAAGTTGAAGGAGCGCTTGAAGCAAATCGACAAGCAAATGAGCACTCAGCGCGGCAATCGAGGTGCAATCGTTCGAACGGCCTTGGTGGGCTACACCAATGCGGGGAAGTCTACCCTGATGAACTTGTTGAGCAAATCGGAAGTCTTTGCCGAAGACAAGCTTTTTGCCACTTTAGACACGACGGTGAGGAAGGTGGTTTTTGGAAACTTGCCTTTCCTCCTTACCGATACCGTTGGGTTTATTAGAAAATTGCCCACTCAGCTCATCGAATCGTTCAAGAGTACCTTGGATGAGGTACGCGAAGCTGATGTGTTGATTCACGTGGTGGATATTTCGCATCCCAATTTCGAAGATCACTACAATACGGTGAAACAAACACTGAGTGATATTGATAGCGCCGAAAAGCCGACCATCGTGGTATTTAACAAAGTAGATGCTTATAAGCCAAAGCCGATCGATCCACAGGACATCGACCCCGACTTAATCACCGATCCATTGGAGCAATTGAAAAAAACGTGGATGTCGCGCGTCGAAGGCGATGAAGTCGTTTTCATCTCAGCGATCAAAAAACAGAATATTGAAGAGCTGCGCCAAAAGGTCTACGACCAGGTGAAGGAGATTCACAGTAAGCGCTATCCATACCACAATTACCTTTACTAAAGACCAAAACCATGCCCAGTATACGACAAGAAAAAGTTGCGAAACTCATTCAGCAAGAGCTCGCCATTATATTTCAGCAACACTCGAGGGACCTCTTTGGTGGCGCTTTCATCACGGTAACGGTTGTGAGGATGAGTCCCGATTTGGGATTTGCAAAGACGTTTTTGAGTTTTTTCGCTCCGGGCAAAGGAACCAAAGAAGAGTTGTTGGAAGTCGTTCGTGCCAAATCTTCTAAGATTCGGGGGATTCTCGGAAATAAGGTGGGCAAGCAATTGCGCATCGTTCCCGAACTGGCCTTCTTTATTGACGATAGTCTCGATTACTCCGAGAAAATAGATGATCTTTTGAAGGAATAGCCCGTGGATCTGAGTTTCTTCATTGCCAAACGGTACCTCTTTTCGAAAAAGTCTCTTTCGATTATCACTATCATGAGCATGATCAGCATGCTGGTGGTGGCAGCAGTAACCATGGCCATGGTAGTGATTCTATCGGCTTTTAACGGCATTGAGTCTTTGATCGACAGCCGTTACAGCTATTTTGATTCCGATCTTTCCGTCATTCCGCTTACCAACAAAGTTTTTAGCACAGATAGCCTCGACTGCTTGGACTTGCAGGACGTGGAAGGCGTAAAACACTGCGCACTTTCCATCGAGGAGCGGGTCTTCGCTCAATACGAGGACAATCAGCGAATTGTAATTTTGAAAGGGGTAGAAGACTCCTTCATCAGTGAATCGGGACTGGACAGTATGATCATTGACGGGGAAGCCCGATTGTACCTGGAAGATACTCCTCAAGCTGTGATCGGTATCGGGGTGAAGTACGACCTCGATCTGCGACTTTTCGAGCAGACTTTCAATCCGCTCAGACTTTCGGCGGTGATTCGCGGGAAGGAGCTGCGGCGAAATTTAACGGAGGCGCTCAATAAAAGGAACATTCCGGTGGCGGGAGTTTTCACGATCAATATCGATTTTGACTCCGACTATGTGATTGTGCCGCTCAAGTTCGCCTCCAATTTATTGGAATTCGACAACGAGTATTCGACTGTAGACATTCGAATCGAAGAAGGTGCCGATATGGAAACCGTTCAGGCTCGGCTTCAAGAGACGGTAGGAGAAAATTACCGCGTGAGGAGTCGACTCGAGAAAAACGAGATCATCTACAAATCGAACAAGACCGAGAAATGGGCGACTTTTTTGATAATGGCTTTTATCATGCTCATCGCTACGTTTAACATCATCGCCGCGCTTACTTTATTGATCAACGAGAAGCGCCACGACATTGCCGTATTGACGGGAATGGGCGCCACGGTGAAATCGATCCGTCGCATCTTTTTCCTGGAAGGTGCTTTGATCAATACCATTGGTGCTCTGGTGGGAATGGTCTTGGGTCTTCTCTTCGTCTACCTTCAGCAAGAACTGGGGCTTATCAGATTAGAAGGTGGTCTGGTGGAATTCTACCCCGTTGAAATGGAATTTACCGACTTCATTGCCATTTTTGGTTTGGTGGTATTCTGTGGAATTCTCTCGAGTATCGCTCCCGTGCGTTTTTTCACACGGAAGTATGCGTCGACCTAGTCTTTAGTTACTAGTCGTAAGTAGCTAGTGTATGGCAACCATGAGAGTACATCGTTGATTTAATGAGAATAGGATCTTATTTCCCGTTTACCCCCTTGCCTTTGTCCGCGATAGTGATCGGGATTTCATGCTTCAGTAAAGTGAGCGTAGCGAACAACCCCGTCCCACACTTTGCGCCTTGCGATTCACCATGTGAACGAAGCGAACTCAAGTGTTCAATTTTTAAGAATCTACTATTCTCCGCCGCGCCGCTGGGTCGCTGTAGTTCAATAAAGTGAGCGAAGCGAACTACGCGAACTCAAAATCTCCGTATTTCTCCTTCACTTCGTGGAGCAGCTCACGCACGCAATCGGGATTATCCTCCGTCACGAGCTTAATACGGTGTTCTTTAAAATCTTGAATTCCACGGAAGTAGTTTCCGTAATGGCGGCGCATCTCTACCACTCCCAGCTTTTCGCCTTTCCACTTTAGTCCCATTTCGAAATGGGACAGAGCGGCCTCTACGCGTTCGCCCATTTGTGGTGGAGCCAACGTTTCCCCCGTTTTGATGAAGTGCTTGATTTCTCTGAAAATCCAAGGGTAACCAATGCTGGCCCTGCCGATCATCACCCCGTCCACTCCGTATCGGTTTTTGTATTCCAGCGCTTTTTGCGGAGTGTTGATGTCACCGTTTCCAAAGACGGGAATGTGCAAACGCGGGTTGTTTTTTGTGTCGGCAATCAAAGACCAATCGGCTTCCCCTTTGTACATCTGTTGACGCGTGCGTCCATGGATGCTGATGGCTTGAATACCGACATCTTGAAGACGCTCGGCCACATCGACAATGTATTTGGTATCCTCGTTCCAGCCCAGTCGGGTTTTCACCGTTACGGGAAGGTTGGTCGATTTGACCACCGCTTCCGTGAGCTTCACCATTTTCGGGATGTCCTGGAGAATTCCCGCTCCCGCACCTTTACAGGCCACTTTTTTCACCGGACAACCGAAGTTGATATCGAGAATGTCAGGATTGGTCTGCTCAACGATGCGCGCCGATTCCATCATGGGTTCCAAATCACTTCCGAAAATCTGGATACCGATAGGGCGCTCGTACTCGTAGATGTCGAGTTTTTGCACACTTTTAGCGGCATCGCGAATGAGTCCTTCTGAACTGATAAACTCAGTGTACATCAAGTCAGCACCGTGTTTTTTACACAATGCACGAAAGGGTGGATCGCTCACATCCTCCATCGGAGCGAGCAAAAGAGGGAAGTCCCCCAAGTCAATATTCGCTATCTTCGCCATCTTTAATTGGGTGCAAAATTAAACATTCCTAACCGATGGGTTCAAGGCCTTTTTCAAACGCCGATCCGTTTCTTCAGATAATCGTTCTTTTTCTCATTGCTTTTTTCTGCGTTGGTGTCTTTATGCTAATGGGGCAAGGATTGTTGAACGCCCTATGGGGCGTGAACCTCTTTGAGAATCCAGGGGCTCTTTCAGACTATGAAAATGAGCACGTGGTTCAAATGAATCGACTGCTGCTTTTCTTTCAGCATTTGGGATTGTTTGTGGTTCCTGCCATTATTTTCGCTCGATTGAGTTCGAGCGCATGGAAGCAATATCTCGGTTTTCGTTTTGTGATGCCCCGTATTGCGGTCGCCTCGGTCTTGGTTATGATTGCATCGCTTCCACTGATAAATGTATTGGCTTGGATAAACGAAGGCCTTGTTCTACCCGAATATCTATCGGGTTTGGAGGAGGTTTTCGCCGGAATGGAGGAAAAGGCTCAAAAGTTGACATCGGCAATTGCAGGCACAGGAAGTGTTGTGTCGCTAGGAATCAACATTATTATTGTAGCCCTCTTACCCGCCCTCGGGGAGGAAATGATTTTCAGAGGGTTGTTAATTCCAATTCTGAGGAAGTGGACCGGAAATGTACACGTGGCCGTTTGGATTTCAGCGTTTCTGTTTAGTGCCATGCACTTTCAGTTTTATGGATTCTTGCCAAGATTTGTGTTAGGTGCTCTGCTAGGTTATTTATTCGTTTGGTCAAAATCCATCTGGGCTCCTATATTGGCGCATTTTGTAAATAATGCCCTGGCTCTTGTCCTGCTTTTCTTGATTGCAAGAGGGAGTATTTCGGAAGAGGTAGATTCTTTCGACCCCGAATTGAGCGACTGGTTGTGGGTTGGTGGCTCCCTTATTGCCGTGAGTGGATTGATCTTCTACATCATGAAATATGCCAAGGGCTGGAAAGACAATCGGCAGGCGCAGCAACTGCAAAAAGGATCCGAAGTAAAGCAATTGAAAGACCACGACGAATAGTTCCTTCTTCTACTGCTATAGCGAAAGGAACTTCGATCAACACTCTTTGTGCTAAAGTCCGATTCGAATTTGAGTTTCCTCGAAAACTCGATTCTAACAACCAGATTAAAACAAAAAAGTCCATCGACCTCACGCCGATGGACTTTTTATTTTGTTCGATTATTCTTAGTTGTCGAGAGCTGAACCTTTGTTAACTGAGTAGTTAATTTTAAGGGCTTGCGCCTCTCTCAGCTCTTGCTTAATGTCTGTAACGACACCCATCTGCACATCACTATCTACTTTGAGCGAAGTGGTAATAAGAGGTTTTTCAGCTTCATCTCTTTTGTCGCGGTTTTCCTTGATCCAAAACTGGATATCGGCTACCTCCGCGAAAGAATCATCGAGCTGAATTTTTGGTTCCGTTCCGAATCGCGTATCGATCGGCGTTCCTACATTGATGTAGTCTACCAATGATTTCTTTTCGAGTTTTTCCGTCTCCGTAGCGCTAGGCTTGCTGATGGACACCTTTGGGTCATCTTCTCGCATCACCGTTACCACCATAAAGAAGAAAAGGAGCATAAAGATGATATCCGGAAGAGACGCGGTTGAAACAGCGGGTGTTCCTTTTTTACCTTTTCGTGTGAATTTGCTCATGGTTTCCTTTTTTAATTTCCCCCGGAAATATCTTTCGGTTCGGCTTCTGAGATTCGTTGAGGATAAACCGCTCTGATTGCCAGAATCTTGGGTTTATCGTCTGAAAGAGCAGGGTTCAATTCGCTGTACGCAACGCCAAATTTTTCTTCAGAAAGTTCATTTCTCAACTCGTTAATGGCCGCGCTCAACTCGTTCTGAACTGTAATGTACATGGAGTATTTTGTTCCGCGGTCATTTTGCAATGATATCAAAGCAGAGGTCGGGAGTTCGTCGTACTCTCCAATCAACTCGATCGCTGACATCTTCCCTTGCCACTTTTTAAGATCAGTTTTAAGCTGCTTGTTAGAAGGGTCTTTAGCTAAGGCCTGCTGAAGCAAGTTGATATTCTCCTGAACATTCGCTCTGGTTTGCCGCGTTAAAATGGGTAAATCAGGATCCTGATTGGGATTGGTGTAGAACATTTTTGCTCCTTCTTTCAAGTCGCGCACGTCCATGCGTTCATTTTCCACCAATAATTGATTCCGGCTGTTAACCAATACCTCATAAACATTCCGCTTCTTAACGGGCGGTGGTTCAGGCATATCATCCGGTATAGGCGGTGGCAATTGCCTTAAAATTCCGATGTCTTGATCCATGGTGGTAGTCACCAGGAAGAAGATGAGTAGCAAGAAGGCAATATCAGCCATAGAGCCGGCATTGATTTCTTGCAAAGGTCTTCTGGCCATGTCTTCAGGGTTTATTTAAATATACGTACTACTTCTCCTATTATTGCCATGGCTACCGCTGCGATAACCAAGACGTACATCACCATAAGTCCTGCTCCGCTAATTTGCGATGCACTTGTCGTGATGTCATCATCGTAGCGGGTTATATCGTCTGATGCTATACTGTAACAGATGAAAGCCAATACTACAAATCCGATGAGGCCAATTAAGAGTGACATATTTCCTTTCAGATTGGTCAATAGTTGAACCAAACCGAATAGGATAGCCGCTCCACCAGCTACGATCATACAACCATATACGAGGTATAGTGACGGACTGATTGAAGATTCTGACCCTACTGCGATGCGGATTGTTAAAATCAACCCTACAACGATGATCAGAAAAGACAGTACTGTCAGTCCTGTACCGAGTTTCTTCATATCCATAGAACTATGCTTTTGTGGTTTTGTGACGAAGTAGCATGTCGACCAAAGAGATTGAAGCATCTTCCATGTCGTTTACAATACCATCTACTTTAGAAACGATGTAATTGTAAAAAATCTGAAGAATGATCGCTACAATAAGACCTGAAACCGTCGTGATCAAGGCCACTTTAATACCTGTTGCAACTACACCGGGAGAGATGTTGTTCTCACGAGCGATCGCTTCGAATGCGTCGATCATACCGATTACCGTTCCCATGAACCCGAGCATTGGTGCCAAGGCAATAAAGAGAGATATCCAGGAAAGTCCTTTTTCCAAAAGACCCATTTGAACACCCCCGTAAGAAACAACTGATTTTTCAACCATGTCAATTCCTTCGTCGTATCGCTCCAAACCTTGATAGAAGATTGATGCGATCGGTCCACGCGTATTGCGACAAACGTCTTTTGCCGCTTCAACTCCTCCTGAAGCCAAAGCATCTTCAACGTCTTTCAAAAGCTTTACCTTATTGGTAGAAGCCATGTTGAGGTAAATGATACGTTCAATACACAGTGCCAAACCAAGTATCAAACAGATCAGTACAAATGACATAAAGAAGGGTCCACCGTCAATAAATGTGTCTTTAATTCTCTGGTGGAATGTTTGTTGAGTTTCTACCGCTGCAGTTTCTTCTTCGGGCTCTTCGATAGCAACTGGATCAGGGTCCGCAGGGACCACGTCGGCTTCGGTCGCTGTGTCAGCTTCCATCGATTCCATTTGGGTAGTATCTTCTTCAGCACCGTCTTGGGCGTAGCTTATGTTGGCAATGCCAAAACTGAAAAGAACACTCAAAGTAAGTGCGGTCAGTAATTTTTTCATGGTTTCCAAAAGTTGGTTTTTACTTAGATTAAATCGAACGTTTCTAAATTATGGTACAAATAAAACTAAAAATCTCTTAAATCATAAGCGGAGAGGAAGGGATTCGAACCCCCGATCCCCTCTCGAGGATACACGCTTTCCAAGCGTGCGCCTTAAGCCACTCGGCCACCTCTCCTGTTTCACCCAAAGGCCTTTATTTTTAAGGCCCCGGCGGCGGCGAAAATACAAAAAAATGCCTTTTACGCTAAATGTGAACTTTAACAAATCGTTAATCGGTTGAATTGAGTTGGGGAGCGGTTCGTTCTCCCCTTAAATCTTCTTGGAAGTATAAACCGAATTCTTCTTTTGAAAGTCCTTGACCAAGAAGATACATGCTCTTTGCGACCACGGCTTCTAATTGCATGTCACCTGCGCTAATGAGGCCTATTCGTTCCAATTCACCGCTGGTTTCGTATTTACCCTGTCTCACGCCTCCACCTCGGCAATGGGTTGCATTGATCAATATCAATCCACGATCGGAAGCTTTTTGAATCGCCTCCAAAAACCAAGGATAGGTCATTGCATTTCCGCTTCCATACGTTCTTACAACCAGTGCTAAATTGTCTTTTATGTTGAGGGCAGCCTCTACGATGTGCTGAGAAACGCCGGGAAAAAGTGTCAATACGGCAACACGGTTATCGAGGTCAGTTTCTATTCTGAAAGGAAGGGGAGAAGGTTTATTGATAAATCGATCATTGTATTTTATTGTCACACCCGCTTCGGCTAAAAAGGGATAATTGGGCGATTCAAAAGCCTCAAAGTGCTCCGTATTGTACTTAAAGGTGCGGTTTCCGCGGTACAAGTGATATTCAAAATAGATGGCGACTTCGGGAACCATCGGCACATTGTCTCGATAGTCGCAGGCAATCTCGATGGCGGTGATGAGGTTTTCTTTACCATCGGTGCGCACCATCCCGATTGGCAATTGCGAACCTGTCAGGATTACCGGTTTGGATAAATTGACAAACATAAAACTCAATGCGGACGCCGTATAAGCCATGGTATCGCTGCCATGTAAAATGACAAATCCGTCGTATTGATCGTAGTTGTCAAAAACTATTTGCGCCAATCTTTGCCAATGCTCCAAGCCCATGTTGCTGCTGTCAAGCGGATCTTCAAACGAAAGAGTGTCAATGGCGGCAGACAGATTCTTGATTTCGGGAATCTGCTTCTCAATATTGCTAAAGTCAAACGGAATCAAGCGATTCGTGTCGTAGTCTTGAACCATACCGATGGTGCCACCGGTGTAGATGAGCAAAATATTTCTTTTAGGACTCACGGAGCTTAAATAGGTCTTTTGCATTGTTAGTGGTCACACGTGCTATTTCCTCCACCGACTTTTCAAAAATTACCGCGAGCTTGTCAGCTACCAATCTAGTATAAGCCGTCTCGTTTCTTTTTCCTCTGTGGGGGTGTGGAGTGAGATAGGGAGCATCGGTTTCCAACATGAGGCGATCTAAACCAACCTCGGAAAGAACAGCATCTAATCCGCTGTTTTTAAAAGTCACAACTCCACCAATCCCCAAGTAAAATCCCGAATAGCTCAGGGCTTTTTTAGCTTGCTCTCCGGTTCCGGTAAAGCAGTGAAAAACTCCCTTGAGCCGTTCATCGTGCATTTCGTCGAGTACCTCAAAAATCTCAGCGAAAGAATCACGTGCGTGAATAGCAATGGGCAGATTGGCTTCCTTGGCCCATTCTATCTGTTTTTTAAAAGCCTCTGTTTGAATGCCTAAAGTTGATTTGTCCCAATATAGATCAAGGCCGATCTCACCAACGGCAATGTATTTCCCTGTATTCAACTCCTTTTTAATCGTCGAGAGCTGTTCGCGGAAATCTTCTTTTACCGAGCAAGGATGAAGCCCCATCATTCCCATGTATTGAGCGGGAAATTCCTCTATGATTCGTTTCATGGGTTCAATGCTATCCACGTCTATGTTGGGCAAAAGGGTGAGAAGCACATTCTCCTTTACGGCTCTTTCCATGCATTCTTTCCGATCTTCATCGAAATGGTCGAGGTACATGTGCGAATGGGTATCTATAATTTTCACGCGTTCAGTTATGAGCTACAAATGACGTAAATCGGTTACATTTGAAAAAATTCAAAATTCTTTGACGAAAGTCCTGATCATTCGATTCAGCTCCATCGGCGATATTGTTTTAACGACACCCGTTCTGCGAAACCTATTCCAACAAATGCACAAAGGAGTAGAGATCCACTATCTTACTAAGCATCGGTTCAAGTCTCTGCTAGAACCAAACCCATATGTCACAAAGGTGTATGGAATTGAGAAAAGCACCAACGAAATAATCGAGGAACTCAAAGGGGAGAACTACGATTATGTCATTGATTTGCACGTCAATCTCCGCTCCGCGAGGGTGAAACATGCTCTGAAGATGATTTCATTCAGCTTCAAAAAATACAATTGGCAAAAGTGGCTGCTGGTGAATTTCGGGGTAAATAAAATGCCAAAAGTGCATATTGTTGATCGCTACATGGAAACACTGAAGCCTTTCAGCATCGAAAATGACGGCAAAGGCTTGGACTATTTTTTTCAAGAAGGAAAAGACACATCACCCGTGGAAATGCCCGAGTTGCACAGAACCGGTTATGTCGCCTTGGCCATTGGTGCTGCACATTGGCGAAAAAAGCCACGGCGAAAACAGTACATTGAACTATGCCAAAAAGTGAATTGTCCCATCGTCTTGCTGGGTGGTCCCTCCGAAGAAACGGAAGGAAGTGAAATTGCCACTGCTAGCGGGAAACACGTTTGGAATACCGCGGGAAAATTAAGTTTAGACGGGTCTGCCGCCCTCATTCGAGATTCGAAGCTGGTAATTACTCCCGACACCGGAATGATGCACATTGCAGCGGCTTTCAAAAAGCCCATCATCTCATTATGGGGAGCTACCGTTCCAGATTTCGGAATGTATCCCTACTTAAATGAAAATTTGGATGAACGCATCGCAGCGGATCATTTAGCGAAGCGACCTTGTTCAAAGCTCGGAACCAAGTGCAAGTACAAAGAGTGTCGCTGCATCGATGAATTGCCAATTGAAAAAGCTATCGAAAGGGTTAATTCTCAAATAGGGCTTTCAACTCCGTAGCATCCTTGGGATCCATCTTCTTTGCCAAAATCAATCCCAGTTGTCTTCTTCTGAGAGCCCCGTCATAGCGCTCTTTTTCTAAATCTGATTCGGGGACAAGCTTGGGAACGTGGATTGGATGACCCACTTGGTCAACCGCTACGAAAGTGTAAATCGCTTCGTTGCATTTCGTGCGTTTTCCGGTTCGGTGATCTTCTACCGATACGTCGAGAAAGACCTCCATGGAGGAGCCGAAAGAGCGAGAAACTTTCGACTCGATGGTCAGGATGTCTCCAAGTTTGATGGCCTTATTGAATGAGACGTTGTTTACTGCTGCCGTGACTACCACTCTGCGGCAATGCCGCTGAGCCGAGATGGCAGCGTTGATGTCCATCCAATTGAGGAGTTGCCCTCCCATCAAATTGCCCAATGTGTTGGTATCATTTGGCAGAATGATCTTTGAAGTGCTGGCAAAAGTTTCGTGCGCTAATTTCTGTTCTCTCATATCCTTTGGATTCTGGCCGCAAAGATACCGCTATAGATTCGATGTTTGTACCTTTGGCGCCCAAGATGTACTACACGGCTAAAGCGTTACACCTCATTTTTATGGTGGCCTGGTTTGCAGGTCTTTTTTACATGCCCCGTTTGTTTATTTATCAAACAGAGGCTTCTCAAAAACCCGAGAGCGAAAGAAATGTGCTGGTTGATCAGCTTAAACTGATGTCCAAAAGGCTCTGGCACATTATTACTTGGCCCGCTTTTATACTTACCACTGGTTTTGCGATATGGCTATTGGTGATCAACCCCGGTTATCTACAGCAACCGTGGATGCACGTAAAACTTGGTTTTGTGGCTTTGCTCATCGGGTATCACTTGTCGCTTCAATGGATGTATAAGAAGTTGCAGAAGGATCAATATCCAATGAACAGTATGCAGCTGCGCTTTTACAATGAAGCGGCCACGATTCTGCTCTTTGCTATAGTATTTACCGCCACGTTCAAGAATACCATGAGCGGTTTTTACGGCATTTTGGGAATTGTGGGTCTGGGTGCTCTACTGAGCTTTGGAATAATGCTTTACAAAAAGTTTAGAAAGGACTAGCTCTGAATCTTTTCTCTGAGCCATTCTCTGGCTTCTTTATCTGTCTTGAAAATCTTTGTTGGCCTTTCGGGTTTGTTGTATCGAACAAAAAAATTGGCCGTCATGTGGTGCTGGTAATGTTCCACCACAATGGCATCGGCTAAAATTTGCTCCGTTACATTTCCTGCCGATACTTTATCTCTCGCTTCTTGGCTTAGTGTCGCTTGTTTTCCAGCTGTAACCAACAATCCTCGCGCGTCGGGCATTTGAGTGTGAATATGCTCAAATATTTCATCGATCTCTTCGGTCTCGACGGTACAATTGGGCAAGATGTGTAGCTCCACAATCCCATCTCCATCAAGCTCGAGGTAGCAATTTGTAAGTTCAATTTTGTGGTCAGCCATCTTTAGCCGTTTTTTTCTTTAATAGCCACGCATTGGGGAAAGTCCCGTTTTCACGTGTGGTTTTGAGTTCGTTTAAAGCTTGTTCGTAATTGTTGAAGCTCTCGATTTTCACTCGATAAAGTCCTTTGTGTAAATCCAAGATGTTGGAGTCGTAGCCGCGTATTTTCAATCTATCGACGAATTTCTTGGCATTTTGTTTTTCTCCAAAACAACCTCCAATTATGTGATACAACCCATTTGTTGTATTTGCTTTTTCAGCTGCAACTTTTTCGGGAAGATCGCTCATATTGATCCAAACACCTAGGGAGTCTACTTCATTTGACTCAAAGTTAAATGGAAACACACGCGTATTTTCAGGGTAATTCGTTTCATCCTCTAATTCTGCTTTGCTCATTGTGATTTCGCGTGCAGCATATTTTGGGCTGGCAGAATTTCCCAGAGGAATAAGCTCGGCGGGAGTGATTTGAGTCGGACTTTTAAAATCCGTTGTCATTCCCAAATAAATACTCATTCCTATAAATGGAAGAAGGGTGGCCGCCGCAACCCACGAAATTCCCTTGCTGTAAGTGGGTGTCTCAGCGATGGGGATCACGGGTGTTTCAACCTCAGTTTCAACTTCTTTTTCTTCTACAACGGGAATTTGAGCTACCACTTCAGCAGGCATTGCAAATGACTCGAAGCCAAATGACTGACGCAAGTAATTTACGGTTGTGTCAGGCGTAAATCTGAGCTGTTTATTCTCGTCAATAAAGAGAATGCCCACTTTATTTAATTTCACCCGTCCGCTTTCTTTGAGCTGACCGAGATAATGCTCAACCGATTCGTGAAGAATAGCATCGGCATTTTGGATAGAAATCCCCTCAGAATTAGAAATAGACTGACTAAGGAGACCGTCGTTTTTCGTCAAGTTTTTATTGAACCGCAATTCCTTAGACGGAGGGTGGGCAATTCCCTTGTCAAAGTACGCCGGCTTGTAGTTGGTCATAAACCCTCCGAGTTGCGGCACAATCACGCAATCATAGTCGAAAAGAAGCTCAGAAACGTATTTATCCAGTTCGGTGATCATTGGGGATTCGAAGTTACATTTTCCGTTATCACGGTCAAAGTAAATACTTCTTTTCGATTGCACGAAGATCTTCGCGAGTATCTACTGAATCTGCTCGTTCATTTGTAATGGAAGTGTAAATTGACATACCATTTTGGAGCCATCTCAGCTGCTCAAGTCCTTCTGTCTTTTCAAGGGAGCTCGACGTCAAGTTTTTGGTTTTTTGCAACGCGCTCGCGGCAAATCCATATATGCCTAAATGAATCAGGTAATCTTCGGGTTTGAGTCCCTCCCTGTTTCTTGGAAAGGGGATGCCATAGCGTGAGAAGTAGAGGGCCTTTCCATCCATCGCGGTTACTGCTTTTACTCGATTTGGATTTTCTACTTCTTCCATATTCATGGCAGGGCTTATCAATGTGGCAATTTCGGCCTTCGTGTTTTCGAGTATAGAAATTACCTGATTGATTTGCTCGGGATTGATAAAAGGCTCATCGCCTTGAATGTTGATGACCAAGTCAAATGACTCCTGAATTGAATTCAGGGCTTCCCTGCATCGATCTGTCCCGCTGACGTGATCGGCAGATGTCATTACTGCATTTCCGCCGAAAGAATTCACGACATCAAAAATCTCATCGCTATCGGTGGCTACGATTACAAAGTCCAAGGCTGATTTTAAGCATTGTTCGTAAACCCTCTGAATCATCGGTTTCCCCCCTATCAGGGCCAATGGCTTGCCGGGAAATCTCGATGAGCCGAATCGCGCAGGAATGATTCCGATTGTGTTCATCAATTATTTTTTATTTTTCGGCTTCGGTTGACCAAAGACGATGACAAATATACCTGTAAATAAAGATGAGATTTTTTTTCGAATTGCCCTTGGTGAAGCTGACAATGTCGGAATAAAAACAGCTAAAAAACTCATCAGTCATTTTGGCTCAGCCCAAGAAGTATTTCGACTCAGCGGACGGGAATTGATGCAGGTGCAGGGCATGGCTCACAACAGGGCTGCGGCCATTGCTGGTTTTGCCAATTGGGATAAGGTGGAAAAAGAGCTCAACTACGCCGAAAAAAATGGAATCAAAGCGATCTCTTATTCGGATTCGCTTTATCCCAATCGGTTAAAGCATTGCGAAGATGGCCCTCTGGTCATTTTCGTGAAGGGAGACGCTGACTTATCGGCAAACAGAATGCTGAGTATTGTCGGTACCCGGCGGGTAACCGAATACGGGAAATCGATGACTCGAAATTTGATTGAAACACTGGTGCCTTACGGTATCACGGTAGTAAGCGGTTTGGCGTATGGAGTCGATGGGGAAGCGCACAAGGCTTGTGTCGACTTTGGCATACCTACAATAGCCGTGCTGGGGCATGGTTTGAATAAAATATATCCTCCCGTCCATACCAGGCTGGCGAATGAGATGGTCGAAAAAGGCGGGGCTTTGATTTCAGAATTCAGCATTGAATCAAAGCCTGATCGCGAGAACTTTCCGCAGCGGAATAGAATTGTGGCGGGTATGTGTGATGCGACATTAGTCGTAGAGTCAGCCGCCCGAGGTGGGTCGATTATCACGGCAGAATTGGCCAACGATTACCACCGCGATGTATTTGCCATTCCCGGAAAGGTAGGAGACCTCAGATCAGAGGGATGCAATAAATTAATAAAGCGACATCGAGCGGCTCTATTCGAGACAGTAAAAGATTTAGAATATGTGATGGGGTGGAGTTTGCCCGAAAAGGCTAAACCCATTCAGAAGAAAATATTTGTTGAACTAACCCCCGAAGAGGAGGCAGTTCTGTTTTTTCTGAGAGAAAAAGGAAAAGTTCAGATCGACGAATTAAGCCTTTCTTTAAAATTACCAATGAGTAAGGTGATGGTTCATTTGCTCAATCTGGAGCTCAATGGATTGGTGAGAAGTTTGCCGGGAAAGGTTTACGAGGCTTGCTAAGACCCAAAGTGTAGTTTAAACACTTTGAAAATATGTCCTAACACCTTTAAAATCAATATTTAAAAAGGTGCTACTATACCGCCTTGCTGACCGCTGTAGGATATATAAAAACCCTACATTTGCCCCCGATATTTTAATGAGAGAACCTATGAAAGCGCATCAATCGCTTATCGATTCATTTATGGATCAAGTACGCGCCAAAAATCCTCACGAAGCCGAATTTCTTCAGGCTGTTGAGGAGGTTGCGGAAGTGATCATTCCTTACTTGGAAGAAAATCCCAAGTACAAAAAGGCTAAGATTTTGGAGCGTATGGTAGAACCTGAAAGAACAATCATGTTCAGGGTGCCATGGCTCGACGATGAAGGCAACGTGCAAGTAAATCGAGGATACCGTGTTGAGTTTAACTCAGCGATCGGGCCTTACAAGGGGGGGCTTCGTTTTCATCCTTCGGTAAACTTGAGCATTTTGAAATTTCTCGGTTTTGAGCAAGTATTTAAGAACAGCTTGACCACGTTGCCAATGGGCGGTGGAAAAGGGGGATCTGATTTTGATCCAAAGGGAAAATCCGACAATGAAGTAATGCGTTTCTGTCAGAGTTTTATGACGGAGCTCTCTCGCCATATTGGCCCTGATACTGACGTTCCTGCGGGAGACATCGGCGTTGGTGGACGAGAGATCGGATACATGTTTGGTCAGTACAAAAGAATCCGAAATGAATTTACCGGAGTATTGACCGGTAAGGGATTTAACTGGGGAGGATCGAGAATTCGTCCGGAGGCAACGGGATACGGGTGTGTGTACTTTGCCCAAGAGATGCTAAAGCTCAAAAATGATTCTTTTGAAGGAAAGGTTGTGGCAATAAGCGGATCCGGTAATGTGGCTCAATATGCCTTCCAGAAGGTATTGCAATTAGGCGGAAAGGTTGTTACGGTGAGTGACTCCGGAGGCTACTGCCATTGTGAAGAAGGATTTAGCGAGGCTGCCTTTGATGAATTACAGCTGATCAAAAATGTGAACCGAGGTCGCATCAGCGAATTGGATGATAACTTCGAAAATATCACTTATGTGGAGGGTGGAAAATCATGGGATGTTCCTTTCAACATTGATATTGCACTTCCTTGCGCGACTCAGAATGAATTAGACAAAGAAGCTGCAGAGCATTTGATCAAACAAGGGGTGAAGCTAATCGCTGAAGGTGCGAACATGCCAACCACACCTGATGCTTTGGAGGCAATCGAGGAAAGTAAAGTCTCATTTGCTCCGGGTAAAGCCAGCAATGCCGGGGGTGTGGCTACATCGGGATTGGAGATGAGTCAAAACTCCATCCGAATGTCTTGGCCCGCAGAGAAAGTAGACGAACGTCTTCACAGCATCATGAAAGACATTCACGCATCTTGCGTAAAATATGGAAAGGACGAGAACGGTGAGGTTGACTACATTAAGGGAGCCAATCTTGCGGGATTCGTAAAAGTAGCTGACGCCATGATGGATCAAGGCGTCGTTTAATAGACCACCATCTATTGAAAAGTGGAGCCGGTGATGATGAATTCATTACCGGCTTTTTTTATTCAGATTTGTCTAATTTTCGAAGTGACTTCTTCATCAAATAGTCTTCGTAGAGAAAACCATCCGGTCCCGGAAAGTCGATTGATTTTGAGATGTCAAAGTCTCGATTTCGATAAAACGCAATGGCAGAATCATTTCCGCGATTCACGCGCAATTCAATTGCTGAAAGTCTTGCATTGGCAGCAATTTCTTCGATTTTTTTCATCACTTCTCCGCCATATCCTTTTCCTTGCAAAGACGGATGAATGTAGATTTTGTCGAGTTTGAGCAATTCAGAATGCTTTTCTATTGCGGTGTAGCCAATGGCTTTTTCACCCAAGTAAATAAAGTAGAGTTCGTTTTCTTCTTTTGACAGCCAACTTGTCAGCAGCTCGTCGTTGTACATTCCCGAATAGAGGGCCCGAAGTTGAGACGCTGTGAAAAGTGGGGAAAAGGCGGGAATCCAGATTTCCTCGGCCAATTGGTAAAGGAGTGGTAGATCAGTTGTGGTTGCCTTTCGAAACCTGAGGCCTACCACTTGTATTTATCTATTTCTCGACGTTCGCGCTTGGTAGGCCTACCTTCGCCTTTTCTGCGGTCGAAGCC
>JGI12210J13797_11639924_pt1 | contig 18973 bp, 20 predicted proteins | sample ElkSlonscriptome_3_FD_13797 | JGI IMG/M metagenome (IMG submission 13797)
TCCCGTCTCGAATGTTAACTCCGTAAGGAACCCTCCCGATTCGCCCCGAAACAGTCCCCTCACCAATGTTTGAGGGGATCCCCCCACNGCTCAACGAATCTGACGCTCAGGAACGGTCGCGCATGGTGCTGGTTTGCACCCAGAGCCCAAGGATGGATAAGCCGATGAAAAGCCCTAAGCCAAGGTCGGGCCGCGGTTCGAAGCCGTGCACGATCAAAGCAGCGCCCCAGAGCACACTCGCCGCGATCAGGACAAAATTGAACAGGGCCCCGGCCAGGATAAGTCCTAAGATGGCGCCAACGACATGGGCGATCGCCTGGGCCGCCATACTGGCCTCTGGTTGCCAGATGAGCAGGAGGTAGTTGGCCCCCGCTCCCATGGCGAGCGCGCCAATGATCCAGATCGCCGCTTTTTGGGCAAAGACCGCAAGGAGAGCACCTAAAATCGCCAGAATGAGACCTGCGACCGCCGCCATCATGAATCCGGCATCGGTCGAGAACCACTGCATGCCGAGCCGGAACCCGAATACGAACCCGACCAAGGCGACGAACAACCAAAAGAGACGGCGCCCAGCCAATAACGAGATGGCTCCGACCACCATCTGTCCAACCATCATCGTGGTCATGGCAGCATCAGGCCTGAAGTTCAGCCGCGACCTTTTCAAGACCCGGCAGGTCACCTGCGCTCAACATACGAACATCCCGATCGATTCGGGCCATCATCCCAGCTAAAGCGCCGCCTGGCCCGAGTTCGAGAAAGGTGTCGAACCGTTCCGCTAAGAACCATCGCATGCAATCTTCCCATCGCACTGAACCGGTCACCTGCCGGATCAGGCTATCGCGAATGGCATCAGGTGCGTTGGCGGGTTCACCCAGGAAATTTGCGGGCACGGGGAGCTCGGGCGATTGGATCGCCGCCTTTTGCAAAACGGGTGCGAGTTGTTCCTGCGCGGATTGCATTAATCGGGAATGGTAAGCCCCCGCGACGGGCAATTTTTTTGCCATCCGAATGCCGAACGATCGGACATCGCCGACGGCGGCATCGATTTGGGTCGACGCACCGGAAAGCACAATTTGGCCGGGGCAATTCAAATTCGCCACATCGACCTCGTATTTCTCGGCCAAGGCCCGCACCTGATCGGGTTCCCCCCCGATCGTGGCGGCCATGGCCCCCTCGGTTTGTCGGCAAGCTTCATCCATAAAAGCGCCACGAGCTTCGAGCGCTTGGAGGCCGGTCGCAAAATCGAAGCTGCCAGCGGCGGCGTGAGCGGTAAATTCTCCGAGTGAGAGGCCAGCGGCACCTTGAAAAGTGAACTCCGGCAATTGCTCGCGCAGCCAGGCCAGGCAGGCCAATCCATGGACGTAGAGAGCTGGCTGACAATTGCCGGTGCGGGTCAACGCATCGGCGGGTCCTTGGAACATGATCTCGCTCAAAGGCCTGCCGAGTTCAGTGTCGGCTTGTTCGATGACTTGTCGGGCGGCTGCAGAGGCTTGATACAGATCTTGCCCCATCCCGACCGTTTGAGCTCCTTGACCAGAGAAGAGTAATGCGATTTTGGACATAAGATTAGCCGAGCCTTTACGCTGAAATGTGGCAGGAATTCAACCTTTCCCTGTTCCATTTTTCCGGTCGACGCCGTTTTCAAAGGGGGAACGAATGGACATCCGCTCGGCCGAAGACCGGGTGCTTTTGAAAAAGGCTTGCTCCATCGCAGGGCAAGGTCTATCCGAACAGGTCCGGCTCGATCCAGGATCGGGCTTTTTTTGTTTCAATTCATTCTTATCTTTAGAACGTTTCAGCCATGCCCAACACCATACTTGTCGGCGTCCAATGGGGAGACGAGGGCAAAGGAAAAGTCATCGATGTCCTCACCGAACAGGCCGATATTGTCGCCCGCAGCCAAGGCGGTAACAATGCCGGCCACACCGTTATCGTCGACGGAACCAAATACACCTTGCACCTATTGCCGTCCGGCCTCCTTCATCCGGGAAAAGTCTGCGTGATCGGCAACGGCGTCGTGCTCGACCCAGTCGCGGTCATTCAGGAAATCGACGACCTGCAAGCCCAAGGCATCTCGATCGAGGGGAATCTCCTGATCAGTTCAGCTGCCCATCTCGTTTTGCCTTACCATCGCCTCGCCGACCAACAGCGGGAGGACCGGGCCGAAGTCAAAATCGGAACCACCAAACGCGGAATCGGCCCGGCTTACGCTGATAAGATCAATCGCACGGGGTTGCGAGTCTGCGATCTCATGGTGCCTGATCGTTTCAGCGAAAAACTCAAGCAGCGCATCGACGAACACAACCGGCTGGCGCAGGCATTCGATGGAGAAAAACTGGAGTTCGACGAAGTCTGGGAAAGTTATCGAGCCGCTGGCGAACGACTCAAGCCGTTTGTCACCAACACCGTCGTCTACCTCGACAAAGCGCGGCGGGAAGGCAAACGCATTCTCTTTGAAGGGGCGCAAGGCACCTATCTCGATGTCGATCACGGGAGCTACCCTTTCGTCACCTCATCCAACACCACAGCCGGCGGCGCTTCAACCGGATCCGGCATCGCGCCGCATCGGATGGACCAGGTCGTCGGAGTGGTCAAAGCGTATACCACCCGGGTCGGCGAAGGGCCATTCCCTTCCGAGAGCGAAGAATTGTCGGATCGTTTCCACCAGATGGGCCGGGAATTCGGCGCCACCACTGGGCGCGCCCGGCGTTGCGGGTGGTTTGACGCAGTCCTTGCCCGCTATTCCGGTATCGTTAATGGCCTCGATCATTTGGCCGTCACCAACCTCGACGGTCTCGACGGATTAAAAGAAGTTCGTCTGGTCGTGGCTTACGAATTGAATGGTGAACGCATCGAATATCCGCCCTCGGCCAGCGAAGACTGGGAACGTTGCGCCCCCATCATCGAAACCATGCCAGGCTGGCCCGCAGGCTCCACCGAAAAAGCGCGCACCTGGGATGCCCTACCGAAGGACGCTCGCAATTATTTAAACCGATTGTCTGACTTGGTCGGGGCTCCGCTGTCGATGGTCAGTGTTGGCCCCGGGCGGGAAGCTACCATCTTATTGCCTTGACCCTCCCGCCCGTGTCCGAAACGCCCTCCAATCTGCTGGAAGAAGCCCGCGAAAAGTTGCCGGCCATTCCACGGCATATCGCCATTATCATGGATGGCAACGGCCGTTGGGCGCGGCAACAGGGCCTGCCTCGGATCAAAGGACACGAGAAAGGGGCCGATGCTGTGAGGGAAGTTGTTCGGGCGGCTGGCAAATTGGGCGTTGAGTATCTGACCGTCTACGCATTTTCCATCGAGAATTGGTCACGTCCTAAGGCCGAGGTGGCCGCCCTCATGCGGTTGTTAGAGCGATTTCTCAAAGAAAAAACGGCGGAATTGTTGGAGAACAACATTCGGTTGCAAGCGATCGGCCGCCTGACCGATCTGCCTGAACCGTGCCAGAAGGCCTTGCACAAAGCCATTGCCGCGACCGCTCATTGCGATGGTCTGACCTTCATTATGGCGCTCAGCTACAGTGGGCGAGTCGAGATTCTCGATGGTATCCGCAGCCTCTTTCATGAGATTCAAGAAGGCCATCTGGATTCTGCCATGATCGATGAAACGGTTTTTTCCCAGCATCTTTACACCCGCTATTATCCCGAACCTGACCTATTAATCCGCACCTCAGGCGAAATGCGGGTGTCGAATTTCTTACTCTGGCAAATTAGCTACGCCGAAATTTGGGTCACTGAAAAGTTATGGCCGGAATTCACCGGCCAGGAATTAATCACGGCGATCGAAGACTACGGAAAAAGGCACCGCCGATTCGGCGGCCTCTGATTGGCGGGATACGCTAATACGCTGCTTGGCAGCGGAAATTTCTTGCGTCCCGCAAAATTTCGCGTGGCGAAGCCGGAGCCACAGACATCCCGAGCAGCCAGCATCGTCCTTTCCCGAGATACATAACCGACCGAACCAGACCGTTCTACGCGAAATCTCCAGAGAACCCACCTCGATTCAGGAACCGTCAGGAGGCTGAGCTACGATACCAAGCGGTTATTTTCTGCTGATTAACCAACAACCACTTGCAACCTGGGCCTCATTCGCCTATTGCCGTTGTTCTGACCTTTTTTGACCACTTTGGCTGAAACCACACAACATATATTGGTTGTTGATCCCGAGACGGATTTTCTCGATTGGGTAAAGAACCAACTCACCACCCCGACGACTGAGGTGCATTGCGCCGCCGACGCGAAAGCGGCCATGGCACTTTTCGAGGAAATTTCCCCGGCCCTCGTGATCGCCGAGATTCACCTCAAGCCTTTCAGCGGCTTGGAGTTGCTTCGGAAGATCCGTCAGAGCGATCCCAACGCGATGATGGTTTTGATGAGCGTGTTCGGCACCACTCAACAGGTGATCGAATCGATGAAACTCGGAGCGTACGATTATATACGCAAAGAATCACTCCCTTTCAATTTGAAGGTCATCGTCGATGCCGCATTGAACGCCCAATCGGAATTACGCCGGGCGACCGAATTCAAACCGCAGCTGACGGTCGAACAATACCAGGACAATCTGGTGGGCAAATCGGATGCCATGCAGCAGGTGTTCAAGATGATCGGCCGAGTGGCCCACAGCGATGCGCCGGTCATGATCACAGGTGAAAGTGGGTCTGGCAAAGAATTGGTCGCGCGGGCGATTCACAATTACAGTCGACGGGCCGAGAAGCTTTTTGTGGCGATCAACTGCGCGGCGATCCCGGAGAACCTCCTCGAGAGTGAATTGTTCGGCCATGAAAAAGGGGCATTCACCGGAGCGGTCAGTCAGCGGATGGGCCGTTTCGAGCAGAGTGATGGCGGCACCCTTTTCCTTGATGAAATCGGAGAGATGCCGATGCCGGTTCAAAGCAAAATTCTGCGCGTCTTGCAAGAAGGCGAATTCTCCCGGGTTGGCGGTAATTCCACGATCAAAACGGACGTCCGGATCGTCGCCGCGACGAACAAAAATCTGGAGGAAGAAGTTGCCCAAAAGACGTTCCGCGAAGATCTGTTTTATCGATTGAACGTTGTGCGCATGCATCTCCCGCCGCTTCGTCAGCGTCAGGAAGATATCAAATTATTGGCCGAATATTTCCTGCGCAAGATCGCCAGCCAAAAACATCTCCCGCCCATGCGTCTCTCCGAAGAGGCCATTCGGTTGTTGGAAGCTTATCCGTGGCCGGGCAACGTCCGGGAATTGGAAAACACCATGCAACGGGCCAGCGTGCTAGCCACGAACGAGGTGTTGTTGCCCAAAGATATTCCGCTCGGCACCGAGGCCAACGATCCACCTCAGCCACCGGTTTCGTCCGAACCAACGGGCGATTCCGGGCCGGAAAGTTTTCCGGTCAATGCCTTGGTTCCTCCGGCATCAGCAACCGCCGCCGCGCCACCCTTGACCACTCAAGGCTTTGCTGGGGCCATCGATCCCGACAGCGCGGTGCATGCTCTATTGGAAGCCGCGAAGAATGATAACGAACTTCAGCTCCTGCCCTGGTTGGAACGGGAATTCACCATCGCGGCCATGAAAATGACGCAAGGCAATCAGTTGCAAGCAGCGAAATTGCTCGGGGTGACTCGCGCCACGTTGCGCAAACGAATTGAACGCTTTTCGATCACTCGCGAGCTCTCGATTCAGTGACCGCGGGTGTCTTTTCTTTCTTTGTAACCATTTATTCACGCATTGGGTGTTGAACAATTGGGTAAGACCTGTGTAAAGGCTGGTTCATGACTTTACAGACTGACATTCTTGCCAAAGCGGCCACGCAAGCGCGGGGCCTCGCCATTGATGCCGTTCACGCCTGCAGCAGCGGTCACCTCGGGTTGCCGCTCGGTTGCGCCGATATGGGAGCCGTGCTGTTCGGCAAGGCGCTGAACTATCTTCCGAACGACCCGGACTGGATCAATCGTGACCGATTCATTCTCTCGGCCGGGCACGGCAGCATGTTCCTTTACAGCTGGCTGCATCTTTCCGGTTATGATCTGCCGTTGGAAGAACTCAAAAATTTCCGCCAACTCCACAGCCGGACGCCCGGTCATCCTGAGGCTCATGAAACTGTCGGGGTCGAATGCACCACGGGTCCGTTGGGTCAAGGTGTCGGCAACGCTGTTGGCATCGCCATGGCTGCCAAAATGGCCGAAGCCCGGTTCAACACCGAGAGCCACACGATTTTTGATCACAAAGTCGTCTGCATCGCCGGAGACGGTTGTTTGCAAGAAGGGGTGGCCATGGAAGCCGCTTCGTTCGCCGGTCATTATGGTTTGGATAACCTGATCCTGATTTTCGACTGCAACCTCGTCACCCTCGACGCCATGGCCGAAGCGAGCCAGAGCGACGATTTCCGTATGCGATTCGAAGCGATCCACTGGGATGTCCTCGAAGTCGACGGTCATAACATGGAGGAATTCCTCGCCGCTTACGAAAAAGCCCGTAGCAACAGCAGCGGCAAACCGCAGATTATCATCGCCAAAACTACCATCGGTAAAGGCATCCCCGAAGTCGCCGGCACACAGAAAGCACACGGCGAAGGCGGGGCGAAATTCGCTGACGAAGCCCGCAAAGGATTGGGACTGCCAGCCGATCAACATTTTTACGTGAGCGATGAAGTGCGCGGTTACTTCGCGGAACACCGCAAAACCCTGCAGACGGCATACGATCAATGGCAAACGACTTATGCGGATTGGAAATCGGCCAATCCCGACCTGGCCGCCCTGCTCGAATCGGGCATCAAAAAAGAAGTGCCATCCGATTTGTTCGATAAAATTCCGGAATTTGAGGCCGATGCGAAACTGGCGACCCGCAAAGCAGGCAGCGCCGTGCTCCAACCGATCGCCGAAGCCATGCCGCTGCTGATCGGTGGTAGCGCCGATCTATACGGCTCGACCAACAACTATATCAACGCCAGCGTCGACTTTAATAAAGAACATCGGGAAGGCCGCAACATCCGGTTCGGCATCCGGGAACATGGCATGTGCGCCATGTTGAACGGAATCGCCTATCACGGCGTCTTCCGTCCCTCTGGTGCCACCTTCCTCGTGTTCGCCGATTATTGCCGGGCCTCTATTCGATTGGCCGCCCTCACCGGATTGCCCGTCACTTACATCTTCACCCACGACTCGATTGGAGTCGGCGAAGATGGCCCGACCCATCAACCGGTCGAAACGGTCGCAGGCCTCCGCGTGATCCAGCATCTCGACGTCATTCGCCCCGCCGATCCGGAAGAAACTGCCGGCGCGTTCGTCGCTGCCATGGAGCGAACTGATGGCCCCACTTTACTGGCATTGACTCGTCAAAACCTACCCTTGCTATCGGAAATCTCCGTGAGCGACCGCCGCCAGGGTGTGCTGAAAGGCGGTTACATCGCCAAAAAAGAGAGCGGCGATCTGAAGATGATTCTCATGGCGACCGGCAGTGAGCTGCAACATGCGATGGAAGCGGCTAAAAAACTTGGGGACGGCATTCGCGTCGTTTCGCTTCCGTCATTCGAGCGGTTCAAACGTCAAAGTGCGGAGTATCAAGAGTCGGTGCTGCCGAACGCTTGCCGCAAACGAGTAGCCATCGAGGCAGGAGTTCCTGATATCTGGTGGCAGTTCGTCGGGCTTGAAGGAAAAGTTGTGGGGCTCGAACAATTCGGGCTGAGCGCGCCAGGTGCAACAGTGATGAAAGAACTCGGGATTACCGCCGAACATCTTGTCGAGGTTGCCAAGACGCTGCTCTGACACTTCGAAGCTCATTGACCCAAAAAGCCGGACCCGCCGCTTGGTGGTGTCCGGCTTTTCTGTGGTCGGCCAGATCAGACGAGTCGGTTTGATCCAACCGATCTTTTTTTAAGGAATCATAATCGGTCCACGAAACTCGATCTGAATTCCTTTTCTGCGGAAGGCTTCGACGATCTCTTCCTGCAACTCCTCGAACGTCTTATTGCGCAGCAGGTGTTCGTTCACGATCCCCCAGGAATTTCCTCTAGGCTGCATCTGCTTCAGATCTTTGAAAAAGGCCTGGATGTGTTCCCCCTCATTTTCGCCATCCAAATGATAGAAATAATAGGTCAAGAGGAGCGCCGAAACGTAGTATTTGGAGGCTTCACCCTGGGCCAAGGCGTGATTCCATTGACCATAGGTGGTGGTCATCAACTGATGCACGCTGACCATGGGGAATGGTGACTCGTAGTGATCATTCAACTTATTTGCCAGGCGGTCGTCTTGCCGGCTGAACGCATAGCGGCCATTATCGTAATCGGCAACCTGGAGGTATTCCGCAGCACCGTGCATCAGCCATACCGGAAGTTTAGAGTTCCAACGGTTCAGATTCTGTAGGGTGATTACATGGATTAACGATCTAAAATCTTCCATGGTGTAATCCATGGAGACTTTGTTGCCATATCGTTTGACTCCAAGACTACTGATAGGAATTATTAATTCTTTCTCGCCGGAGCGGTAGGTGCCAGTCGATCCCTCCAACCCACCAGCTTGAAAAAAATCCGATTCATTCTCGAAAATCCGCGCCACAAACTTTTCACGGCCTGGTTCGGGAATCGGCCGCAGATCAAGCGGCAGCAAGCTGTTTACCAAAAGCGTGGCTTCGAAGACTTCACTGATTTCCCGGACTAACGAGGTGCTGAATTGGATATCGGAAATAAATCGGTAGTTCTTGGTTTCATAGGTAAATTCATTTTTCTCTTCGTCTTCGCTGATGATTTCCACGATGGAAAGATCCGGTGACCGCACAATACGCGGCCAATCCTCCTCAGCGGGCGGGCCCTGGTAGCCGTCTTCGGAGCGTTTCACCCAGTCTCGGATCCATGCTTGATCTTGCTTGGACAACCCGTCCATCGGCACCTTAACGACCTGGCCATCGCGCAACCGTAATTGGACCTGAGTGCCCTCCACCCCTTCCAGCACACCTTCGACTTGGCGCTGCGCCACATCGGTCCATGTGCGAAACGCTTCCTCGCCCAACGCGCATACTCCAGAGAACCCGAGAATCAAAAAAACGAAAAAACAACGCATTAGAACAATATGGTGACGACCATCCGTTTTGTCCAGCCTACTCCCCTACCCTCGACACGGCGCCATCAATAAAACTCGATAAACTCGATTTTGATCCCTTTCCCCCGGAAAGCCTTGACCACCTCTTCCTCCAACTCGGCATAGGTTCTTCCGCGCAACAAATACTCACTAATCAATGCCTGGATACTATCGCCGCGTTGCATTTTTTCAGCAGCCACGAAATAGGCGCGAATCTTCTTGGCGTCTTCCTCGCCATCCAAGTGGTAGAAATAATAAGTCATCACCAAAGAAGACATGTAAAGAGTGGGGGCAGCCCCCGCTTGCACAGCCTCTCCCCAAGCTTGGGGGCTCAACGTCATCAATCGCTTCAGATTGAGCATGCGGAACGGGGATCCAAAGCGATTCGCTAACAAAGCCGACAATCGATCGTCCTGACGCCAAAAAGTGAAGCGGCCATTGTCATATTCAGCTAACTCGATATACTCCGCGGTTCCTTCAATCAACCAGATCGGCATTCGAGCGAGCCATCGATTCATGCTCTGGTGGGTGATTTCGTGGATTAACGTCGCGAAATTTTCCGCATTGTAATCCATCGTCAACTTATCTCCGTATTGTTTCACCCCGAGGCTGGTAATTGGCAACCGCATTTCTCGCTCCAGCATACTATACACCCCTGCCGTTCCCGTGATTCCGACTACCTGTTCATATTCCGATGGATCACGGTAAATCCGGGCGACAAATTTTTCCCGCCCAGGTTCGGGAATCGGGCGCAGATTGAGCGGCAACAGACTGTTCACTAAAAGCGTTGTCTCAAAAACCTCACTGAACTCCCGGACCAACGACGTGCTCAATTGAATGTCGGAGACGAAACGGTAATTCTCGCTCTCATAAATAAATTCTGCCTTCTCCTCGTCCTCGCTGATGACTTCGGCGGTCGGGTTGTCAGAGGGATTGACATTGCGCGGCCAATCTTCCTCGGCCGGTGGTCCGTCATAAGGATCTTCCGACTGGTTCTTCCATTCCAGAATCCAGGCTTGATCGTTTTCGGACAACCCTCCTATCGGCACTTTCACGACCTGCCCATTGCGTAACCGCAACTGCACCTCCGTTCCTTCCACCGCTTCAAATTTGGCTTCGATTTGCCGGTTGGCCATATCGGTCCATGTGCGAAACGTCGTTTCGTTCGCCATATGGTTAAGGCCGGTCGTCGCGAAGAGGATGATCCATAAACACCATCGCATGATTCACCATCCGGGCGATTCGACTATTTGTCCAGTGCCTGAGCGATCAGGTTCCTCTGTCTATTGGCACGATCTGCCCGGAAGCCGCTGCGCGGTTCAGCGTCATCGTCCCGCGCTCGATCTCGAACAAATCAAACGGGTCATTCGCCAGAAGCAAGGCGCCGTCGAGATCGGCATGATCGGCTTGCTGCGCGATCGCAAATCCAGCATGGATCAGGCAGCTGCTTTCCAACATACAACCGATCATGATTTGGAATCCTTTCTCGCGAGCTTCCCGGATCATTCGCCGTGCCGGCGTGATGCCACCGCATTTCACCAGCTTGATATTAATGCCGCAGTATTTTCCCACGAGATTGGGAAGGCTGGTTTCCGTCACACAACTTTCATCGGCGTAAACCGGCAAAGGTAGATCGAGTCCACGCAACGCCTCATCGTTCTCGGGAGCCAACGGTTGTTCAAGCAGCAGGATCTTGCCGCTGGCGGCGAGCTCTTGCGAGCGGGCCAGGAGATTGTCCGACGACCAGGCGCAGTTGGCGTCGATACTGAGCTTGGCTGCGGAGTGGTGCAGGACATATTCGACATCGGCCAAGATGGGGGCTTCCCCACTTTTTAGCTTCAACCGTGGCCAGTTCTTGTATTCGGCGAGTTTCCGATCGAGTTCTTCACGATTACTCCGACCAATGGTTACGAACGTCTCGATCGGGGTCAACGGCTGTTTCCAAAGAAGTTCTGGCAGCGAACAGCCTTGCTTCGCGGCAAGCAGATGCCAAAGCGCCACATCCAGAGCGCACATGGCGGCGCGGGAAGGTTCCAGGAGTGGGCGATGGTGATCCCAAAGAGCTTCCAGATCCACGCCATCCTCGATGCTGAGATTGTCCAACGCTGGTCGCAACTCGGCGAGTCGGCGTGCCACTTCCTCCGCGGTTTCATGGTAAAACGAATTAGGCGATGCTTCGCCCCAGGCTTCGGAAGGGCCGTCTTTGAGATGCAGAAAGACATTTTGCACTTCCCGACGCGTAGCCCGGCTGATGCGGAAGATTTCCTGGGGTCGTAGAGTCTGGATGGAAACTGAGGGCTGCATGGAGGTAAGTGAGGAGCCCGCGGGATTAAGACAGCCTGCTGGAGGCCGCCATGGCGGTGGCGTAGCGCCGGAATGCGCAACGGCAGGAGACGGGCGTCTGTTTAGAAACGTAGAAGCAACGCACGGGAGAGCGTCAAGAAGCAAAGCGGCATGGAGGATCTTGAGGCTGACGGCGGTCAGGCGAACTTCACGTCATCCCGGACCACCAGGCCTTTCCGTCTAATTAAAACAACGAAACACGCGAATAGCGCGAAAAAGGCCAATGGGCATTTCCCGTGTGCGCCCGAACCGGCCTCGAACGGCTCATTGCTGTTACCGGACGACCTATCCCTTGATCATGCATGGGAGTTGAGTCAATTCTTTAGGATGGGAAAGCTTGCGAGGCTCGAACCCTTCATGATCTCTTTGACTTTATGACTATCGACATCCCCCAGGTTGCTCATCTGAAAAGCCGCCGAAGCCAGCGTTACCTCGGCGAGAACCTCGCTTCCTCGCTTCATGATCTCAAGGAACAGGATGCCGCTATTATTCATGCGCTCTATGCCGAGTTCCGCAAAATTTTCCCTGTGCTAAAAGTGAGTATCCGCGATGAGCAGCCGATGCAGTTGCTGCAATTTCTGAATGAAACCGAGTATGGTAAGCGATTCGATCAGCTGGTGAAGCAGATGCGCGCCATCGAACACCCCGCGCCAGGCTTGGCGGAGGCGCAAGTCGCGAGAATCCGCAAGAATTTGCATGATGTTCGTGGCGGGGCCTTGGCTGGATTTGCCCTCCAGCTGGACTTGTTGAGGTTGGTCAACACGGAGATCAGTAACGCCGACGTGCTGCGCACTTTTTATCTGGTGCGCGATCATCTCAAGATCATGCGAAATTGTTTCAAAGATCTCGACCAGGAGCGCCGAGAGATGGATCGGTCGTTTAATTTCCATTCATCCGATCTCATCAAAGAGAAGTGGGAAGGATATGGGAGTGGAGAGAAAAAAGTCCGTTACCGCGGCGAAGTCTCCACACGCATCGCCTGCTGCTGCTTGGAGTTCTCGACGGTAGACCGCATCATTTACAACCTTATGAATAACGCTTTTCGTTATGGGGTTGGCACTCATGTGGATCTGGAGATGCATGCCGAACCGAAAGAAAAGCCGCAGCACCTTTTGGTCACCATCGGCAATCCAATCTCTGCGGATCAAACCGAGCTACTGCGGAAGCGTTTCGAAGGGAATCCGAGCCGACTGTTTCTAGGAGAATTCACGACAAGTGGCAGTGGTGAAGGGATGCGGATCGGCGCGGAATGTGTCTGCAATGCTTATGGGTTTACTTCCGTGGAGGAAACGATCGAGGCTGGATTGGTCGGGGCTCAGGTAAATGGAGATTACTTGGCGATCTGGTTTTTCTGGCCGCTACTGGCTGATGTCCCGGACGACCCTACCCGATGATGTTCGATTAAATGCATGGCTCTCACGGAAGCGCAGAGACACTGCGATGAATGAGGATCTGCGGCTTACCGGGCTCAAACTCGGATGCCTGCTGAATGTCGGGGAGGCGTTGAGGCGAGATGGTATCACTCGCACCATCAACGGAGATTTGGATTCCCATCCTCCGTGTCTTGGTGCCTCCGTGAGAGAAGAATCGAACAATGCGGTGGAGGCCAACCTCACTTGCTGCGGCGCGCGAGGTGCCTCACCGCTGATGTTGGCAAGCCGGTTGACGGCTTACAGCAACGCTTCTACTTTTCTTGATGAAGCACAAATGGCCGCTCCTGATCATCGTTTGTCTGCTCGCGATCGTCACTCACGCTATCGCCAGTGAAAAACCGCCCCTTTCTCCGGAAGAGCTGCAGTCGAAGCTCAAGAACGGCGAAGCCTTGCTCATCGATGTCCGGGAACCGCCGGAATTTACGAGTGGCGTTTTGAAAGAGGCCCTCTTGCTGCCTATGAGTGATCTGCGCGGCGATCGGGATGACTGGAAGCCAGTTTTGGAGAAGGCCGGAGATAAAATGTTGATCCTTTATTGTCGCACGGGCAATCGGTCCGGTCAGGTCTCCAAGACATTGACGAAGGAAGGTTACTCCACCCTGAACCTCGGCGGTTTTTTGGAATTAGAAGCGTTAGGTTACCCAACCCGCACTCCCTGAAGGGGGTTCTGGGTTCTACGATCGACCGCGCGAGGGATGCATAGCTTGGCGTCCACCACAGATCATTGGTCATAGGCGAAAACAATGGTTTAGTTGATCATGAGACTCCTATTTCTGGCATGCCTCTTATTCATTTCCGGCACCGCACTCCTGGCAGATGAAGAGCGGGTGTTAGTCGAATTCGACAAACCGTTTCCGCTGGCCAGTGTCGGGGGGCCGAATATGGATTTGATTTTCAAGAAAGATCAAATGACGACCTTCACGGTCCAGTTGGTCGACCACGACAATTTGGTGCCTCGATTATCCCAACCGACACATCGCGATTCGCCCCGTTACCGTCCCGGGGTCGAGCTGGTTCCAACCATCCAGACCGTAACCTTGTCGAAAAAGGTAAGCGAACCGGATCAAGGGTTGAGCAAGCTCTACCCGATTTTGCGAACGGAAGATGGCGATTTTCAAGTGCTCTTTTCCGATCGTCTCAGTGTGCCGCAAGGAAAACGGCAACTCGTCATCCGAACTCGAAACGATTGAAAAATGGGCGCTTATGGCGATGGCTGCCGAGGCGGACGGGATTCAAACCACATGCAAAGCTCGTGAGCGGCTTGGGAAATGGGTTTCGAGCCCAGCCTTGAATCGCGCGGCGGCGGCGGCGCGACTTTCGGAGTTGCAGCGCTCTCCCCTAAGCCAGATGCTGCACCGATGTTTTGGAGTGCAGCGCTTTTTGCTTTCGGATTCGGAATTTTTAGCATGGGCTTTCAACTACTCGGGTCCCGGTTGCTCGGACCTTGGTTCGGCTCCTCCATCGTCGTTTGGGCCTTTTTGATCTCGACCTTTCTCGCGGCGTTCAGTGTGGGATCCATTACAGGCGGAGTGGCGGCTCGCAGGCGGCCCGAGCAACGGTATCGTTGGCTAAGTGTGATTCTGGTCGTCACCGTTTGCGGCTTTCTCATCACCGCTCTCTTCGGCCGTTTTTTCCTGGCCTGGCTCGATGCCCAGCTCTGGAATATTTCAGCCAGTCTGACCCTCGCGAACCTCTTGCTCTTCTTTCTGCCGGTCTGCGGATTGGCCGCGATTACTCCCTTACTCGTCCAGCGCTTGACCGAGACAGGCAATGATGGCGGTTTTGCGTCCGGCTTTCTTTACGGGGCCAGCACCATCGGCAATATTGTCGGCATCATGATCACCGCCTTTTTTCTCATCCCAACCTTACCACTCAGCGCCTTGCTCTGGGTGTGGTTCGGGGCCGTCTTGGTGTTGGCTGGAACGTTGTGGCAATGGTTGAGGAGCGCTCGCTCGTGAGAACGCCTCTCCTGCTGGCCGGTTTACTGATCGTCACTCTGGCAGGGTGCGAACGTTCGGAGCCGACTCTCGCGCCTTATTTTGAAAACGAAACGCATTTCCGAGTGATCCGAGAGTCGCTTTACAATCGGATCATCATTGAGCGGGAAGGCGATGAAGTGACGATGCGGTTCCGAATCGGCGAGCGGTCGGGGCAACGTCAAACCGCAGTCGACTTGAGCGATCCGGGCCGGCTCGTGGTGCCATACACACGGACAATGCTCGCAGCCGCTTGGGTGCAACCAAACCCGGAACAGATTTTGCAAATCGGTCTGGGCGGTGGCGGATTGAACCGCTTCCTCACCGCGGTGAACTCAAATCTCCAACTTCAAACCGCGGAACTCGATCCCGCTGTTTTGGAAACCGCCGAGGCATACATGGGTTACCAACGGTCGAATCGCGATCAGGTCACGCTCATGGATGGACGGATGTTTTTGAAACGACATCCGGAACAACGTTACGACTGGATCTTCCTCGATGCTTATCGGGAAGGGACCGTTCCCGTGCATTTGAAAACGCGCGAATTTTATCAATTGGTTTCTGACCGATTAGCGCCGGGCGGTGTGGTGGCGGCGAACCTGCACAATACTAGCGCTCTTTTCGAGAGTGACGTGGCGACATTGAAGAGTGTGTTTCCCGAAGTACACCTTTACGAGACCACCGACCGGGCGAACGTGGTGGCGCTGGCTTTCCACGGCTCACCGCCTGATTTTCAACAGGAACAGCCGGAGTTTTTCACGAACCGCAGCGAATTGATGGAGACCGTTCGCGGCGAATATGCCGGTCCCGCGAAAGCCACGGAAGCGCTGCTCTTGACCGACGACTTTGCGCCGGCCGAGTATCTGCAATCCCAGAAAACCCGATGACACCGCCTCGCGGAACTTCGCGAATTTTGCTGAGTTTCATGCCGGTCTTTCTGCCGTTGGCAGTGCGATGGGTGGAACGGCAAGAGCGACGGATTCTCGCACATGGTGAGGCCTTGTCCGAAGCCGGTCAGGTCCGGGCGGCAATGGTAGGCGTCGCGCATCCCGAACGGATTCGGGTGGAATATTCTAAGACCATCTTCGGCCCGCGCCATCCGATCCTGTCGTGGTGCGCGCAGATCACCGGGCTCTATCAACCGGGAACAACCGGCGTCAGTTACCGGTATGGCATTCTGATTCGCCGGGATCAGGCAGACAATCCCGACCTGTTGGCGCACGAATGTGTGCACACCGGGCAATACGAGCGGTTGGGCGGTATTGCCCCGTTTCTGAAAGCCTATTTCCAAGAGTGCCTTACGGTGGGTTATCCATCAGGCGCTTTGGAGCAGGAAGCGATCATGCGGGGGAAAGCGCGGCCAAATCCGGGATAATTCGAAGGCATCGCGTTGGTTTAAGCTTGCAATTCGCACACGTTCGTCTGAACTCTGTCATCGTTATGTTCAATTTCTTCACTGCCAGTCTCAACGTTTCCAACATCACCCCGGAACGCATCAAAACCGAGGGGGAATCGAAAACCCTTGATCTGGTAATGATCTCAAACAAAGGAGGGCGCGATCAATACAACAAAGACGGTTTCATTGTCGAAGACGTCAGCCGGGAAGAACGGCAGCAAGAAGAGCGAGGCGAAATTCTGGGTAACTTTCGGCTTTTCCCAGAAGAAAGCCAACTCGAGGGTACGATTCAGATCCAGTTACAGCTGCATCGCATTGATAAAAAGCGGCTGATCCAAGGACAAAAAGGGAAATACCTCGATCTCGTCGCTTTTCCGAACCGGGAAGGCCGGAGTGATCGCGGGGACGATGGAGTCACCATTCAATCGGTCTCCAAAGAAGAACGGGAAGCGGGCGAACGCGGCCCGATTATCGGCAACTACCGTCTCATTGCCGCGGCCAAACGTGATAGTGCGCCAAACGCACCGGCCCCCGAGGAGGTCGATCCGTCCGAGGATGAAGAGATCCCGTTTTGAACAGGGGCTATTTCTGAGAAATCACCTGCCATTGATCATTGGATAGGCTTGCGCTAAACCCGCTCGATTGCGAAAAAGCATTATGACGCGTTTAATGAAAATTGGGTTTTCCCTCCTCGCCGGTGCTCTGCTTGCAGCATCGCTTTCGGCCTGCTCGACCAGTTCTCAAGATAAATTTGCCGATGATTATTCCTCATTCAGCCGGCAGCAGGATAAAGACTGGGACCGCTTCTTCCATGCCGTCATGCAATAACTCGGTATGACCCCGACGCAGATTGCCCGCCAATACTTCGCGCTCTCCAATGCGCGGGATCTGGAGTCGATTGCGCGAATCCTTGCTGCCGAAATCGAGTATCATTCCGACCGGGCCGGATCGTTCTCTGGCCGTGATGCCGTGATGAATATGATGCGCGGCTTTTTCGCCCAATTCGCATCCATTCATTGGCTCATCGATGAATGCCAGGAAACCCCGCCAAACCGGGTTCGCGTCCAATTTCAATGCCAATCGGTCGATCTGGAAGGTCATGCATCGACTCGGCACGGCTTGGAAACCATCACCGTCGATCAGGGACTGATCCAAAAAATCGAGGTCGTTTCCTTAGTTTGAAACCGCAAATCTCGAGCGTTCACTGGACAGAGCGCACGGAGCATTCGAAATTTGGAGATGCTTGACGATTTGTCCCCACTCGCCACCCGGCTCCTCGGGTGCCTGCTCGAAAAGGAGCGCACCACGCCGGAAGCGTATCCGCTGACTCTAAACAGCCTGATGGCTGCGGCCAATCAGACCACCAACCGCGACCCGATTATGGCTGCGTCAGCGGACGAAGTCGAAACGGCGCTCGATGAGTTGCGCGGCCAGAAATTAGCCGCGCTGGTAATGATGGCCGGCGCTCGCGTATCGAAATTTCGGCATGTGATGCTGGATGAATACGATCTGCAGCCATCTGAATTGGCCTTACTCTGCACGCTACTGCTCCGCGGGCCCCAAACCGCCGGTGAACTTAAATCCCGATCAGACCGCTTGCATGGCTTCAGCACCATCGAGGACGTGGAGGAAACGCTTCGCGCCCTGGGAACCGGGGATGAACCTTTGGTGCGCCAATTGCCTGCACGACCCGGTCAGAAAGGCGCGCGATGGGTTCAACTCTTCTCCGGAGAACCGCCCGCTGAAGAATTTACGCCAGCAACAAGCGCGCCTCGTGAACCCTCTCGCCTTGAACAACTGCAGGAACGTGTCCAAACCCTCGAAACCGAAATGGCCGAGCTTCGTGAGGAATTCCGCACATTCCGGCAGCAGTTCGAGAGTTGACCCTGGATAATCTCAGATCGCGATTATCACCACGCGCGCACCGCAACGCTGACCTGCCGCTAATCAACCCTTATTCAGCTTATTCAGGATAAATGCTAGAAACCTCTTGCAATTAAAGCGTTAGATCCTAGGGTAAACCTAATGGTTCCCCCCATGAAAACGTTCTTTTTGCTGCTGGTCCTTTTTTTGACCTCCACCCTCGCAGTCATGGCGCATTCACAGGATGGGGCGCACGATCATCAGGATCGAGTTGCTGAATCTTCCACAACCGTCGAGGTGGATTCGGAATCCACGAATAGCCCTTCGTTCGCCGCCATTCCGGAACCATCGATCACCCTGCTTGTGGCTGCTGGCAGCTTCGTTTACCTGCTCCGCTGGCGTGGAGGACGAAAACGTTGAGCTCGCCGAGCTAATTTCCGCGCTTGCTGAGCAAGCTCTTCAGCACGCGACACGAGCATTTCTGATTGAGCCCCAGGCGCACGTGATCGTGGCGGGCAGGACGCCTGCGAGCGCCATCTGCCGTTACTTCGTGGTAATGGCGACATTATAAATCGGCTTCCAACCCAGGGATGCCCCCAGGTTTAATCAGCCCCTCTTCCAAACTGAAATCTCGAGTCAGCTCTGCGCCAATTGCCTCAAGACGAATGGAAGAATACCGCCGTGCCGGTAGTAATCGATCTCGATCGGAGTATCGATCCTTAACAAGAGCGGGACCCGCTCTTCGTCGCCATTGGCTCGGTGGACGATCAGGTCGAGCGATTGGCGTGGCTTCAGATTGGTCGGATCCAAACCGGCAATATCGTAAGTTTCTGATCCCTCGAGCTTCAATTGTCCAGCATCGGTGCCCTCTGCGAACTGAAGAGGCAAGACGCCCATACCGACCAG
>JGI12210J13797_10025699_pt1 | contig 18970 bp, 20 predicted proteins | sample ElkSlonscriptome_3_FD_13797 | JGI IMG/M metagenome (IMG submission 13797)
ATCGTATTCAAAAAGGTAATAGTAATAGCCCGACTTGAGTTCATGCCATTTCGCCATGGAAAGCGAATCCTGGTTTTCAGCTGAATACCCTAAGGCCTTATTTAGAATTTTTAGACCTTCTTTATGGTTGAATAATCGTTTGATCACTTCAGCCTTTCGTTCGGTCAACTCGCGATAAAGTTCGTTGGGCAGGTCGGCGTCTTCAAGGTCGGCGCGCTCAAGCACGTAAGAAGTCAGGGTATCCCCTTCATCGAAATAATACTCCGCAAGAGCGATCAAACCTGAATAGTGCCTGATTCGGTCTTCCGAATCAACCAAGTATTGAATACTGTCGAGCTGCCCCCAACTTTGAAGAGGTAAGATCAGCAGGAAACAGATCCTGATTGTGGTTTTCCAGTAGTTAGCTGGCATTGAGTGGATCGAGTTTGATAACCTAAAATAATGAAACCTAGTAATAGCTCAGCACTTTATCTACCATTTCACTTGATCCGATGAGGATGGGAACTCTTTGGTGCAGCGATTCCGGCTGGATGTTCATGATCTCCTCTTTTCCGCTGTGGGCTTTTCCGCCAGCCTGTTCCATAATAAAGCCCATCGGATTGCATTCGTATAGCAAACGAAGCTTACCATTAGCTGCATGCGTACTTTCAGGATAGAGAAAAATCCCTCCTTTGAGCAAATTGCGGTGTAGATCAGCCACCATGGAGCCTATGTAGCGACATGCGTAGGGGCGCTTGGTGGATTTATCATCTTCCTTCACATACTCCAGGTAAGACTGAATGGCCTCAGAAAACTCAGTACGCTTACCCTCATTGACGGAGTAGATCTTACCACTTTCCGGACACCTCATATTGGGGTGCGACAGGCAGAATTCACCTATGGAAGGATCTAAGGTAAAGCCATTTACTCCGTTCCCGGTAGTGTATACCAGCATGGTAGAGGAACCATAGATCACGTAACCCGCGGCTACCTGTTCACGGCCCGGCTGCAAAAAGTCTTTCAGTTCAGCCTGCTGGCCGATCTCGGTCTTTCTTCGATAGATGCTAAAGATGGTGCCAATGGACACGTTCACGTCGATATTCGATGAACCGTCTAAAGGGTCAAACACCACAATGTATTTTCCTTGTCTCGAACGTGCATTATCAAAAGCTACGAAATCATCATTCTCCTCGGAGGCAATGCCGCAGGCTTCGCCTCCATTTTTCAGGGCAGAAATGAATTGCTCGTCGGCAAAAACGTCTAATTTTTGTTGCGTCTCCCCTTGGATGTTCTCGTTTTCAGTAGATCCAAGAATTTCAACCAAGCCGGCTTTATTCACTTCTCGATTGATGATCTTGGAAGCGATCACAATGTCGTTCATCAGTCGGCTAAATTCGCCGCTGGCAAATGGAAAATCTTCTTGTCGTTCAATAATGAACTCGCTTAATGTCTTAACGCCTTGCATGAATGGAGGTTTGAGGAGCTGCAAATATCGCAATCTCCTGATAATTCCTCACTTTTGTCAATTGCATTTAGAGAGAACTTACCATAAAGGAGACGCATGGAAATACGCATTCGAAAAGCAAAGCGGGAAGATTGTGCAGCTGCCCTTGAACTTATTAAGGAGTTGGCGGTATTTGAAAAGGAACCAGCGGCGGTTGAAGTGACGCTTGCACAATTCGAAGAAGATGGCTTCGGGACCAGGCCCATTTACGACCTATTGATCGGAGAATTGGATGGCAAGATCAGGGGAATGGCACTTTACTATGAAAAATATAGCACCTGGAAGGGGCGAGCGCTCTATTTAGAAGACCTGATCGTGACCGAATCCGAGAGAGGAAAAGGCTTAGGTTTAGCCCTCTTTAAAGCCGTGATCCAAGAGGCCTACGATCGTGCATCAGGCAGAATGGAGTGGCAAGTGTTAGACTGGAATCAGCCGGCCATCGATTTTTACAAGAATTTGGGAGCCTCCATCGAAGACGAATGGTTGAATGGGAGGTTTTCTAAAGAGCAGATCATCAAAATTTGCCAAGCATGAAGGTATTCAAATTTGGCGGCGCATCGGTAAAGGATGCAGCGGCAGTACGGAACGTTGGGGAGATCATTGCCAATCATCAACAGGAGGCGCTGATCGTGGTGGTTTCCGCCATGGGAAAGACGACCAATGCCTTTGAGAACCTACACGCTGAATTCTTTAATAGGGGAGATCGCTGCGATGAAATTTTGAAGGAGATCAAAGATTTTCATTTCGGAATCATCGAGAAACTATTTCCCCATTCAAGTCACCCCATCTACGAAGAGATTCACAACACTTTTGTGGAGGTAGAATGGCAGATCGAGGACGATCCGGTAGGCACCTTCGATTTCGAATATGATCAAATGGTAAGTCTGGGTGAGGTCTTGTCGACCAGGATCATTAGCGCCTATCTAAAAGAGATCCAGATCGCCCATCAGTGGATGGATGTGCGTGATCTGATTCGCACTAACAACCGTTATCGTCAAGCACAGGTAGATTGGCAGCAGACCGAGCAGATGTGCCGTAAAAAGTTTGGCAGCTACTTCGATAAGGAACCCAAAGGGGTGGTGCTTACTCAAGGATTCATCGGGGGCACTTCAGAGAACTTTACCTCAACCTTAGGAAGAGAAGGATCAGATTATTCGGCGGCCATTTTGGCCTGCTCCATGGAAGCTGATGAAGTGGTGATCTGGAAAGACGTGGAAGGCATGTACAACGCCGACCCCAAATACTTTGAGAATACGGTAAAGCTGAATAATATCTCTTTTCAAGAAGCGATCGAGTTAGCTTATTTTGGAGCTTCGGTGATTCACCCAAAGACGGTGCAGCCATTGCATCGAAAGAACATACCCCTCTATGTGAAGTCGTTCATGAATCCCGAGCGTAAAGGAAGTTTGATCAATGAGAACAATACGGCCGACAAGATCGTGCCTTCTTACATTCACAAACCTGATCAGCGCTTGATCTCTATCGCTTCTCGCAATTATGCTTTCATCGTGGAACACCAATTGTCCGAGATCTTCAGACTCTTTTCAGAGGCAGGAGTAAGCATTAATTTGATGCAGAACTCGGCGATTAGTTTTTCAGTCTGCGTAGACGAGCAGCCGGCCTTGGATAATCTGATCGAGCAGTTGAGTGAATCTTATAAGGTAACGTACAACCAGGGATTAACCCTTGTCACCATTCGCCATTACACTGAAGAGATCATTGAAAAACTGATCGGCAAGAAGAAGGTGTTTTTGGAGCAGAGGAGTAGGAGTACGGGGAGGTTTGTGGTTTCTTGAGCTTAGCTCAAGAAACTAATTTGCAATCCTTCAATTTGGAATTTTACAATGGCTTTTGTGAAACTGGAATTGATTCCAAGATTCCCCATTCCAAGATTTCCAATTTAACTAAGTATTTTCTTCGCCAAAACTGCTGATCTCATTTTCGATTCTTTTCACAAATTCGAATTGATTTCTTAGATTAATTCCATGGATGGGTTTTTTCAAAAGTGGGCAGAAGCTGCTTACACCTCGGTAGGATTCTTTTGGATGGCATTATGGGCCTTTATCTTGGGATATGCCATTTCTAGCATGATCCAGGTATTTGTGGGAAGGCAGCAAATGAAACAGGCCATGGGTAAAGACGACTTGAAGAGTGTTGGTCTGGGGGCTTTTTTTGGATTTATCAGCAGTTCGTGCAGTTTTTCTGCCTTAGCTACTACCAAATCACTTTTTCAAAAAGGGGCTGGCTTTATTTCTTCTATGGCGTTCTTATTGGCCTCTACCAATCTGGTGATCGAATTGGGTATCGTGATCTCGATTTTTCTAGGGTGGCAATTTGTGGCGGGAGAGTATCTAGGCGGAGTTCTGTTGATCTTGATCAGTTATGTCGTCATACGCCTGGTAAAACCCAAAAGGCTGATTCAGGCGGCCCGGGACCGGCTTAATACTGAAAGTGACTCGGGGCATCACGAGGATGAAATGAAAGACTTTCTCAAATTGGAGAACTGGAATAAGGTGGGAAGAAAGTACCAAATGGAGTGGAAAATGGTATGGAAAGACGTCACCCTCGGATTTACCGTAGCTGGAATAGTAGCGGTCTTCGTTCCGGATGCCTTTTTCGAAAGCTTGTTCATTAACTCTGGAAAACAAGCAGATTATTCTTTTTTCGAGTTGCTGCAACATACCTTGGTTGGGCCAGTCGCCGCATTTCTGACCTTCATCGGTTCAATGGGCAATATTCCGCTGGCGGCATTGCTGTTCGACAAAGGAGTGAGCTTCGCCGGAGTAATGGCTTTTATTTTTAGTGATCTGGTAGTTTTTCCGGTGCTGAGGATCAATGCCCGTTATTACGGATGGAAGATGTCGTGCTTCATTCTACTCCTTTTATTCGTATCCTTGATCGTTACTTCTCTTTTCCTTCATTACGGCTTTGACCTTTTAGCTGTGCTGCCAGATGGTGGGCATTCTCAGATCATGGAGCGGGAATTCTTTCAGCTGGATTATTCCTTCTACCTTAACATGCTCTTCTTATCGATTAGTGGAATACTGGTCTATCTGGCCAGTCGGGCAAAGCATCATCATCATCACGAAATGGCGCCCAAAAGTGAAGTGATGGAGAAAACCCTTAAGGTCTTGGCCATCGCTTCTTATGGGTGGTTGGTGATTGGACTGGGACTGTGGTATTTTATCCTCTGAATTCCCAGATTTAAACTGTTACAAAGGCATCGTAGGGATGCACCGGGAGGTTTGTGGTTTCTTTAGCTAAGCTCAAGAAACTAATTTGGAATCTTACAATGGCTTTTGTGAAACTGGAATTGATTCCAAGATTCCCCATTCCAAGATTTCCAATTTAACTAAGTATTTTCTCCGCTAAAACCGCCGACAACTTCTCATACGACTCTACCGTCCAGCCGGCCACATGCGGAGATAAAATGACCTTATCAGATTTGACCAAGTTTTGGAAATCGGCAGGTAAGTCTTCGGATTTGAGCTTTTCGAAAGAAAGACTTTCATATTCCAATACATCCAAACAAGCTCCCAGCACTTTTCCCGAATCTAATGCATCTAGCAAATCGGTAGTCTTTAGATTCTTGCCTCTGGCGGTATTGATCAAGTAGATGGGTTGTTTGAATTTAGTCAGGTAGTCCTTATCGATCAGGAAGGTAGTTTCTTCAGTAAGCGGAAGGTGAATGCTTAATACATCACTTTCTGCAAATAAGGTAGCTTCGTCAACTTCGGCCACCCAGTCGTCGCCAAAGCCGCTTTTGTATTTATCGTAGGCGATCACCTTCACCTGAAAGCCTTTCAATCGTTGAGCAAAGGCCGCTCCCATATAACCGAAACCCAAAATTCCCACGGTCTTGCCTTTCAATTCAATGCCTCGATTGGCTTCTCGATTCCATTGGCCCTTTCGTACTTCAGCATCGCCCTGTTTTAGCTTGTTAAAGAGCATTAAGAGCATACCTACAGCGTGCTCGGCCACGGCGTCGCGGTTGCCTTCTGGCGAGTTAAAACAGGCAATGCCTTTATGGTTGGCATATTCCACATCAATGTTCTCCATGCCGGCACCAGAGCGGGCAATCCATTTCAGATTGTCGGCTTTATCCAGCATTTCCCGATCAAATTTGAACTTGGAGCGAATTACCGCGCCCTCATAATCGCCAATGCGCCTGAGAATTTCATCCCGACCGACTTCCTTTTGCCATTCACATTGGAAGCCTGCAGCCTGCAAGCGTTCAAAAAGAATAGGATGAACGCTGTCGATGAATATGACCTTTGAAGTGCCCAAAATTAAAACCAGCTATACATAAGGTGGCCAATCCCAAAATAGATGAAGAGGCCCACAATATCATTCATGGTGGTAATGAAAGGACCGGTAGCCAAGGCGGGATCTATGTTGTATTTGTCGAGCGTCAAGGGCACCAAGGTGCCAAAAAGCCCGGCGAAGATGATGACCAAGATCAAGGCTACGCTTACGGTGGCTGCCAGGTCAAGACTGTCTTTATAGATCATGGTGTACACTAAGATCAGTACCGAACAGACCAAGCCATTGATGATCGCTACCATAAATTCCTTTCCCAACTTTTTACTGATGGAATCGAATCCCAATGAATTATTGGCCAGGCCTTGTACGATGATGGCCGACGACTGCACCCCCACATTACCTCCCATTGCCGCGATCAATGGAATAAACAGTGCCATCTCCGGATAAAGTCCCAGCGTATCTTCATATTGGTTGATCACTAACGCTCCGAGAATACCGCCCAGCAAACCGACGAGCAACCAGGGTAAGCGAGCTTTGGTTAGCATGCGCACAGAATCTGCGGAATCTACTTTGGTAGAAATTCCCGAGGCCATCTGATAATCCTTGTCGGCCTCCTCCTTGATCACGTCCACCACATCGTCAATGGTGATCCTTCCGATCAGCCGGTCGAGTTCATCGACTACGGGCAATACTACAAGGTCATACTTTTCCATAATGGAGGCGATCTCTTCCGATCGTTCATAAGCCTTTACCGCCAGCACATCTTCGTAATAAATGTCTTCCACTTTCTCACTGCCTTTGGCAAGCAGCAATTGCTTTAAGGATAAGGTGCCCTGCAATTTGTCGCGCTCATCTACCACATAAATGGTGTACACATTCTCAATATCCTCCGCCTGCTTGCGCATTTCTTTTACGCACTTCAGTGGCGTCCAATCCTTGCGCACTTTGATCAATTCCTTGGCCATCAAACCCCCGGCAGAATCTTCGGGATAAGAAAGCAGATCAACGATCACACTGGCTTGTTCCACATCAGTAATGGCCGAGATCACGTCATCCTTCTTCTTGTCGGAAAGCTCAGCTACGATATCCACCGCATCATCTGAATCCATGTTGGGAATCAGACGGTTGGCGATCTCACTGGCATTGAGGGAGCCCATCATCAGCTGTCGCACATCCTCCTCCAGCTCAATGAGCACGGTAGTGGCTATCTCTTCATCCAGGGTGCTGAATAGGGTAATGGCTTCTTCATCTTCCAACTCATCAATGATCTCCGCTATATCGGCCGGATGGAGTTGATTGATCTCATGCAGTAGAGCAGCATCAAGGTTCTCGCTTAGACAAGCTTGTACCTCTTCAATGTATTCCTTATTCAACTCAAACTGCATGGAAGCGAATTTAAGGTTTTTGTTGAAAGACCGAGGCCGACATTCTGCATCATAAAGGCTTGGTGAACTTTGTGATAAACCTTTGTGCCTTTGTGGTAAAATGGGATTGCCTTTTTGAACAAGGTTCAGGCGAATTAATCTACATCCGTTCTAACCACAGAGACCCAGACTTCGTCAGGGCTGCATAGAGAAGGCACAGAGAGCACGGAGGAGTTTTAGTCAAAAAAGCTGGCCTCGTTCTTCGGCCTCTTCCAAAAAACGAATTTGAATGCTTAGCAGGAATGATAATTTAATCTAGCAAGTGAACAATATGCACGAATTCTTTGACTGAAAGCTGTTCCGCTCTTTCATCGAAAATGGGATCGGATTTGACTTCCGGCTTTTGATTGATCAGCGCTTTCAGGGCATTCCGCAAGGTCTTACGCCGCTGATTGAAGGCCATCTTCACCGTTTGCTTGAATTTTTTCTCATCGCAGTCCAGTGCTTTGGTCTGGTTGCGTTTTAGGCGGATCACCGCAGATTTCACCTTGGGCGGCGGATCGAAGTCGTGCTCATCTACCGTAAACAGATACTCTACGTCGTAGAAGGCTTGTAATAATACGGAAGTGATGCCGTATACTTTTGAGCCGGGCGGGCTCACCACTCTTTCGGCTACTTCTTTCTGGAACATACCTACCAATTCCACGGCTTGGTCTCTGTAGTCATAAAGCTTGAATAGGATCTGTGTAGAAATGTTGTAAGGGAAGTTGCCAATAATGCCAAATGGTTCATCACCGAAAATGGTTTTTAGATCCATTTTGAGGAAGTCGCCATGAATCAATTGGGAATTGCTTATGATCTGATTTTCTTTCAAATAAGTGATGGATTCTTCGTCGATATCCACTACCTTAAAATCAAGCTCAGTGCGCTTTTTGAGTGCTTCGGTGAGCACCCCCATCCCGGGGCCGATCTCTATACCGCGGTTGAAGTTGGAATCCCTGCCGAAGGCGTCCACCGTGTCTTGGGCGATCTGCAAATTGGTCAGAAAGTGCTGCCCTAACTGTTTCTTAGCTTTAACCTTCTTCAAGCTTATACCTTTTCGAGTAAGGTGCGAAAGGCTGCAAACTTACCTTCGTATTTGTCGCTGTGTTCTTTTTGCAATTCCGGCGCCTTTTGCACTTGATATTGATGCAATTTCGCCATGCTTTCGCATTCGTATTGAATATTATAGCTGATATCCTGGTCTTGGTTCTGATGGGAGATCACCCGCATCATTCGATACTCATGGAAATACCCGGTCTCCATCACTTTGGGAATGTGATCTTCTTTCATCCAATCCAGCCATTCTTGATGAATGGATTCATCTATGGCTACGGTCACGCTGTATATGATCATAAAAAGGGGTTTATAAGGCTTCTTCTTGTGTGTCGCCTCTCAGGTTTCGAAATCGTTTGCGGCTTTCAACCACGAACAAACTTGAAGGGTATGAAGTGATCAAGGTCTTGTAAAGATCCATCGCTTTGGCGGGCTCCAGCAAATGTTTTTCATGCAGTTCGGCAAGATAAAATAGGGCGTCGTCTCCCAGAATGTCTTCTGCATGCGCAGCGATCAATTGCTCAAGCTGTAATTTGGCTTCCTCGTACTGTTTTCTCGCGTATGCGATCTCGTACTTTTTGAAGAGTACTTCATCCTTTAAGGAAGAGAGCGGGAAGTATTTTGGAATGGAGTCGAGACTTTCAATAGCCTGGGCGTAGGCTTTCTTGAAGATCAACAGGTCGGCACGAGCATACATCTCGAGGGGCTCGGCAATACTGTCGAGGCCTATATTATCAGTTATGGTTAGTGAAAGGTCCATGGCATCGTTCGAGATCAGCTTAGAAGTTGAACCTTTCAGTACGTCCAGTTGAGCCTGGGCCCAATAGAAATCACCGGTATAAAAGGCCACCTTGGCATTTTTAAATTTTGCGATCTCACCCATGCGATCGTATTTAAAAGCTTTCTCTACCTGAGAGTAGAGTAAGGAGGCTTCCCAAATATCACCCTCCAATAGCATCAAGTCGGCAAGCTTAATTTTGGCTTCTGCTTTGTCCTTTTTGCTTAGTCCGCTGATCAATATGACTTCCTCCAGCGAGGCTTGAGCGGAATCCACTTCTCCCAAATAGTAGGCGTTCAACTCCGCTAAATTAAAGATCAACTGCAGCGTGTAGGCGTTTTTGCCTAGCTCTTTAAGGGTTGCCAGATAGTCTTTTTTTAGGGCAATCAATTCACCTTTATCAATTATTGAATTGCTGAGGGTTCGTTGGCGTTTCACCTCCAACAGATTGATCTTGGCGCTCAGGTAGTATGGACTACTTTCGCCCAAATTTTTAGTGTACAGGTAGGCTTCTTCAGCAATCTCGAATTCTCCATTTGCTCTGGCTAATTCGCCAAGATTAAAGACGCGTTTCCCATTTTCATTTGCTCTTTTATCCAGCGCTCTCGCCTGTATCAGGGCGCCACTCAGGTCCTTTTCCTGGATGTACAACCATATCAGCAATTCAGAGTAGATGGAATTGTCGTATCGTGGATTATTGTCTTGTAATTTTTTCAGAATGCGTTCTTTCAAGATCCGACTTTGTGAGCCATCAGGATCCGGATGCAACACCCGATAGAAGAGGTTTTGTATGGTTTGCAGGTAACTGCGATTGCTTCCCACTACGCTCAGGTACTCATCGATCATCTCCACTGTTTTACCCTGTTGGGCAAAGGCGTTGGCAAGTTCAAAGCGATATAATTGGTTGTCTTTGTTGACTTTCCTGCTTTTCAGGTAAACCTCTTCGCCAAAATCGAAATGGCCATATTTCCCGAATTTCCCGGCCAGGCTCCTGGCATATTGAGTGCTGCCATCGTAAGTCTTTAAGGCGAGTCGGTATTCCTGATCTGCCGCTTTTTCGTCGCCCTGCTGCTCAAAAAGTCTGCCTTTATCTACGAGATAAGAAGCGCGGTCAGGATATTTTCTAATCCGTCGCTTTACCAGCTTCTCTGCTTCCTTAAACTGGTCGGTTTTGGAGTACAGGGAATAGAGTTCATCGTAGAACAGTTCAGCCTCACTTTTCTGATAAAGGGTTTCGTAATAGGAGATGGCTCGCTCAAATTCTCCTTTGCTTTTCGCTTGTTTGGCGAGAAGTTGTAAGGTTTTTTCATCGTGCTGGCCGAAGGATAGGTTGTGGGCTAAGATGAAGCAACATATGAGGAGTAAGCGATTCATTCGTTCATTTGCTTGGCTTGATAGGCTTGGATGATCGAATCGATCTTTGGATTCTTGGCTTCGAAAATAGGTAAGGCTTTTTGCATGGGAGGGATGATGCTATTGCTCACCTCGTACAACTTATTCACGTTTTCTTTTTCCAACTCCAGATAATCGTTGAACTGCTCTTTTTCCACCAAACCATTCTCCGCATCCTTGCGCAGATTTTTCAATTGATTTTTAGAGATGGCCGTTTCTTGTGCCAAGGCATTGTAGTCTTTGGCAAAATTTCGAAGGGCCTTCTTTAGTCGATAGTATTCATCTACAAAAAAAGCAGTCTCTCTAGGAAAGGTGTCTTTGAGGTCATATTGAATGATCTCGATGTTCTTTTCAAATTCAATTACGGCTTCCATCGATCGGGCAGAATCGATCGATTCTACTTTTTGATACACCGTGTCTAGCTTGGATTCCAAAGCACCTAAATCGGCTAATTTATCTTCGGCAATTTGCGGTCCGCAGGCGAACAGGGCTAAGGTGGTCAATAGGCTGAAGGTAAGTATTTTGATCGATTTCATTTTTCTATTTTTTCAAAGTTCAAATAGGGTTTAAGCGCTTCCGGGATGTCTATATGCTCGGCTTGCTGATAGTTCTCTAATAAAGCAGCCATGATGCGAGGCAAGGCCAATGCGCTACCATTCAAAGTATGGGCCAAAGTAGATTTCCCGTCGGTGTTTTTGTATCTCAGCTTCAATCGGTTGGCCTGGAAGCTCTCGAAGTTGGATACGGAACTCACTTCCAACCAGCGTTCTTGGGCCGCAGAATAAACCTCAAAATCGTAGGTTACAGCTGCTGCAAAGCCAAGATCACCGCCGCACAGTAACAGAATCCTGGATTGAAGGCCTAATTTATTAAGCAGATGCTTGACGTGGGATTTCATTTCCTCCAGGGCCTCATCCGAATGCTCGGGCTTTTCAATGCGAACGATCTCCACTTTGTCGAACTGATGCAGTCTATTCAAGCCTCTCACGTCCTTGCCGTAGGATCCCGCCTCGCGACGAAAACAGGGAGAATAAGCACAGTTCTTAATCGGGAACTGGTCTTCTTTGATAATTAGATCGCGATAAATATTGGTAACCGGAACTTCAGCCGTAGGAATCAGGTATAAGCCGTCTTCGCCCACATGATACATTTGGGCATCCTTGTCTGGCAGTTGCCCGGTGCCAATACCAGACGCTTCATTAACCAGATGAGGTGGAATGACCTCTTGATAACCGGCTTTTTCTGCTTCATCCAAAAAGAAATTGATCAAAGCGCGCTGCAATTTTGCTCCTTTCCCTTTGTAAACGGGAAAGCCGGCGCCACTGATCTTAACACCTACCTCAAAGTCGATCAGCCCATATTCATCTGCGAGCTCCCAATGGGGTTTAGGTTCAAAATCAAAGCGATGCTTGCTGCCAAACTCCTCAGTAAGTTCATTTTGGGTGTCGTCATTTCCTTTAGGTACCCGAGCTTGAGGGACATTGGGTAAGTGAAAAAGGATTTCTTTCTGCTGATCTTCTATTTTTTGAAGAGATTCTTTTAAGGCACCGGAACTCTGTTTCAATTCAGCCGCGCGATCCTTCATTTTGCCCGCCTCTGCTTGCTTACCTTCTCTAAACAGTTGACCGATCTGTTTGGCAATCTGATTGGCTTCGGCTAATTCATCGTCCATTATTTGCTGAGTTGAGCGTCTTTGAGCATCAAGATCGAGGATCTCAGTTAGCTTACCTTCAAAATTGATGTCGGTCATCCGCTTTTGATAGCGGTCGACTAAGGTTGCTTTGTTTTCCCTAATTTGAGCGAGAGTAATCATTTCTTTTGTCTAATAAATTGAGAGGAACAAATTTAAGCCTAATGATTGGCGTAATCATAGATTGGAAAGGGTTTTAGAACCGCAACGCTGGATTCGTAATCCAGCGTGGGTTAAAGTTTAATCTCTTTACTTACTTTTTGGTGGGCAAAAAGTAAGACAAAAAAGCCCAGGCCTTCTAAAATTGCAATCTCCACTCCTGTAAGCAAAGTAAAATCAAATGATCTCCAAGCTTGCTTGGAGCTTTCTTCTTTACTAAGCTTACAGTTCGCTCCAATAGCAAGTTTCGAAGATGCCAATATTTAATTTTTCTTCAGATTTCAGATTAATTTTAGAAAAAAATCGGACTAGGTTTTAGGTCCTTAAATCCAGCGGGGCCTTCAAATTAACCGGCCACCTTCAGGTATATCTTAAATCCTATCAAAGCAAATATGGCGAATAGAGCGGCAGCAAAGCATTGGATCAGGAAGATTAGCACATCTGAAAGTCCAATATTCACCATCCAGACTTCTATTTCTGAAGACATCATGGCGTTTAATCCCAATGCCATGATCAAATAGGGTGTATAATTTTCTAGCCGTTTCCACGATTGATTTCCATCATTCAGCACAAAGTCGTCACCTTCTTTTTTATAGCGTCGATAGACCAATATAAAATGGAGGATGTAAAGTAATATGGTGATGCTGATGAGGATGTAGAAGCTGCTCATGGATCAAATTTAATTAAGAATTAAGAATGGCTGAATAGGCGAAACTTAATATTTAAGTATGATTCTGGCATCCGCTTTAACCACAAGCCCAACAAAGTCGGGCCGCAAAGGCCCCGCCAGCTGGCGGGTTGCACAAAGGGCACTAGCGACTGAGTCGGGGAAAGCCGCGGCATTGTGAGCCCAGATGGGGGCCCCGGTCCCTGCCAAGCGGCAGGTCGACCTCGGACTCAAGTGAAGCGAGCACAAAAAAAGCCCGTCCATTGCTGAACGAGCTTTTACTTTAAACGCTAGATTAAACTGCTTAAGCTTTTGCTTCAGCCGGTCTCACATGAACGAAAGATTTCTTATTTCCTCTGGTTTGGAAAGAAACTATCCCGTCTTTTAGTGCGAACAAGGTATGGTCTTTACCCATTCCTACATTTTCGCCAGGATGGTGTTTGGTGCCTCGCTGCCGGACAATAATGTTTCCAGCAATTGCATCCTGTCCGCCGAAGATTTTCACCCCCAGGCGTTTACTTTCCGAATCTCTACCGTTCTTGGAACTACCGGCTCCTTTCTTATGTGCCATGGTTTTTTATGTTTTTGTTAAATGCTAAGATTTAAACTGTAATTACTTTTTCTTATCGTCGCTTTTCTTCTTAGTAGCAGTGCTTTTAGCTTTCGTCGTGCTGGTCTTCTTCGCAGACGAAGTCGACTTCTTTGCAGTAGTCTTAGAAGCTGAAGCTTTGGTCTCTGTCTTCTTGGCAGCTGGTTTTTTAGTCGCAGTCTTCGCTGTACTCGCCTTCGTTTCTGCTTTGGCCTCAGCCTTAGGAGCTTCTTTCTTTGCGGCAGCCTTTGGTGCAGCTTTCGAAGCGCCAATGCCTTCAATCTGGATCTTACTCATGGCCTGACGGTGCCCGTTCTTCACTTTATAGCCTTTTCTTCTTTTCTTTTTGAAGACGATCACTTTGTCGCCTTTCAGGTGCTCAACGATCTTCGCTGATACGGATACACCTTTTACAGCCGGGGCGCCAACTTCCACCTTCTTACCATCAGAGGTTAACAAAACCTTATCGAAATTTACTTTCGAACCTTCTTTGCCTTCCAAACGATGTACGAAGATCTGCTGGTCTTTCTCAACTTTGAATTGTTGCCCTGCTATCTCTACAATTGCGTACATTTCTATAGCTTTAATTTTGATTTCCCAAAAATGGGAGGGCAAATTTAGGTAAAAGGGTTTATTTGGACAAACGGTTTTTCAATTTCGAATCGCGAATTAGGAATTACGAACGGATTTGGGACAAATGCATCAATTTGGATTCTTGAAATTTGGAATCACTCCTCGTCTTCGATCCTTCTAAATATCTTTACTCTTACGATCTGTACTCTCTTAATTTTAGTTGCCAGTTTCCAATTTATTGGAGCGTTTATCAGCTTTACGCTGCCTCCGCGCTTCTTTCATCTCGATCATCTTATCTCGATTGACCAGGTAGATTCCCGAAAGGATGATGGCAATGAATATGATCTGCGTGGGAACAATGGCTTCTCCATCAATGAATCCCCAAAATAAAGCGAAAACCGGGATCATGTAAGTGACTGAAGAGGCAAAAACCGCCGATACCTTTTTGATGAGCATATTAAAGAGGATAACGGCCACTGCAGTGCCAAATATGGCAAGCAGTGCGATGTAGAATAAATTTAAGGGCCCATCAGGATCGTTTTGCAGCCTTTCTGTAAAATCAGTGGTGAACAGAAAAATGCCAGCTGCGGGGCCTATTAGGATGAAGCCGAAGGAGGTGATGTTGATCGAGCTCACCGCTTCCAGTTTTACCTTAATGAAGTTGACATTGCTGGCGTAGCAAATGGTGGCGATCACGACCAACATTCCATAAAGCAACTCTTGATTGGCTAAGGAAATGGCACCGGTGCTGCTCAATAGTCCAAGCGCTCCGGCCAAACCTATTCCCACCCCCAATAATTTCAATTTTCGGAGCTTCAAATTGAAGAATAAGACCCCAATAAATACAGTGAAGAGGGGTACGAGCGAATTGAGCATGCCCGATAAAGAGCTACTGATCTCAGTTTGGGCGGTAGCAAAAAGGAAGGCAGGAATTCCAGCCCCTAAAAATCCTGAAATAAGGATCGGGATCCATTGATCGTTTTTGATCTGCCGGAAATTTTTAAATAGGATCGGAGAGAGCACGATGAAGGCGATCAGGATCCTCAAACTGGCCAATTGCAAATTGTCGTAGGATTCAAGCCCTTTTTTCATCAAGATGAAAGAGCTTCCCCAAGTGAAGGCAAGTGCCACCAAAAGTAGCCATTGCCAAAGTGGTTTATTTAGATCGATCAGTTTCATTTTAAGCGTCGCAAAGCTAAGTGTAAAGACCGACTAAGGTCATTTTGTTCTACATTATTAAGTAATTTTGCCACAAAGAAATAAGTATGAAAGCGCGTAGAAATTTCCATCTGGCTCTAAGTTTTTCAATATTGGCCTTATTTGGCTGTCAGCAAGCCACTGAAAAGGCCTCAAAAGCCACTGCCGAGGCTCAATTGACCACGGTGGAAATGAAAGTAGATGGCATGGTATGCGCCATGGGTTGTGCAAAATTCATCGAAGATAAAGTAGCTGGCGAATCAGGGGTCACTGAATCCCAGGTTGACTTTGAGGAAGAGATGGCTTATTTCACTTACGATGCGAATCAATGGACGGCCGAAGAGCTGGAACAGTTTATTGATGAGATTCACGACGGACAATACGATGCTACCATCGTGAGCCAGCAAGAGGGAGGACAAGAGCAGATAGAGGCGGACACTCCAGACGAAGAAGAAAGCGAGGAAGACGAAGTAGACGTGGCTCAAGTAGTCAGCAAAGTGCAGAACATTTCCTTTCCTGAATTGCTTACTTACTTCATGAAGCGCCTGTAAAATTCGCGCAGATTATAAACCAAACCGCAGTTTATAATTTTATGAATCTGATTTCATGGTAAAGCAGGATCGGCCAATCGCAATTTGGCTGTTGTTGGGATGTGTATTGATATTTGCAATGGTGATCATTGGGGGAATGACCAGACTCACCAATTCAGGCCTGTCTATGGTGGAATGGAATCTCTTTATGGGTTCTGTACCCCCTACTTCTGAAGCCGACTGGCAAACCCTTTTCAATAAATACAAACAATATCCGGAATACAAGCTGGTGAACTTCAACATCAGTCTCGACGAATTCAAATCTATTTTTTATTGGGAGTATGGCCATCGCATGTTCGGTCGGTTGATCGGTTTGGTATTTATCATTCCTTTTCTATGGTTCTGGATCAAAGGGCGCATCTCTAGATCACTGATGCCAAAATTGCTGATCATCTTGGCAATGGGTGGCTTTCAGGGTTTTTTGGGATACTGGATGGTGGAGTCCGGTTTGGTGAAAGATCCGGATGTAAGTCACTACCGTCTGGCGGCTCATCTTACTACGGCCTTTTTGACGTTTGCATATACATTCTGGGTTGCGTTGGGATTGATCTATTCAAGATCGAAGACCGGTCCCTCGGCAGCGCTCAGTAATCAAGTCCAGAGTCCGGACAATTTGGAGCAGGATGAATCGATCTCCGATCTCTGGTCTCCGATCTCAAGCGAAGCCCCGTCAAAACCACCAATTTTCAAATGGATTCGTGTTCTTCTTATAGTACTCGTAATCCAAATCATCTGGGGCGCCTACGTCGCCGGACTCAATGCGGGAAAGGTATACAACAGTTGGCCCAAGATGGGAGATCAATGGATCGCCGAAGGGGTAACGGCCATGACGCCCTGGTGGCAAAACTTTATTGAAGGTCTTGCCGGAGTGCAATTCATCCATCGCTACCTTGCTTATATCGTGGTGGGATTGGTGCTCTTTATTTTCTTCAAAGGCAAAGGCATGAATTTGTTCGTTAGTCAGCGCAGGGGCTTGAATGCATTATTTTTAGCCGTAAGCGCTCAATTTATTTTGGGCGTCTTTACCTTATTGTATGGAGTACCCCTTTGGCTTGGGGTAGTGCATCAATTGGGTGCATTCTTCCTGCTCGGGGCAACGGTGTATGTGTTGCATCGTTTCCAAGAACCTCCCCCTCTGAGAGTATAGAGTTTAGCTATCAGATTACAGAAGGGTCTTTCATCCGCTCTAATCATGGCGGCACCCTTCTTCGCTTAAGCCTCGAAGGGATTCACAGCGAAGTTACATCCGACACAGCGGCAGTTCATTACTAAATTCTCGCCCTTATGTTTTTACCTGTCTTTTGAGGGTGTATTAAGGCTTCTCGATGGTTTATAAGGATACAATCTGCGAAGATCAGCGAGATCAGCGGGAAACAATTCAAATGGATATTCTCACGCAGATTGCGCAGATGCCCGCAGAATCAGCTTCAAGTACTCCCCGCCTGCCGAAGCAAGGGCCTGAGCGCGGCGGGCAGGCAAGTACTCCAAACCCTACTCTTCCCAACGGAAAGTTTCGATCATCCGCTCGATATCCTCTTTTAAGAAATCCTGCACCGGGGCCAGGGAGTCGTAATTGGGTTCTACTCCGAAATAAAGGGCTCCCCTTAAAAAGTGATTGGTGCTGTCGGTCAGATAGAATTGCGCGCCTGATGCAGCATTGCCGGCAATTTCGTAATAGGTGCCGTATACCTTGAATTCCGGATTGACCACGATGTTTTCGTGAATGTCCTGAGCTTTTACCACATGTTTGTACACTAAGCTACGGGCATCTTCCAGCATTTGATACGCATTGGTATCGACCGCCTTATAGCTGAGGTGCAGTCTGGCATTAAATTTAGGAAAGTCGATATTTAAGAAGTTGGGTTCTTTTTGGGTCCGCTTCAAGTTGATTTTTGCATATTCGGCGAGTTCAAACCGAAAGGGAAAGGGAATGGAATCGATGGACCGGTAATTTTTTTCGGGCAGGTCGATGCGATAGTAAGCGGTTGGCTTAGGAATGGGGTCAGAACTGCAGGCCGTGAGCAAGCAGGAGACGCCAAGCAGAGTGAATGCAATCAATAGGTGCCTTGTCTTAATCTTCATCTTCTTGATCTCCGGCTGTTTCAGGCAGTTGTAACTTGATCTGTTTGATCCTTCTTTTGTCGGCGGCCTCAATGGTGATCTGATAGTCTTTGAAACGGATCTTTTCATTTTTCTGAGGGATCTTGCCGAAAAGTTCCAACACAAATCCGGCCAGGGTCTCTGATTCTCCTTTTTCTTCCTCAAACTCTTCCCCGTCGATATCCAATACCCGATACATATCATTCAAGGCAATTTTAGCTTCAAAGACATAGTTGAGGTCGTCCAGCTTGGAATAAAAGAGGTCGTCGTCGTCGAACTCATCACTGATATCGCCTACGATCTCTTCCAGGATGTCTTCTAGCGTAATGATCCCTGAGCTACCGCCATATTCGTCGACCACAATGGCGAGGTGGGTTTTCATGCTTTGGAATTCTTTCAAGAGGTCGTCGATCTTCTTGTTCTCGGGCACGAAGTAAGGCTTACGGATCAAGCTCTTCCAATCGAATTCCTTTTTTTGCAGGTGGGGCAATAGGTCTTTGATGTAGAGCACCCCGCTGATGTTATCGAAGTTTTCACGATGCACCGGAATTCTGGAGAATCCGGCTTCCAAAATAATCGTATTCACCTCCTGATAACTTTCCCCTTCTTCAATGCTTACCACATCTACTCTGGAAGTCATCACTTGCTTTACCTCTGTGTTGCCAAACTTTACGATGCCCTCTAGAATGCGCTGATCATCCTCATCTTGCACATCGTCTGAGGTCAATTCCAAGGCCTGAGAAAGTTCATCGACCGAGATGTTGTGTCCTTTTTTCTTGATCCGCTTGTCGATAAAGTTGGTAGAGTTTACCAATACGCTACTGAAAGGGTTCAGTACCAGACGAATATAAAAAAGGGGAAAGGCCATGAAGGTGGCCAGGGTCAAAGGGTTCTTGTTGGCGTAAACCTTCGGAATCACTTCGCCTAAGAGCAGCAACAAGAAGGTGACCACCACCACCTGAATTACAAATTGATAAGTTTCCGAGATACTGGCCGGCATCAGGTTGTCGGTAAGGTAGGTGGAAAGGAT
>JGI12210J13797_10029314_pt1 | contig 18970 bp, 16 predicted proteins | sample ElkSlonscriptome_3_FD_13797 | JGI IMG/M metagenome (IMG submission 13797)
CCTGACCGGCTCTCGCCTCGCCCTCGACGTGCTGCACCCCCCCGCCGCCTGCCTCGACGGATGGAGCCCGCCCCCCGGCGCCGAGCTGGTCACCGAGGCCCGCGGCCTCACCGGCGCCCCCCGTGACCTCGTCCGCACCGGCGAGCAGCTGCTGGCCCAGGGCACCGCCGTCGCCGAGGCCATGGGCCTGCACCCCGGCGCGCGCCTGCTGTGCACCCAGCCGCTGGTCGTGCCCCGCCTGTTCGAGCCGGTGGTGCTGGGCTGGCTGGCCTCCGAGGCCCAGCTGGTGATGGCCGAGGGCTCGCTGGTCGACGCCGTGCTCCCGCGCCTGCCCCACCTCGAGCGCCTCGTCGTCGTCGATGCCCTGCGCGAGCTGCTGGCGCTCGCCCGCGCCGCCCGGGCCCGCACCGCTCCGCTGCCGCTCACCCCCGTCGTCGCCCAGGCCCGCGCCGATCTGGCCGTGCTCCAGGCCATCGCCCCCTCGTTCACCGAGCCCCCGCGCCAGCTGCTCCAGCTCGAGGAGCTGGGGCTGGTCGCTCACCGCGGGCTCGATCGGGGCGGGGCCTTCCACGCGGCCGCGGGCGTCACCCTCCGCCCCGGCGCGGCCATGCAGATCGGCGGCCACGAGCTGCTCGCCTCCCTGCCCCACCCCGTGCACCTTCGCCCCCCCGTGCCGCCCACCGAGCCCGGCGCGCTGGCCGACGACCCGTTCCGCCACACCGGCTATGCCGCGCGCTTCGGCCCCGGCGACGCGCTGCTCGAGGTCCTCGGCCGCGACGACGGCCTGGTCGATCTCGACGGGCGCCGGGCGTGCCTCGATCACCTCGAGGTCGCGCTGCTCGCCCATCGCCGCCTCACCTGGGTGCACGCCCACCACGAGCTGGACCCCGACGGCGACGCCTGGCTGTGGGTCGAGTACCGCGCCACCGGCCGGACCCCCGTCGACGACCTCGAGGAGCACGCCATCGGGCGGCTGCCCCCCTTCATGGTCCCCCGCCGCTTCGAACGGCTCGACGACACCAGCGACTGAGGCTACTGCGGGTCTTCGAGCAGCTCGGCCTCGATCACCGTGCGCTCCGGCGTGTCGCCGTCGACCTCGATCGTGCGCTGCACCGGGAAGCGGCCCGCCTTGCGCACCTCGACCCGGTGGATCCCCGGCGCGAGCTCCATCGGCCCCACCGGCTGCGCGCCCATGTCCTTCACCTGCCCCACGTAGTGCCCGTCGACGTAGAGATCGGCGTCGCGATCGGCCTCGGGCACCTCGATCTGCAGGGTGGTGCCCGCCCCCCCGGGCCGGCACGCGCCCAGCCCCAGCACGAGCAACCACGCCGCCCATCGCCGGCCGGCGCCTCCCTTCCGGGGCGAGCACGAGCGGGGAAGCGAGCTATTCGAGGGCAACGGTGAGGGCATCGGGAGGATCCACATCGACGACGGACAGCGAGAACCCGGGCAGGGGCAGCTCGGCGAGACGTTGAGCGAGGGTCTTGGCGTCCAGTGATCCTCGCACGCGCAGCTCGACCACGCCGCGCTCGAGCCCGGCGACCTCCACCTCCGACACCCCGAGCACCGAGTTGCGCATGGCCGCCTCGAGCCGGCGGATGCGAGCGGAGGGCAGCGGCGAGCGCACCCGCAGCCGCAGGAACCCCTTGCGGTGCTGGGCGAGCTGCTCGCCCACGTCGAGCAGGGCCGTGCTCACCCCGCCCGCCATCGCCTCGACCGGCGTGATGGCGAACGCCGGCACCCGCTGCTCGGCCACCGTCTGGCCGTTGGCCTGGGCCACCACGTGCACCTGGGCCGCGTGCAGGTAGGTGTGCCGCACCGGGCCCAGCGCGCCGCACTCGAGCGTCACGTCGAGGGCGACGAGCTTCGCCTTGCCCTTGCCCTTGCCCTCGGGCGGCGGCTCGAGGGTCACCGCCCCCTGCCCGCTCAGCTCGGCCCGCACCACCTCGCTCACCGCCTGGGTCTCGCCGCACGTCGCGCCCGCGCGGATCGAGCCCATCACGAACGCCGGCTTGCCCCCGGACTCGTCGGCCCGCTGCACCCGCTTGGTCAGCCGCACCACGTCGATCTCGGCCTCCACCTCCACCCGCACACCGTCGGCCCCCCCCGACTCGGAGAGGATCCGATAGGCCCCCGTCCAGACCTCCCACGCCCCCATCACCGCCTTGCGGGCCTCGGGGTCCACCGGCCCCCCCACCTGGCTCAGCGCGGTCTGGAGCGCCGCGGTCCGGGCCCGCCGCAGGGCGCGGGCGCGCACCTCGGCGGGGCTGGGCTTCTTCGTCTCGGCGGCAGTGGCCTCGCCCGTGCCGCGGACCGGGGCGGCCCACGCCGAGCTGGTGACCAGGCCCAACGAGAGTGCCAACGCCGACACACCCGACGAAGCTCGCCTCCACCACGACGCCCTGTGACGCCTCGCACGGGGCGGCCTGCTCGGACATGGGTCGGGGGGTCCGGCCATGGCGACGATCATGGTCGTGTGACGCAGTGGTGGCAAGCCAGCCCCGTCGGTGGCCGTGGCGACCAGCGCGCTCCCGCTCCGTGCGCGGGGTTGGCAAGCGAGCGCCCGGACGCTAAACCCCGCCCGAACCATGATGCGCCAGCCGTTTCCAGGCCATCGCCGCTACAGCATCACCCACCGGGCGGTGCAACGCTTGCGCGAGCTGGTCCCCAGCCGCGACGACGAAGATGACGAGAGCCTCCGCGATCGTCTCGACGAGGCCCTCGCGGCCGCCGAGGACGGAGGCAAGGCCATCCGCACGCTCGACGCGATGCTCGGCGAGCCCCAGACCCTGGTCCCGGTCGATGCGTTCGGCGACGTGCTGTACGCCATCATCAAGGAGGACACCGTGGTCACCGTGCTGCCCGAGGGGCACGGGCAAGAGATCCTCCAGCGGGGCCAGGCGATGGAGCAGCGGGTCGCCGCCGGCCAGGCTCCCCCGCCCCGCGGCGCGGCCCCCAAGGTCGAAGAGGCCTGGGAGGGCGGCCCCCGCCGGCGCTGGCGCAAGGATCCGCACCAGCCGGTCGTGATCCAGCGGATCGCCCGCAACGCCCCGCCCCGCAGCGCTCCGGCCCCCGGCCGCCCCGAGTCGGCCCCCGAGCCGCGTGAGGCTCCCGTCCTGCTCGCCCCGCCCCCGTCGCCGGCGCCCGCCGTGCACGGTCCCGTCGCCGAGGAGCTCCAGCGCGCCCTCCAGCGAGGCCGTCGCCGCGCGGTGGTCGTGGCGCTGTCCGAGGTGCTCTCCGGGGCCAACCGCGACGACAGCCTGCTGCCGCTGTGGAACACCCTCTCCGCGCAGGGCGTGCCCGGCACGCTGACGGTGGGCGACCTCATCGAGGCCGTGCGCCAGGTCGAAGCGGCCCGCTAGCAGCCTCCCGGTCGCGCTCACGCGACCGGAGAGCGCGTCGCCCGATCAGAACGGATCGCGGAGATCGCCCGCCTTGCGCGGTGTGGTGGTGCTCCCGCCGTCGTTCGTGCTCGGCGGAGCGGTCTCGGGTGGCGGCTCGGGGGGGTCCGTCTCGGACCCCGTGTCCTTGGGCTTGCCCCGCCGCCCCCACTTGCGCGGTGCCTTGGGCTCGGTCGGCGTCGCCGAAGCATCGCCGGCCCCGGCCGATCCCGAAGCCGAGGCCCCGTCGGGCTCGGGCTCGCTTCCGGTCTCCGAGCCCCACGCTCCACCCGTGGTGGACGATCCCTCGCCGCCGCCTACGTCGGGCACGATCGCCGCCCCGGCCCCGGCCTCGGCCTCGTCCTCACTCGCGTCCTCCACCGCCTGCACCGCCGCCGCCGGGATCGGCGTCGGCTCGGGCTCGCCGCCCCGGTCGCGCTTCGCCAGCCAGCCCCACCCCGCCACCACCGCGATGGCCAGGCCCACGCCACCGACCGCCGCGAGCACCCCGCGGAGCATGCTGCGCTCGCTCTCGTCGCCAGACGCCGCGAAGCGGGTGACCCGAGCCGGCGCCGACGCGTCGGCCTCCATGCCCATCAGCTTGCGCGGGGCCGCAGCCGGAGCGGTCACCACCGGCCGAGACAGCCCCGACGGAGGCACCGCCGCCACCAGTGGGCCATCGGCCACCACCGTCCCCCCGCGCGCCACCGGGTCCACCGGAGCGGCCGGAACCGCCGGCGCATCCTCGAGCACCACGGTGCTGCCCGCGGGGCCAGCCGCCGGGGTGGGTGCCCCGCTCTCCACTCCGACCCCATCGAGCGCCACCGTCCCCGAGGGACCGGACCCGACCGACGCGGGCGTCCCCGCCGGCGTCCTCGGCTCCATCGGGTCGACCGGCTTCACCGACCCCGCCGAGCCGGCCCCGCCTCCGGCCCCTACCGAGCCGGCCCCGCCTCCAGCGCCGCCTCCGGGCCCGTCGAACTCGGTCAGCGCCCCCGATCCCGCCGGCGCGGTGTTCATCGTCGGACGGGCCAGCGGCACCAGGTCGGACCCCTCGCGAAGCAACGCCCGGGTGGGCGCCTCCTCGAACAGCGTCGCCCGCCCCGGCCCCGGCCCTTCGCCCGGCGGCTCGGTGGACCCATCCACCCCCACCTTCTCGCCCACCTCGATCGCCCCCAGAGCCTCGCGCAGCTCCTCCATGCTGGAGAACCGCTGGTGGGGCTGCTTGGCCAGCATGCGCAGCACCAGCGCATCGACCTCGTCGGAGATCACCGATACCCGGCTGCTCGGCTTCGGCGGCGGCTCGGTGAGGTGGGCCAGCAGCACCTTGTCTTGGTCGGCATGGGCAAACGGCACCCGCCCCGTCAGCATGCGGAACGTCAGCACCCCCAGCGCGTAGATGTCGGAGCGCTTGTCGACCTGGCCCCGGATCTGCTCGGGCGCCATATAGCTGCACGTGCCGATGATCTCCCCCGCCGCGGTCAGGGCCACCACCTCGGCCGGCATGTCGGTGACCTTCGCGATCCCGAAGTCGAGGACCTTGACCTGCTCGTCGGCCAGCACCAGGCAGTTGCCCGGCTTCACGTCGCGGTGCACCACCCCCTGGGCGTGGGCCGCCCCCAGCCCCGCCGCGATCTGATCCACGTAGCGCTGCACCTGCGACCACGGCAGCCGCCCCTGGCCGCGGGTGAGCTGGGAGATGGTCTTGCCCTCGAGCAGCTCCATCACCAAGAACACCGGCCGCTCGCCCTCCTCCGCCACGTCGACCACCGACACGATGTTGGGGTGGGAGATGCGAGAGGCCGACATCGCCTCTCGGCGGAAGCGCTCCACGAACGCCGGGATCGACGCGTACTTCGAGTCGAGGATCTTCACCGCCCGGTCGCAGCCCAGCTTGTGATCCTTGGCCCGGAACACCGCCCCCATCCCGCCCGAGCCGACCCGTTCCACCAGCTCGTAGCGCTGGTCCCCGCCCACGCGGTCGCCCGGCCCCACGTCCTCTCGCGGGGCCCCAGCGGCGTCGGTAGCAGCCGTACCCGGGACCATGTCCCAAACGTTAGACGTCGCCCGCACGGGACGCAAAGCAATCGGGCCTCCTTCGCCCGAGAACCTCGCTTTTTCCCGCGACGGCGCGCGTTTCAGCGACTCGGAGGTCGTGAGTCGTTCCCGCGCGTCGGTCTCTCAGCGCGCCATCAGCTGGGCCAACGCCTGCCGCACCAGCCCATCGAGCGAGGCGGCGGCCTCCCCCGCCGCCGCCTTCTCGAGCGCGGCATCGACCGCCTTGGCCTTCCACCCCAGGTTCACCAGGACCGCGCGCGCCTCCTCGCGCAGCTGATCCTCCCCGGTGGGGGCCGCCTCCGGCGCAGCGATCTCGTGCCCCGGCTGCCCCTCCAGCAGCGACGCCACCTTGTCCTTGAGGTCCAGCACGATCCGCTCCGCCGTGCGCTTGCCGATCCCCGGGATCCGCTGGAGCGTCGCCACCTCGCCGCCCGCGATGGCCCCCAGCAGCTCCACCAGCGGGAACCCGCCCAGCACCGCCACCGCCAGCTTCGGCCCCACCTGGGGCACGCCCGTCAGCCGCCGGAACGTCTCGCGCTCGGCCGGCGTGGCGAAGCCATACAGGCTCAGCACCTCCTCGCGCACGTGGGTGTGGACCCACAGCGAGCATGCCTGCCCCACCTCGGGCACGTCGGCCAGCGTCTGCCACGACACCAGCACCAGGTAGCCCACGCCGCCCACGTCGAGCACCACCTCGCCGCGCAGCGCGTCGCGAACATGGACCTTGCCGCTCAGCCACCCGATCATCCCGCCACCTCCTCCACCGGCCCCAGCGGGCCCACGGAGCCGTGGCACAGCGCGATGGCCAGCGCGTCCGCGGCGTCCACCGCCGGCGCGCGCTGCATCCCCAGCCACAGCTGCACCCGCTGCTGCACGTCGTGCTTGGTCGCCCGACCGTGCCCCGCCACCACCTGCTTGATCCGCGAGGGCGCGTACTCGTGCAGCGGCAGCCCGTGCTGCGTGACCAGCAGCATGATCGCCCCCCGGGCCTGGCCCAGCTTCAGCGCGCTGGACACGTTGCGCCCGTAGAAGGCCGTCTCCAGCGCCACCACCTGCGGCGACAGCTCCTCGATGATCTCCGCCAGCGTCTGCGCGAGCACGTGCAGCCGCTCCTGCATCGAGTCGGCCGGGCGCACGCGCACCAGCCCGCACTCCACGTAGCCGAACGTCAGCCCTCGCCGGCCCTCCCGGCGATCGACCACCCCGTACCCCAGCGTCCGGGTGCCGGGATCAACCCCCAGGATCCTCATCAGGGACCGTGCTCCTCCATCACCTCGTCGGGCAGCTCCACCGTGGTGAACACGTTCTGCACGTCGTCGAGCGCGTCGAGCTTCGCCCAGAACTTCGCCACCTGCTCCGCCTCCTCGCCCTCGATCGCAAGCCCGTACTCGGGCTTGACCACGTACTGTACGTCGGCCGAGCTCGGCTCGAGGTCCTCCATGCCCGTGCACACGTCGGTGAAGGCCGTGGGCTCGCACAGCACCACCCACTCCTCGCCCGCGTCGCGGATGTCCTCCGCGCCCAGCTCCAGCGCCCGCATCGTCAGCGCGTCCTCGCCGATCGTCTCCTTGGAGACCGTGACGACCCCGTAGCGATCGAACATGAACGTGACCGAGCCGTCCGAGCCCAGCTCGCCCCCGCCCTTCGAGAACACGTGGCGCACCTCGGCCACCGTGCGGTTGCGGTTGTCGGTGATCACCTCCACCACGAACGACGAGCCCTGCGGCCCTCGGCCCTCGTAGACGATCTCCTCGATCTGATCGCCCCCCAGCTCGCCCAGGCCCTTCTTGATCGCCCGCTGCTGGTTGTCCTTGGGCATGTTGGCCGCCTTGGCCGCGGCCAGGGCCAGGCGCAGCGCCGGGTTGCCCGCCGGGTCACCGCCACCGTCGCGCGTCGCCACCTGGATGTCGCGCGCGATCTTGGTGAACACCTTGCCCCGCGCGGCGTCCGCAGCCCCCTTCTTGCGCTTGATGGTGGACCATTTGCTGTGGCCGGACATGGAATCGTTCGGTACACGATGCGCGGCCGCGCCGTCAATCGGGCGGCTCGGCCTCCATCAGCTCGTCCACGTCGAGATCGGGCAGCGGATCATCGGCCCACGGCTCGTCCGGGTCGGACCCGAGATCGACCGCGCCCTCGGAACCGTGATCGGCCTCGTGGCTCGGCCCCCGACCGTCGCCCGCTCCCGGCGCGTCCGACTCGCCCGACTCGCCCGACTCGCCCGACGCGTCCGACCATGCCGACCATGCCGACGGATCGTCATCATCGGCATCGTGCCGCACCACCAGCAGCTGTGGATCCACCAGCGCGTCGCGCAGCCGCCCGGCCAGCCCCGTGTGCCGCCGCGCCGCATCGACCTGCCGCACCGCCCGATCGATCGCGCGAGGATCGCCCACGATGATGCACAGGTTCCGCGCCCGGGTGACCGCCGTGTACAGCAGGTTGCGCCGCAGCATCACGTGGTGCTCCGACAGCAGCGGCACGATCACCGCCGGGAACTCGCTGCCCTGGCTCTTGTGGATCGACACCGCATACGCCAGGCGCAGGGCCATCAGCTCCTTGCCCTCGTAGTGGTGCGTCTTGTCGTCGATCCGCACGTCGATGGCGTCCTGCTCCGCGTCGATCCGCAGCACGGTGCCCACGTCGCCGTTGTACACGCCCTTCTGGTAGTCGTTGCGGGTCTGCATCACGCGGTCGCCCACCATGAAGCGCCGCAGCGCGCCCGCTCGCCCCCCGCCGCGGTACTCCAGCGCCGTGCGCCCCGCTCCGTGGTGGGCCTGCAGCGAGTGGTTGAACGCCTCCGTGCCCGCTCGCCCCTTGTGCATCGGGCACAGCACCTGCACGTCGGCCACCGGGTCCAGCCCGTACACCTCCGGGATCCGCTCGGTGGCCATGCGCACCACCTTCTCGTGCACCCGATCCGGATCGCGGGTGGCCACCACGTAGAACTCGCCCTGGCCCCCCGGCGGATCGGCCTGCGGCCGCTCCCCCATCAGGATCCGGTAGGCGTTGCTCACGATCGACGATCCCTCGCCCTGCCGAAACACCTCGTGCAGCCGCACCAGCGCGATGGACGAGCCCGGCTGCCCCGCCACCGCCATCACGTCGCGCAGCACGTTGCCCGGCCCCACCGAGGGCAGCTGATCGGCGTCGCCCACCAGCAGCAAGCGATGCGCCGGCGTGAGCGCGTCGGTCAGCGCCCGCGCGAGGTGCACGTCGAGCATCGAGCTCTCGTCGACCACCAACAGCCCCTCGGGCAGCGGGTTGCCGGCCCCGTGGGCGAACCGCCCCGACTCCGGCTGCACCTCGAGCAGCCGGTGGATCGTGCACGCCACGTGCCCCGTGGTCTGCTCCAGGCGCTTGGCCGCCCGCCCCGTGGGCGCGGCCAGCATCACGTCGCAGCTCGCCGCCCGGGCCAGGCGCAGGATCTCGTGCACCACCGTGCTCTTGCCCGTGCCCGGCCCGCCCGTCAGCACCACCATCCCCGCCCCCGCCATGGCCTGCACCGCCTCGCGCTGCCCCGCGCTCAGGTGCTCGGGCAAGTCCGGCACCGTCCACACGTCGCGCGGCCATCGGGCCAGCCGGGCCAGCGACTCCGCCACGTCGCGCTCGGCCGCCACCATCGTGGTGGGAAAGCACAGCGCCACCCCGTCGGGCCCCTCCTCCAGCATCAGCTCGGCCGTCTCCACCAGCCGCTCCCCCGCCGCGCGCACGAGCGCCTCGCCCACGCCTAGGGCCCGCACCGCTCGCGTCACCAGGTCTTCGATCGGCACCGCGCAGTGGCCATCCGACTCGGCCTGCTCGAGCACGTGCAGCATCCCCGCCTCCAGCCGCTCCTCGCTGTCGACCGCCACCCCCAGCCCGCGCGCGATCCGATCGGCGGTGGAGAACCCAATCCCCTGCACCTCGCGAGCCAGCCGATATGGCTGCCGCTGCAACAACACTAGCGCCTCCTCGCCGTAGCGCTCATGAACCTTCTTGGCGAGGTGGACCGGCAGCGCCAGCTCGATGAACTGTTCCTCCAGCTTCGCCAGCGGCCCGGTCAGCGTCGCGTGATACTCCTTGATCCGGTCTACCGTGGCCTTGCCAACCCGCTCCACCTCCAGGAGACGGTTGGGCTGCTTGTCGAGGATCTCCAGCGTGTCCATGCCGAAGCGCGCCACGATCCTCGCGGCCATCACCTCCTTCACCCCGGGGTAGCGCATCAGCCGACGCTCGATGCCCCCCCGCGAGGTCGGCACCGCCACGTGCATCGCCCCGAACGAGAACTGCCGGCCGTGGCTGGGGTGCACGTCCCACTGCCCGGTGACCGTGACCTCCGCCCCCGCCTCCAGCCCCGGCGAGCGCCCCACCGCCGTCACCAGCGTCTCGTGCCCCGGCACGCGCAGCCGCACCACCGTGTAGCGCGTGCGCTCGTCGTGGTAGACCACCCGCTCGACCGCGCCGGTCAGCGTCTGCGGAGCCTCGCCCGGGTCTGGAGTGGTGGCCGCGGCCATCGGGGCCAAGCATCGCGCGTCATTCCGCGCCACGCCACCGGCACGATCCACCCCACCGGCGCCCCCCTCCGGGGGCCCTCGTGGCCGGCCCCTACGGCACGCGCCACGCCACGGCCAGCAGCATCGGCTCGCCCAGGTACTTGCGGGCGCTGAGCGATCGCTCCGCCAGCGCCGCTCCCACCGCATGCTCCTCCATGTGCTCCAGCCGCAGGTCTGCGTTCACCCCGGCCATCACGTAGTCGCACACGCGGTGCTGCTCGCCCGAGATCTGCATCTTGTCCGAGCCGTCGGCCTCTCGGAAGCGGGCGTGCAATCCTCGACGGGTGCACTCCGGGTGGAGATCGGTCACCACGATCCGGGCGCCCGAGCGACCGATCCGCGCCATCTCGGCCACGGCCGCGGTCAGGTCGGGCAGGTGCTCGAGCACCAGGCAGCACAGCACCAGATCGAACCCGTCGTCGGGCAGCGGGATGCCTTGCGTCAGATCGTGCTCCACCAAGCGCAGCGACGCCGGCGGCCGCTTGGATCGCAGCACCGCCATCATCCCGCCCGAGAAGTCCACGCCCACCACGTCGGCGCCCGCCTGCGACAGCCGCAGCGAGTGTCGCCCCGTGCCGCAGCCGATGTCGGCGACTCGCAGCCCTCGCACCGTGCCGCCGAGGCGCTCGACCACTGGCCCTTCCAGCGCCACCAACGGGTTGTCGTAGGCGTCATAGGCCGGCGCCCAGCGGTCATAACCCTCGCGGGGGGAAACCTGGGGGAGCATCATCGGTGGCATGGGGCGACTCTCACCGGCCCTACGCGGCCCGTCAAGCGATGGTTGTCGGCCACCTGCCGTCGAGCACCGCTCCGAGCGGATCCAACCGATCCTGACCCCACAACAGCACCGAATCTCCTCCTCGGACTACCTCGAAGGATGGCACCCCACACACCCCACCCGCCCGGGCTCGCTCCGTATTCGCCCGAAGCTGCAGCTTCACCTCGGTGTGACCGGCTCGTTCCAACAGTGACCTCGCCGGCAACCCCTCCGCCTCGAGCACCGGGCCAAGTCCTTCCGCTTCGTCCACGCGTCTGCCGTCGACCCACACCGCCCGGTAGATCGGCCCGGTCGCCCGCGGCTCGACCAGTGCCACCCGCAGCGGCAGCACGCTCCGCAGCGGAAAGTGCTCGGGGAAGTGCAGCGGCACGCCCCAGTGCCGGGCCCAGTCGTCGAGATCGCGGCGCACGTACGCCCGCTTGGTCGGGTTCATCTCGAACAGCGGCACGTCCGGGGTGCCCAGCTGACGGAACAGCGCACCCAAGAGGATTGGCGCCCACTGCACGGCCACCCCGCGCGCCCCGGCCACCCGCTCCACTTGCGTCGCGGCCAGGTAGCTGAAGGGGCTGGCGAAATCATGGAACACGGTCAGCCGTACGGGCTCGCCCGACACGCTCGTCCCGCCCGTCCCGCCCGGCCCGCCCGGCACGCTCGTCCCGCTCGTCCCGCTCGGACGCGGCGGCTCGCTGCCCAGCGCCCGCTCCAGCAGGCTCATGCGATCCTGCCCCCACCAAAGCCGCCCCTCGGCCACGAAGCTCGGCACCCCGAACGCGCCCGCCGACGCCGCGGTGGCCGTGGCCTCGCGCAGCCCCGCCCGCGCCGGCTCGGCCTCGAACACCGCCGGCTCCAGGCCGTGGCGCTCCGCCACCGCGCGCAGCCACGCCCGGTCGGTGACGTCACGCCCCTCTACCCAGTACGCTCGGAACAGCGCCTCCGAGACGGCCCGGCGCACGGGCCCCGGCGGCGCCGCGATGGCCAGGCGCATCGCCTCCACCGTGCGCTGCGGGTGGCGCGACGTCTCCCGCAGCGGCACCCCGTACATCGCCGCCCATCCGGCCCGATCGCGGCGCATCACCTCGCGCTTGGCCGGCCCGATCCGCGTGTTCGGATCGTCGGGCCCGCCCACCTCGCGCAGCAACCCTCCCAGCAGGATCGGCCGCCAGCGCACCGTGGTGCCGCACCGCCGCGCCATCGCCTCGATCTGCGTCGAGGCCAGGTACGCATACGGGCACACCACGTCGTAGTAGAAATCGATCGCCATGCCGCCCGGCTCGTGCCCGCGCCCGCGCTCGCGCCCGGACCCGCGCCCCCGCTAGGGCTGATCGACCCCGGCGTAGCCCAGCGTGCCCCCCATCGGCCGCGCCGTGCCGTCGGCGTCGGTCGGAGGATCGCCCTCCACCCATAGCGCCACGCCCCCGAAGGGTGACAGCGGCGGCGCCGACAGGGTGAAGTCCCCCGACTCGGGGTCATCGAAGTAGATCTCCGTGTACGGATCGATCTCCACGTTGGTGCCGGAGGCGAAGTTGGCCGCGTCCATCGCGTTGTGCTGCATCACCAGCGGGAAGCAGTCCAGCTCGATCGACAGTGCATCGGCCCCCATCACGATGCTGTTGCGCAGGCTCCCCGTGGCGCTCTGGCACTCGATGCTGTCGGAGCCGTTGCCATCGTTGCCGATGATCGTGCTGTAGACGATGTGCGCCTCGACGTCCTCGAGCCGGAGCCCGGTCGAGTTGCCGCCGATGCCGTTGAGCCCCACCGACGCGTTCGCGAGGTAGAGCTGCCCCCCCGCCATGCGCAGGCCACCGTCCTCGTTGCCCACGATCGCCGTGCGCTGCACGTCGACCGTGCACGGCTCGAAGTCGAAGATGCCCCAGCCGTCGTTGTCGCGAATGTGGGTGTCCTCGATCCACATCCGGCTGGAGTTGCACATGATGCCGTGGGTGAGCGGGTTGTCGATCAGCTGCACGCCGTCGACGTAGGCGGTCACCCCCTCGTCGAACAGCAGCGTCGCCGCCTGCTGCCCCGGCTTGCCCGTGATCTGCGGGTACCCCACCCCGATGATCGCCACCGTCATCTCTCCCACGAACGCGGCCCGCTCGGCGTAGGGCGTGCCCCCCAGCACCCGCAGCACCCGGCTGTCGCCCGCGCTCACCTCGTCGGCCACGTCTTGCAGGCTGCACCGCGGCGACTCTTCGGAGCCCTGGCCCGGGCACGGCGCGTCGGCATCGATCCACACCACCTCCTCGGGCGCGAAGCAGTAGCCGAGCAGGGGATCGTCGTCGCCGAGGTGGCAGGCGGAGCCCGGGCACTGGTCGTGAGTGCTGCACACCGTGCACGAGCCCCCCGCGCCGCACACCGGCGTGGCGTCGGAGCAGACCGGTCGCCCCACCGCCGTGCAGGGCACGCACGCCCCTCCGACCAGATCGCAGGCCGGCGCCAGCGCGTCGAGCTCTCCGCAGAACGCGTCGCCCCCCGCCGCCTCGCAGCCCACGCACACCGCGTCCATGCAGAACGGCCGCGCCGCATCCAGCTCCATGCACCCCGGATCGAGCTCGCCCTCGGCCGCGCACGGCGGCTCGCCCGTGCTCCCGCCCGTGCTGTCGAGGGCCATCGTGGTGCCCCCGGACGAGTCGTCCCCCGTGGACTCGTCGGTCCGCTCCGGCTCGGTCGTGCTCCCCATCGCATCCGGCTGGCACACCAGCGCGGGCATCTGCATCACGCAGCCCTTGTGCTCCTCGGCGCACAAACTGCAGTAGGGGCGGTTCCCGAACAGCGACTGGCACGTCAGGTCGCCCTGCAGCTCGTGGCAGGGCACGTCGGCGAATCCCGTGTCGTTTTGCTCCGTGCCTACGTTGCACGCCGCGAGTCCGACCACCGCAACGCTCCACACCCAAGGACGCAGGCCAAGAATCATGGTCTCAAGACTACCACTATGGGCGAAGAAGGCCCGTTTCAGCCGCGACCCGAGCGTGGCCCGAGGGGAGCGCGCCGAGCCCGTCCCGACCCATGATGCCCCACCCCCGCCCATCGACCCCGGGGAATCCCCGGGGGGTCGCCCCGCCCGCTGGGGTCCGATCCCCCCGTCGCACCCGGGCTCCACGCGCTTTCTCGTCGCTGTGACCCGGGGCACTCGAACACGCCCCCGCCTTCTCCCGTCGAAATCTCGCAAGGGTCGTGACACTGCGTGCACCAAGCGACGTCGCCACCCCGAGGACCACACCATGACCCACCGACGATCATCCCCCCCCACTTCTTCTACCCCCGCTCGACTGGCGCTATCGCTGAACGATCCCGGATCATCCGGGCTCATCGACGTCGCCGATCTCCGAGCCGAGCCCCTGCCCTGGTCGCTGGTGTCCGCCGGCCTCACCAGTACCCCGCCCCCCACCACGGAGGCCCCCCGCCGCCGCTCCTGGCCGCTGGCCATGCTCGGCTCCGTCATGGCCCTCGCGCTGGGCGGGCTGGCCACGGTCGTCGCGCTCCAGCCCACCCCCACCATCGTCGTGGAGCGGCCCGTCGCCGTGGAGCGTCAGCTGTCGATGCAGGACGTCGAGGCGCCGCCGGCCATCGCCACCGTCGCTCCCGACGAAGACGATGCGCCACCGGCCGAGATCATCGCGGCCGCCGAGGCCGAAGCCAAGGCCGAAGCCGAGGCCGAAGCCAAGGCCGAAGCCAAGTCCACCGCTCCGGCCAAGCAACGCCGCACCACCACGCGCACCACCAAGCGCTCCTCCTCCTCCTCCTCCTCAAAGTCGTCGAGCTCGACCCCCGCCACGACCCCTCCGTCGTCCTCGTCGTCGGCTCGCGACACCATCGCGGTCGAGTGCGTGCTCGACCCGACGCGCTGCTCGGCCTCCGGGGCGACCAAGACCTCCGGCTCCACGACCACCGGTACGAGCACCAAGCCCCGCCCGGCCAAGCTCTCCGTCAGCCAGCTCAAGCAGGCCCTGGCCACCACCAAGGCCAGCGCACGGGCCTGCGGTCCCACCCACGGCGTCGATTCGGGCACCAAGGTGCGCATCAAGCTGTCGATCGACGGCGACACCGGCTCGGTCGTCTCGTCCACCGCGCAGGGCGAGCACGCCGGCACCTCGCTGGGGACGTGCGTCGCCACGGCCCTGGGGCGGACCACCTTCCCCCAGTTCACCGCTGGACGGATGGGCACCCTGTACTCCGTCATCTTGTAGGGGTTCTCTGGGGCCCGAGCCCACCGGGTCGATTCGCCCTCCCGAGGCCCCCTACGAAACGGGCGCACCCCTGGGATCCGTGCTACCCCGATGTTCATGCAGTCCGCGCCCCTTGCCGACGATGACCGAGCCCCCCACGACGATGCCTATGCATCAACCAGCGCTCGATTTCGGCTCAAGATGACCCCAGACGGCCAGCTGGTCCCCGAGATCGTGCCCGTAGGCGACGACGCGACGAAGCCCCAGCGCTCGTCCGAAGAGCCCTAAAGCTCCCGCCCGGCACCCAACAAGAGACGGCCGCCTCCTCTAGGAGAGCGGCCGTCTCGTTGGTTGGGCACCTCACAGCATGGTCGGGACCATCACCGGCGCGACAGGGCCTCGAACGGAGCGAGCGCAGCGCCAAACGATGGACCCATGTCGAGGTAGCGATGGGCGTGCCAGAAATCGCGTGGATCGTCGTCGAGGGCCAGCCAGCGGGAGCCCTCGGCGTCGGTCTCCACCCCGAACGTGGTGGCGCCGCGCTCGTCGGCGATCGTGAAGTGCAGCTCGAGCCGGTCGCCCACGATCCGGTAGGTCATCGCCTCCGTGCTCCAGTCGTCGAAGTCGCCGCGGTGGAACCAGCCCGTGCCCCGCCCGTCGATCCCGGCCGGACGCAGCTGGTACATCGTGAAGCCCCGACCGCCGGTCGCGTAGTCACGCAGGTCGATCCACATGCGGCCCGCCGGCGCCGGCCCGTCCGACGCGCTCGCCTCCGACGCGCTCGCCTCCGGCGCCAGCCGAGGCGACGCACTCGCCTCCATGGCGGACCCGGCGGCAGGCTGCCGCACGTACCGGGTGGGGCCGGCTTCGCGCGGATCATCGTGGAGCGTCAGCGCGTCTCGTGACGCTCCCGGCTCGCCGGGGTCGAGGGTGAAGCGCACCTCGTGGTGCTCGCCCGTCTTGCGGAAGTCCAGCACCAGCTGACCGTCTCGCACCTCGTAGTCGAAGCTGTGGGTGTTGCTCAGCCCCACGCGGCCATAGCGATAGAGCCCCTTCCCGTCGCCGTGGAAGTAGTAGAAGCGCACCCGCTCCCCCTCGCCTCCGGGCTCGTAGCGCGACCACAGCCCCTGCAGCTGCCGCAGCGCCGCGGCCGGCTCGGCGGCGGCCGGGCGCTCCCGCATCGTGGGCGCCACCACCCGCGGATCGATCCCCGGATCGTCCCGTGAAGGCCACCCCATCGTCCCCAGCGGCACCATCGCCACCGCTGCGGCATACAGACCGAGGACCACGCCCCGCCGACGGAGCCCGGACACGACGCTGGATCGCACGTCTCGCATGCCCCAGGATCACCCGGATCGCCCTCGCTGCAAACCGCCCCCTTGCGCCGCCCCCGGATCCCCGGCCACCCTTCGGCCGTGACCGACCTCGTGCTCGCCTCCGGCTCTCCACGCCGCCGCGACCTGCTGCGCTCGGCCGGCGTCCCCGTCCGCGTGCACCCGGTCGATTGCGACGAGACCCCGCTGCTCCACGAGCCCGCCGTCACCTTCGCCCGCCGCATGGCCCGGTCCAAGCTGTCGCTGGCCCTCGGTGACCAGCCCGCCCTCGCTCCCACCCTCACCGCCGACACCGTCGTGTGGCAGGCCACCACCGCCGCCCCCCTCGGCAAGCCCCGCGACCGCGACCACGCCCGCCAGATCCTCCGCGGCCTCGTCGGCGGCGACCACTTCGTCACCACCGCCTGGGCCCTCGCGCGCCCCCACGCCCCCGTGCAGCTCGACCACGAGACCACCCGCGTGTGGATGCGAGCGCTCGACCCGACCGAGCTGGAGGCCTACCTCGAGACCGGCGAGTGGGTCGACAAGGCCGGCGGCTACGGCATCCAGGGGCACGCCGCCGGCATCGTCGAGCGGATCGAGGGCTCCTACACCAACGTCGTGGGCCTGCCGCTGGCCCAGGTGCTCGGGGCCCTGCGGCGCACCGCGGAGGCCACCCCATGAGCGCGCCCCTCGACCAGCGGCTCGCCGCCGTCCGCCAAGCCATCGCTCGCGCCGTCGCGCGCCGAGGCGACGGCCCCCCCGTGCGCCTCGTGGGCGTCAGCAAGCGCCACCCCTCCTCCGCCATCGAGGCCGCCGCCGCCGCGGGCCTCGAGGACTTCGGGGAGAACTACGCCCAGGAGCTGCGAGACAAGCGAGCCCACCACCCCCAGGCCCCCTGGCGCTGGCACTTCATCGGCGCGCTCCAGCGCAACAAGGCCAAGCACGTGGTCGGCTGCGCGCTCGTCCACTCCGTCGATCGCCCCGCGCTGCTCCAGGCCCTCCAGCACGCCGCCGCCGCCCGCGACCACGTCCAGTCGGTCCTGGTCCAGGTCGACGTCGCCGGTGAGGAGCAGAAGGCCGGCATCGCCCCCGGCGCCCTGCCCGATCTGCTCGAGGCCTTTGCCGCGCTGTCTCACGTGCGGTGCCGGGGCCTGATGCTGATCCCCCCCCAGGGCACCCCCGAGCAGACCCGCCCCCACTTCCGGGCCCTGCGCCGCCTCGCCGAGGCGCACCGCCACCCGCCGCGCCCCCACGTCGAGCTCGACGAGCTGTCGATGGGCATGAGCGCCGACTTCGAGGTCGCCATCGAGGAGGGCGCCACCCTCGTGCGGGTGGGCACCGCCATCTTCGGCCCGCGCCCGGCCGCTTCGAGCGCTTGAGGCCGGGCCGGGCGGGGTGTACGACCCTCCTCGATGATCGCGCCCGATCGCCTCCTGGCCCGCGTGGGTGACGCCCCCGCGGTCGCACTGCGATGGGACCGCGACCAGCTCGTCTCCGCCCGCCGGGGCGACACCGTCAGCCTCGCCCTGCTCGACGCCGGCGTGCTCGAGACCAGCCGCAGCGCCAAGTACCGCCGGCCTCGCGGCGCCTACTGCCTGCGGGGCGACTGCGGCACCTGCCTGGTGCGGATCGACGGCCTCCCCAACCGGCGAGCGTGCCTCACCGTCGCGCGCGAGGGCATGCAGGTCCACCCCCAGAACCGCCTCACCCCCGGCCTCGATCCCAGCACCCTCATCGACACGGTGATGCGCGGCAACCTCGACCACCACCACTTCATGGTCAAGCCGCGTGTCGTCAACCAGGTCATGCAGGGGGTCGCCCGCACCCTCACCGGCCTGGGCACCCTGCCCGACGCCCCCCCCGATGCCCCGGCCGAGCACCGGCGGCACCACCCCGACGTGCTGCTCGTCGGCGCCGGCGCGGCCGGAGTCGCCGCCCACGAGGTCCTGCGCGCCTCCGATCGCGACGTGCTGTGGGTCGACCGCGTCGATCGAGCGGGCCTCGAGGCCGTCGCCGGCGGCCCGCTGCCCGCCGCGCTGCTCGATCACACCGGCGTGTTCGGGGCCTACCCCGGCGAGGGGCTGTGGGCCGCCATGAGCCACGCGCCCGAGCAGCCGCCCGTGCTGCACTCCATCTACCCTCGCCACGTGCTGCTGGCCGCCGGCGCCCGCGATCCCACCCTCCCCCTGCCCAACAACGACCACCCCGGCGTCGTCTCGGCCCGCGGCCTGCTCTACCAGCTCCGGCGCAGCCACGCGCGGCTGGCCGTCCCCGCCATCGTCGTCGGCCGGGGCCTCCACGCCCAGCAGCTCGCCGAGCAGCTCGGCGTCGAGGCCATCGACCCCGATCGCGTCGATCGGATCGAGGGCAGCCCCGTCGAGGCCCTGCGCCTGCGCGACGGCACCCGTGCCTGCCAGCTGGTCGCCTTCGCTGCCCCGCCCGCGCCCGCCTACGACCTCGCCCGCCAGGGCGGCGCCGCGCTGCGCTGGAACGGCGCGGGGTTCGGCGTGCAGCGCGACGACGCCGGTCGCTGCATCTCCTCCCCCTGGACGGTCTGGGCCGCCGGCGACGTCACCGGCTACCTCGGTCCGCAGCTCGCCGCCGACGACGGCCGACGCGTCGCCCAGGCCCTCCTTCGCCACCGCGACCACGACTAGGACGCTCACCCCCATGCCCCCTCGAAGCTTCGTCTGCCGCTGTGAGGACGTCACGCTCTCCGAGCTGGACCACGCCATCG
>JGI12210J13797_10040383_pt1 | contig 18970 bp, 13 predicted proteins | sample ElkSlonscriptome_3_FD_13797 | JGI IMG/M metagenome (IMG submission 13797)
GCGTTAAGCATGCGCGATCTTTCCCCCGATGAAATGAAAAAGGTGGAAGACGTCTATAATGAAATAATTCGCCCAGCAGTTCACCATCGCTGGTAGTATAAAAACTAGCTATCTAGCCTAGCGTAACGGGATACTCCGCATAACCGAGTTTAAGGCTCAATCGTCACCAAAGTTCCTTCATCCACCAGATCGTAAAGCTCTACCACATCCGCGTTTTTCATGCGGATGCAGCCGTGGGAGGCAGGTTTTCCAATCAACCCTTCCTCCGGGGTGCCGTGAATGTAGATGTAGCGAGAAAAGGAATCTACTCCGGGTCCCTGGTTTTTGCCGGGTTCCAGTCCAGTGAGACGTAGTATGCGGGTGGTTACGTCATCTTTTTCCAAATCAGTATCATCGGTGTAGATTTTAGCGGTCTGCCCAGTGTTGATGCGGCTGCGGAAGATGGTTCCTAACGGAGCACCGTCGCCAAACTTACGAATCACCTTATGCTTGCCCAATGGAGTTTTATTGCTACCAGCTTTACTGCCAATGCCGTATACCGACGTAGATACCGGATATTCTTTCAGTTGCTGATTTCCTTCCATCAAGTAAAGTTTCTGGTCAACTATCGAGACGTTAATCACCTGATCTTGGCTGTAGACAGATAAGTAACCCATCAGTAGCCCGCAAATTAGTAGCAAAATTTTCATAAGAACCTTCTATCTTTGAAGAATATTGTAAGCATAGAGTTAACGATAAGCTTACGTCAAAAACTATACAAATCTATGAATACAAATCCGATTATCATTTTCGGAGCCAATGGTTTTGGTAAAGCCGCCTTAGAAATTTTTCAATCTAACGGGGTAGTCGTATACGGTTTTCTGGATGACGACGAAAAACTGCACGGTACCGAGATCAATGAAATTACTGTATTGGGCAATACGGAAGATCACGGCTTCTTAAAACTGATTGGCAAAAAGTGCGATGCGTTTGTGGCCGAAACTGAGCGGAGCGTCCGGAAGAAATACTTCAAAATGCTGAAAGAAAAACGAAAAGTAATGCCCGCTAATGCCATTCATTCCCACACCGTTGTTTCCAGCAACGCTTATTTCTCCTACGGTATCTTTGCTAACGCTGGAGCGGTAGTCGGTAGCTTTGCCAAGGTAGGGCAGGGCTGTGTGCTACAGAGCAACGCAGTGGTGGATTATGAGGCTACGTTAGGAGAATTCGTTCATCTGGGGGCGGGCAGTGTAGTCCACGCTGGGGCTACCGTAGAAGATAATGTGTTCATTGGTGCGGGGGTCACTATCGCGGGCCCCCTCACAGTAGGTAAGGGCGCCCGGGTTGGGGCCGGTTCCGTGGTGGTAGAACCGGTGAAAGCCGGGGCCACCGTATTTGGTAATCCGGCCAAGTCAATTTAAAACCAGCTGATTTTTGTCAATGCCCATCAGCGAAACTGACCTGATCTACCGAGACGATGGTTCTATCTACCATTTGGGACTTCATCCTGAGCAGGTGCCGGATATTATCTTTACGGTAGGCGATCCTGAGCGGGTAAGCACCGTTAGCCAGTGCTTTGATGCGGTAAAAACTAGAGTGGCCCATCGGGAATTTGTGTCGCATATGGGGCGAATAGGTAATCATTCGCTGATGGTGATCAGTAGCGGCATGGGAACCGATAACGTAGAAATTCTGATGACCGAGTTAGATGCCTTGGTGAATGTCAATCGTGAAACCTGTCAACCGAATGAAAACCTCCGTTCGCTAACCATCATTCGCTTGGGTACCTCAGGAGCATTACAACCCGAAGTTGCTTTGGATAGTCTGCTGGTAAGCCAAGCAGCCGTAGGGCTAGACACCCTGATGCAATTCTACTCTCACCCTGTTCCGCCAGTCTGGCAGGAGGCAGTGGCGCAACTCAAACCTGCCCTTGATCTAGAGTTTACCCCCTACGTGGCCGAAGCGGATGCTGAATTAGTTGCCCAGTTTGAGTCACAATTTCAGTTAGGCGTTACGGTAACCTGTCCGGGATTCTACGCACCCCAAGGAAGGCAAGTAAGGTTAGCGAGTCGACAAAACCGGTTGTTAAATAAATTGATCAGCTTCCGCTTGGCTTCGGGGCCACTTAGTAACTTGGAAATGGAAACCGCCGGATACTACGCGCTGGGGAAGCTTTTGGGCCACCGGATGCTGAGTGTAAACGCTATTTTGGCTAACCGGGCTACCGGACGGTTTTCATCTCATCCACAAAAAACGATTCTAAACATGATTGAGCAGGTGCTGGTCAAAATGGATGAGTTTTGAAGCCTCATAGAAAAAGTACATCCATTTCCGGTTTATTTCGTACAACCCTACAGATCACAAATTTTAATATTTAAACGATAAACGACATGAGTAAACCATTAGAAATAACTGATAGCAACTTCAACGAAGTAATAAATTCCGATCAGCCCGTACTGGTTGATTTCTGGGCCGAATGGTGCGGACCGTGTAAAATGATCGCCCCCGTGGTAGATGAGCTAGCCAGCGACTACGATGGTAAAGCGGTAGTAGGAAAAGTAGACGTAGATTCCAACCCCGAAGTAGCTGGAAAATTCGGCATCCGCAGTATTCCTACTCTGCTGGTATTCAAGAACGGCGAGATCGTAGACAAGCAAGTGGGAGCCGTTAACAAAAGCGTATTATCCCAAAAGCTAGATGCCCAGTTAGCTAATTAATTATTGGTCGTAACTGATACTAAGTACGAACGTTTAGGCAAGATTTTTTGAAAAGTTCGTAACAAAACGTATTATTGCGCAAAGAACGCTTAATTTATGTTGCACCTACTTTCTGCCACCAATGAAAAGCTAATGGCTGCCCAGCGCTGCGCGTGCTGGTTTTGGTGTTGTCAGATGCCTTTCCTTTCCGGAAAAGCGTTCGGTGCCGATTAAGTACTTCTAAATGACACGTCAGTAAAAAGTTACTTAGTATAAAACCTTAAGCCTTTCCCCACCCGGAAAGGCTTTTTTTATTTACCCAATCTTCTAAATCAATCATGCAGAGTTTTAGAACCGAAATTGAGAACCCCGTCGTAGAGCGCGACATTATTGACCTAGAGCAAAAAATCCGGCTGTTTCAGGAAGGTAAGATCGATGACGACCGTTTCCGTAGTCTTCGGTTAGCCCGCGGAGTTTACGGTCAGCGCCAACCCGGAGTACAAATGGTGCGAATCAAATTACCGTTTGGCAGAATGACACCCCAACAGCTACTACGGATTGCCGATGTTTCGGACGAATACGCCAGCGGTAATCTGCACCTCACTACCCGTCAGGACATTCAGATTCACTACGTAAGCCTGGATCGCACTCCAGAACTATGGGCGCAACTGGAGAAGGATGAAATTACTCTACGAGAAGCTTGCGGTAATACGGTGCGAAATATAACGGCTTCCCCCAAGGCTGGTATTGACCCCGACGAGCCGTTTGATGTATCGCCCTACGCTCAAGCAATGTTTGCGTATTTTCTACGGAACCCCGTATGCCAGGAGATGGGCCGTAAGTTCAAAATTGCATTTTCCTCCAGCGAGCGAGATTCGGCCTTTACCTTTATCCACGATATCGGAGCTATTCCCAAGGTGCGAATCATTGATGAAAAAGAAGAGCGGGGCTTTAAGATTCTGCTGGGTGGTGGACTGGGGGCCCAACCCCATCTGGCGCAGGTGGCTTACGAGTTCCTACCCGAAGATCAACTTATTCCGTTTACTGAAGCAGTGCTGCGGGTATTTGACCGTCACGGCGAGCGGAACAAACGGGGCAAGGCTCGTATGAAATTTCTACTACAGGCACTGGGTATGGAAGAACTAATGAAGTTAGTAACAGAAGAGTGGACAGCTCTGAAATCTAAAAGCTATCGGGTGGATACTACCCAGGTACCAGAATACCAACTTCCCGAAGACCTCAACCTAACTGAAGCTAAGGTTCAGGATGAAGCTGCTTATGACCTTTGGCGGGAGACCAATGTGTTTGAGCAAAAGCAGACCGGGTTCTACGGAGTATTCATCAAAGTGCCATTGGGAGATATCAGTACTTCTACGGCGCGAAAGCTAGCGACTATTATTGATTGGTTGGCGTCTGATGATATTCGAATCACCATTAATCAGGGACTACTGTTACGCTACGTACGACCGGAAGCCCTACCGGCTCTGTATACTTCCCTGAATGGATTAGGGTTGTCCGATCCAGGGTTTGATAGTGTAGCTGATATTACCGCTTGCCCTGGAACGGACACTTGTAACCTGGGAATTTCCAATAGTACCGGGGTTTCTTCTGCTCTGGAGAAGGTCATCATTGAGGAGTATCCTGACTTGGTAAAGAACCAGGATCTAAAGATAAAAATTAGTGGTTGTCCTAACTCCTGCGGTCAGCACGGCATTGCCAGTATTGGATTCCACGGAAGCTCGCTAAAGGACAAACAGAAGCGCGTAGTTCCGGCCTTGCAAGTGCTACTGGGTGGGGGAGTAGATGGGAACGGGCAAGGCCGAGTAGCCGAAAAGCTACTGAAAACCCCTAGCAAGCGGGCTCCTCAGATACTAAGAACTCTGTTCGACGACTACGAAGAAAACCAGCGAGACGGCGAGTACTACGCCGACTACTACCAACGTCAGGGCAAAATGTACTTTTACCATCTCTTAAAACCGCTCACTGAACTGGATGAGGTTGTAGCCGATGAATACTTTGACTGGGGGCACGCCCAAGAAAATTTCAAGGTAGAAGCCGGAGTGGGAGAGTGTGCCGGAGTAATTATTGACCTGGTAGCTACCCTGTTTTACGAAGCTGAAGAAAAATTGGGCTGGGCGCAGGAGAATTACCGACAACAGCACTACGCCGATGCAATCTACCACGCCTACAATTCCTTCGTGGTGGGAGCCAAAGCCCTGTTGCTGTCCAACGATGTGAAAACCAACACCCAAATGAGTATCATCCGCTTGTTTGATGAACACTTTGGTCAACATGAATTACTCGCGTTAAGCAGTTCATTCGAGGAAACAGTACTTCAGTTGAAAAAAGTAGAACCCAGGGCTGAGTTTGCCCAAGCGTACTTACAGCAGGCGCAGGATTTTTTAGAAAAAGGTCAGCTGATCCGGAAAGAACAACTTACCGCCCCTACATCATGAGCACCCCATTATTAACGGCTACTATCGATAAATTGCCTCAACTGACCTTAGTTGGGGCGGGGCCGGGAGACCCGGAGTTAATTACGCTGAAAGGGATGCGTGCTTTACAGCAAGCTGATATTGTATTGTACGACGCCCTAGCGAACGAAGAATTACTCAAGTACGCCAATGCGGAAGTTCCTAAAGTCTACGTAGGAAAACGCGGTGGCGGAACGTACAAATCTCAGGAGGAAATCAATGAGTTGATTGTTCAGTGCGCCCGGCACTACGGCCATGTGGTCCGTCTGAAGGGAGGTGATCCGTACATCTTTGGGCGAGGACACGAGGAACAGGTATACGCCGAATCATGCGATGTAGCGGTTTCGGTGGTGCCGGGGATCAGTTCGGTCTATTCGGTTCCGGCTCTCCAATCTATTCCACTCACCCGCCGGGGAATAAGCGAAAGCTTTTGGGTGATTACCGGAACCACGCGCCACGGTTCATTATCGCAGGATGTTGCCCTAGCGGCCCAGTCTACTGCCACCGTAGTCATTCTGATGGGAATGCGCCAACTACCTAAAATTCAGGAAGTATTTGAAGCCCACGGTCAGGGTGATACTCCAGTAGCCATTATCCAAAATGGTTCTTTACCGGAGGAAAAAGTTGGTCTCGCCACGGTAAGTACTGTGACTGACATGGTGGCGGAAGAGCAGCTCGGAGCACCGGCTATTATTGTGATTGGCGAGGTGGTGCGGGAACATAAGGTGCCCGTGTGGCTCGAGAAAGCAGTGGCGTACGCGTAAGCTCTCCGCAGTGACATTAGGTGGCAGTGATCAATACTAGACCAAACTCAGATTTAGCAGCTTAGTTTAACCCGTTGAGAAACCATCGTTGACCTCAAGTCGAGATAACGATCCAAACCACAATCAACAAGTGTCGGTTAAGAAAAGTACGTTGCCTAATTCTGTCGGCGATACCTCTGGCGAAAGTAAGATTGATAAAATTAGGCTTCAATCAGCAGCTTTTTATTGAAAGTTTGAAGAAAAATACTTTAGTTGCTGAATACCTAAAAATTCAGGTCCGCAATTGAAAGTATCCACTACCAGCGAGAAAGAACTATGGCAGCGCTTTAAACGCGGTGATACTACTGCCCTTGAGTATTTTTTCAAGACCTATCACCCCCTGTTGCTTCGTTACGGAAGCGCGTTGCGTTCCGATGAGTCCGAGATAGAAGACTGTATTCAGGATTTGTTTCTGAATTTATGGAATACCCGTGCGGCCCTTTCCGACGTAAATTCGGTAAAGTACTACCTTATTGCTTCGCTACGCAGGCTCATGCTGAAGAAAATAGCCCAGCAGCGCATTCAGCCGATTGAATTTGCCGATCCGGTGACGGCCTCCTTACCCGTTCACGCCGATTACCAAAACCAACTTATCCAAAAAAATGAGCTAGAACGGCAGGAAACAAAAGTAGCGCAAGCCATTGACAATCTCCCCACTAGGCAAAAGGAAGCACTACAGTTGAAATATCTGCAAAATAAAAGCTACTCGGAGATTACGGAGCATATGGGCATTAATTATCAGACAGCTCGGAAATTCGTCTACCATGCCTTACGGAACCTTCGCAAGCAGCTTGCTTGCTTGATTCTTTAGCAAAATCAATTTTTTTTTCTTCCCCAAGGCTACAAACGTTCAACATAAGTCTCTTTATGAGTAAAGGCCTTGCCTTACTTATATGGATCGTAAGCAATATACCGTAGAATACTTCTTACAAAACCCCGATTTCCGTAGGTGGGTACTTCATCCTGAAGCAAATGCCAATGCTTATTGGCAGCAATGGCTTAAGGAACATCCTAATCAACTCACTGGGTTGGAAGAAGCTAGGGAAATAGTTCTCATGGTAGAAAAGGAGCCCTCAGCGATATCACCCAGCAGTACTGAGGTGCAGTGGCAGCGATTGAAAAAATCGTTGCCGCGTAAGGCTACATCAGTAAAAAACGTGCCGAACGTATGGCTAAAAGTGGCTGCCGCAATCAGTACAATCATGTTGTTCAGTCTAAGTGCTCACTGGTGGTTAGCTAGGGATGCTGTTCATTTCGCCACAGATTATGGTCAGATAGAAACTATTACTCTACCTGATGGCTCAACAGTAGCACTAAATGCAAATTCTCAACTTGAGTATCAAGAGAATGCATCTCACCGAGAAGTGTGGCTGCAAGGGGAGGGCTTCTTTGAGGTAGTGCATACGTCAGATGATAAAAAGTTTATCGTTCATACCCGAGGGCCTGAAGTAGAAGTGCTGGGTACCGCATTTTACGTCAACAATCGCCAAAAGCAGGTGAAAGTTGTGCTCAATTCGGGGCGGGTAACCGTAAGAAGCGAAGATCAAGCGATGAATATGGTGCCAGGTGAACTGGTAGCCTACCGGGAAGATACCCAGCAGTTAAGTAAACAAATAACCAACCCCGAACAGTACAGTGCTTGGAAGGATAATATGCTAGTGTTTGACCGGGCGCCCTTATCAGAAATAGCCCAGCTACTGGAAGACCGCTACGGCTACTCAGTAAAATTCCGTAATCAGGTGGTTGGGCAAGAAGCCTTTACTGGCACTTTTCCCGCCGACCGCATTCATGTATTACTAACAACCTTAGAAAAATCAGTGCCTATGACGACAGAAAAGCGCCAGATTGTATTTGGCAACCCCTAAAAAAAACAACCTGCTTCCCTCCGCCTCGCCAAAGTAAGAAGGAAAGGCAGGTCATTCCTTATCAATAAATACCAAATTTATGAAAAAACTAGTATTTAAATGCTACGCCTTGCTATTTCTACTTAGCCTGTTGACTCCACTACTCCTTTCGGGGCAGGAACTAGCTTCACTAACCGACGCGGCTTCGACTAATGCACCCTATCAGGCTACCCAGACACTTGAGTCGGTGTTGATTGAAGCTCAGCAGAAGTACGAAGTGTTTGTAAACTACAAATCTGCTTTAGTCAGCAAGAAAGCGGTTGAGACGACATTGGTAGACCGAGACTACGCTACCATTGAGGAGCTGTTAGAAGAAGTACTTCCGAAGTATGATTTACAATACGAGCGGGTAGAGAACAAATTCTACGTGATTTATCCTGCTAATGAAGCTCAAAAAGAGAGAGTAATTAGGAAGGCTACTTCTACTCAGCCCAAACAACAGTCGATAATGCTTCAAGTACCGAAAACAACAGCCATATTGTCTTCTTCACACGCTGCCAAAAAACTCGTTCAACAAACAATTTTGGGGAAGGTCATCGATTTGTCTACCAACGAAGCTCTGCCAGGGGTCAATATTTTAGCCAAAGGGACATCCACCGGAACCGTGACCGATGTAGCGGGCAACTATCGCTTAGCGGTAGCCGATGAAGTCACTACCCTTGTTTTTTCATCCATTGGTTATGAGACAACAGAGGAAATTATTGATAATCGTAGCACTATTGATGTAAGTCTGGTTCCCGACGTTCAATCGCTGGCCGAAGTAGTGGTAATTGGGTATGGTACTGCGAAAGAGAAAGACGTAACGGGGGCGGTTGCCTCCATTAAAGCAAGTACTCTAGAAGCGCAAGGACCTAAAATTAATTTGATGGAGACGCTTCAGGGCTTGGCCCCTGGTTTGAATCTAACCATTAATACGAACTCCGCAGCCCAGGAGTCGGTAGGCATACAAATACGGGGGCAAAATTCAATTACCGCCAGCAATAGACCGCTTATTGTATTAGACGGAGTCCCATTTGCCGGCGGATTAAATGAACTTAATCAAAACGATATAGAATCTTTTGATATCCTTCGGGATGTCTCATCTACCGCCATCTACGGGGCCCGCGGAGCGAATGGAGTGATCTTGATTACGACTAAAAAGGGACAAACCGGTAAACCAACCATCAGCTATCAAGGAAGTTACGGACTCCGAGAGATTTATAACCTTCCTCCGCTAATGAACGGGCCGCAACACTGGGATTTTGCCGTAGAACGCTACAGTGAAGATGTGATTGCCTCGTATCCTACCCGACTGGAGAACTACCAAAACGGTGTTTCTACTGATTGGATAGATCAGGCTACGCGAATGGCTCAACAAACCAAGCATAATTTAAACTTGCGGGGTGGCAGTGAAAGTATTAAGTATCTTTTCTCGGGTACGTATACTGATGTAGAAGGAGTAGCTGTCGGGGACGATTTTCAGCAGCTGACCGTACGGTCAAATCTCACCTTTGATATCACCGATTGGCTAACTATTGGTTCAAACTCACAGTATTCTCACCAAAATCTGTCAGGGTTAGAGGCGAACTTCACCCAGGCATTTTATTTAATTCCGCTAATTACCCCCTACGAAGAAGATGGTTCTTTGGCATTGTTCCCGTGGCCCGAAGAGCCGGTATTTAGAAACCCCTTGTCTAATCTTAATGTGCAGGATGAACACTTCGAGCGGAGCCTGTTTTCTAATAACTATCTAGAGGTCGACTTCCCTTTCGTCCCCGGACTTTCCTACAAACTTAACACCGGGTTAACGCTAACTGACCTAGAAATTGGAAGGTTCTGGGGGGATAATACGGTAGTAGGTTTCGAGAACAATGGTCAGGCCTTCACCCGTGATCAGACAATACGAGACCGATTGATTGAGAATATTCTAAGCTATGATAAAAGCTGGGGAAAGCACGCGCTGAATGTTACCGCCCTCTATAGCACCCAGACCTACCAGGAGGAGGGCCGCCTTCTTACTACTCGGGATTTTCCAACGCCCGTCTTGACTTGGTACCAGCCCGATGTGGCCCAAGTGCAGGAGCCGAAATCCGATTTTCTGGAGCAGCGGTATATCTCCCAAATGGGACGGATGAACTACAACTACGACAGCCGGTACCTATTTACCTTGACCCTGAGAAGGGACGGATACTCAGGCTTTGGTAGTGATGATAAGTTCGGGATATTCCCCTCGGTAGCGGTCGGATGGAACCTAGGTGACGAAGCTTTCATGGCAAACCTCAGTTGGATTGACCAACTCAAACTTAGAGCTTCTTACGGAGAAAGTGGCAATCAGGCGATCAGTCCCTACCAAACCCTGCCGCGGCTCAATCAGGTTAACTACCTGACCGGAGAAAACGGTACGGACACCGCTCCCGGATATACTCCCGGTAGTTTGGCTTCGCCTTCATTAGGTTGGGAAACGTCGCGGTCGCTGAACCTAGGGGTAGATGCGACTTTACTAAACGGTAAACTTCGTGGTTCGGTAGATATGTATACCACCAATACGTTTGACTTGCTGCTCAACCGATCCATTTCTCCGGTACACGGTATTAGTAGCATTACCCAGAATATTGGCGAAACTCAGAACCAAGGTGTAGAACTAGGCATCACCTCGCGCAATGTTGCCAGAAGCGATTTTAATTGGACAACCACCTTCAACTTCTCGTACAACCGGAATAAAATTATTGACCTGTACGGAAATAAGGAAGACGACATTGCCAATGGTTGGTTTATCGGTGAGCCGATTGATGCTAATTTTGATTACGTCTTCGCCGGAGTTTGGCAACAAAACGATGCAATTGAGAACTCACCGCAACCGGATGCCGAACCCGGTGATGTTAGAGTACATGATACTAACGGAGACGGTACTATTGATCCGGACGACCGGGAAATTATCGGTCAAAGAAGCCCGCGATTGATTATGGGTCTTTCTAATAATCTGGAGTACAAGAATTTCCGACTTAGCTTTGTTTTGTACAGCGCGCAAGGGGCAACCCGGGCGAACCCTTTGTGGGATACGGACCGGGTTTGGTCTGACGTCCGCCGGAATTCTATTATGTTACCCTACTGGCGCGAAGGTAATTCAAGCAATGCCTACCCCGCCAACCGGGACGGTACTAACCCCTTCGGAGTACGCTTCTACCAGGATGCTAGCTTTGTGCGCTTGAGGGACATTACGCTATCGTACTCACTTAACAATGTAGTGAGCCGGTGGGGGATGAACAATCTTTTAATTTCCTTCAATATTCGTAATGCCCTAACCTGGACCCCGTGGGAAGGACTTGATCCGGAACTAGCCGACCAGCGCGGCATTCCCATTGATCGAACGTATTCATTAGGGCTAAATTTTTCATTTTAAAAAACGAGAAAGTATGAAGAAGATACAACGATACTTCATGATTTGCCTGACAGCTACCTTAATATTTTCCTGTGATGAGAATGAGTTTCTGGAGGAAAATCCCCGCGACATACTCACATCCGAAAACTTATATACGACTCCCGAAGGATTTCAGAACGGACTCAATGCCCTCTACTACTTCGTCCGTCAGGAAAGAGACGGTATGAACGGTCGGGTCCCCGGAATGCTCTACTGGTCGAGCACAGATAATAGCTACAATCCGGTATCTAATAACCCGGATCTGCCCTACCTTGAATGGGGCGAGTTTAATAATTCTACCGTTGAATTTTATTCGGTCGTCTGGAACTGGCTGTACCGCACAATAAATTCAGCCAATACGATCATCGACCGGGCTGAAAACGAAGCGATTGCCTGGGAAAGTGAAAACCAAAAGAATGAAACGATTGCGCCGGCCCGATGCATCCGGGCGTGGGCGTACCGGCACTTGATCAACCTCTGGGGCGAGGTACCCTTGGTAACAACCGAGTCCACCGGTAATACGATTAGAACCGACTGGGAAAGAGCTTCCCTAACGGATATTACGGTATTTATGGAGGAAGATTGGCTCTTTGCCGAGCAATGGCTTCCTGAAGTGCAGGCTATTCCGGGGCGACTTAGCAAGGCCGTAGCTCAGCATTATCTGGCGGAACTATATTTGATGATGGATGATGCCAGCAACGCCGAGCAGAAAGCTCAGGCAGCAATCAATAATCCTAACTTTTCGCTGATCACGGAGCGCTACGGCGTGCGAGCATCGGAACCTGGAGTGCCTTTCATGGATCAGTTTTACGAGGGAAATGTTTTCTATAATCAAGGAAATACGGAAGCTCTGTGGACTTTTCCTAATGAGTTTAACGTGGTGGGTGAGGCCGAGAGCAATATGAGAAGAACGTGGTTGCTATGGTACTGGAGATTGCCTGGAATAGAAATAACTCCGGAACTGGGTCGCGGCATCGGTTGGCTTGGCCCCACTAAGTTTGCGCTAGACCTGTACTCGCCCGGTGATGATCGTGGCTCGGAATACGCAATTCACCGCTACTTTGTTACTCAGGAAAGTGATACGGTATACACAACCACTGATCCGGAAGAATTCTTAGGAGTTGGTCCTGCGGGACTGGAACCTAACCGGCCTAGCAACTGGCCTACGACCCGGAAGTGGGACGATGGTAATGCCCAGATTCTTAATTCAGCGATAGGCTATCGTGACCAGCCCTATTTACGATTAGCCGAGACGTATTTATTGCTCGCCGAGGCGCAGCATAGGTTAGGGAACAACAGTGAAGCCGTTGAAACCCTGAACATCCTCCGAAAAAGATCAAGTGCCCCGGAGATATTAGCAGGTGATGTCAGCATTGATTTTATTTTAGATGAGCGGTCACGGGAACTGCTAGCCGAAGAGCACCGAAGGTATACGCTGTTGCGATTGGATAAGTGGCTGGAAAGAACCAAGGCCCACAATCATATGTCGGGACCTTTTATCACCGAACGGGATAAGCTGTACCCTATTCCTCAACCAGTCATTGACGCTAACTTAGATGTTGAACTCAGACAAAACAATGGATACTAAACAAACATTCATCGGTACAAAAGCCTACCAACGATGCGGGCTACTCATAACTATCCTGTTAACTCAGTGGTGTGATGTTTGGTCGCAGGCGCAACCCAACCAACTCACTCCCCTAGCTATTCCGGATTTAGTTACCTTTTGGAATTTTCAGAATAGCCAGCAAGGAGATGATCTGACTAGTGAGGGCTCTTATCACTACACCCTGGAAGAAATGAACGGCCCTATTCGTCGGGAAAACGACGGGGTCTTTGGCCCTTCCAGTTTAGCCATCGTTCGGGGACAGTGGTTGAGAATCAAGCGGGAAGATTGCCCAGCCCTGGATATTCACGGAAAAGAAGAGGTAACTATCGTTGCTTGGATTAAGCGCCGGGTGGATAATCATTGGCAATATATTGCTGGGATGTGGGACGAAGGCGACAAACGTTTTAAAGGTAAGGTGCGGGGGGAAGGCCCCGGCGCTCCGGCTCGGCAGTACGCGTTGTTTGCTAACGGACACAAACAAGCTAACTACAAAAGTCTCACTCGCACTAATGCGGATAACCAAGCCCACGGGTACGTGTCCGACAGTGGGGGGGCTACTCCCGGTAAGCCGTTTAGCTTTTCCTACGCCACAGGTGCATCATTTATTGAAGAAGACCAGTGGACTATGATTGCCTTCACCTACGATCATCAGGCACTTAAAGTATACCACAACGGTCGGCTGGATAAGAATCCTAATTATAATCCTTTCTACTGGGATCAACCCATCCACGATGGTGCAGAAGATGGAGCTGATTTTACGGTGGCCCAACGCTCGGTTCCTTCCTGGCCGGATTATCCGAAAGGCGAACCTGGGAATGAAGTTGGGTATGGAGGCTTACTGGGTGGACTAGCAGTCTACCGGCGGGCTTTAACCGAACAAGAGATTAAACAACTGTATACATCCACAATGAGAAGCCAAAAGGATTAATCGCTGTGTTTCATTGTGCTACAGCGCTGGAAAAGCGGAGGGTATAAAAAAAGGGAGACATTTTTATTCTACAGCGTTATCCTCTAGTATCGGAAGCAAATAGTATTAAGCTTCGCTAAGGTCCCGAGGTTTACGTAGATGGTACCTGTCCGAACAAGCTTTTCAGTGAGTCGTCGGCTTGCCCAAACCTCAGGATCAAGACCAAGGCCCATGGTCATTTAACAATCATATTCTGCCTGAAATTGACGAAAACGGATTGGTTGACGTTAAACCTTAGCAACTGATTGATAATGGCTTTGCTCGTTTGCTGGAAGATTGCGATTTTGACGAGCGTATGTACCTATGGCCTATCCCGGCTGATGATATTTTACTGAATGACGATCTAACCCAAAACCCTGGATACTAAATGAAGCTAACCGAGATTGAATCAAGCTTGTTGCAATACATTCGTATTTGGCTCATCGCAGTCGTATTACTACTGACGTTTCACCGGGAAGTACTTGCCCAAAATAGTACAACCGTACGTTACCCCTCCATTAGCGGCATATACCCCCATCTGGCCTATTACAATAATGAGGGAGAGTGCGGTACCGGGGCAGTAGTGCCCTGGGCCGGACGGCTCTGGGTGATTACCTACGGCCCCCATCTGCCCTACGGCTCTTCGGATAAACTCTACGAAATTACTCCTGACTTAACGCAAATCATCCGACCCGAAAGTGTAGGGGGAACCCCGGCCAACCGCCTGATTCACCGTGAAAGCCAGCAGTTGTTTATCGGCCCTTACGTCATTGACACCAACCGGCAGGTGCGGGTACTTCCCTATTCTGAAGCACCGGGTCGGTACACTGGTACCGCCCGTCACTTGACTCAACCAGAAAAAATGGTATACACCGGCACGATGGAAGAAGGCTTCTACGAAGTGGATGTGCGTAATTTATCTACTGAGATGCTCTACCAGGACGGTAATGTAAAGGACTCAAAAGGAGACGATATTGCAAATAACCAACCAGGGCAGCTTCTGTCAGGTGCTCATGGTAAGGGACTCTATTCTGGTCAGGGCGTATTGGTCTATTCCAACAATGGGGAATCTGGCTCTGAAGCCCTTACACAGTTTGATATTGAATCGGGCGTATTGGCCGAGTGGGATGGTGAAAGCTGGAACGAAGTGCGCCGCAACCAGTTTGTAGAAGTTACCGGGCCGGGTGGCATCTACGGTAACGAAAATACTGAAACCGATCCGATCTGGGCTACCGGCTGGGATCATAAATCGGTGCTTATTGGAGTGCGGGATGCTGAAGAGGGTTGGTCATTTTACCGCTTGCCCAAGGCCAGTCATAGCTACGACGGTGCCCACGGCTGGAACACTGAGTGGCCCCGTATCCGCGACATTGGCACGGTTGACAACCCCGATTACCTGATGACCATGCACGGCATGTTCTGGCGCTTTCCAGGTGACTTTACCGCGAAACAAGCTTCAGGCATCCGTCCCCGCTCGGCCTATCTTAAGGTGATTGGTGACTACACTCGCTGGAATGATTGGCTGGTATTCGGCTGCGACGACTCGGCTCAAAAGGAGTTTCTGAACAAACGAAGTGTAAAAGGTAACATTGAAGGCCCGGGCCAGTCTAATTCCAACCTATGGTTTACCGACCTGGACAAGCCCGACGAGCTGGGGCCTAACACCGCCGAGGGTGCCGTATGGCTGGATGAAAATATTGAAGCTGGCACCCCTTCCGAAGCTTTTTTGCTGGCCGGATGGTCGCAACGGGCAGCTTGGTTGCACAACAGTGGCAGCGAATCAGCTACCTTCACCCTGAAAACTGACGAAAAAGGCAACGGACAGTGGAAAGCCTGGAAAGACATTAACCTGGCAGCGAACAGTAGCCAGTTAGTAGAAATCCCTGCCGGCGTATCTGCCGAGTGGGTACGAGTGGTGAGCAATGTTGCTACCTCAGCGACTGCCCATTTTTTCTACGCTGACGAAGACGAGCGACCCACCCAAGCAGATGCCATGTTCAGCGGCCTGGCCATGACTGATCAAACTGAGGCCACGGGTGGCTTGCTCTATGGCCTGGGTGATAATCGGAGAAAGCTGGGCATCAGTACAGTCACTTTTGGAGAAAACGGCCGGCAAAACACCGGCTACTATGAGCTGGATTCAGCCCTACAACTTCTGCCTAAAGAAGACAATACCACCCAGTCATTCATCAACGAGAAATTTGCCATTCCTGAAAATGTGATCAACGTTGAGGAGTCGTCTGTGCTAATCGTAGATGATTTGGGGCGACGCTGGCGGCTGCCGCTGGGTGATGAAAGTTTTACTGAGTTGACCAACCAGGCTGCCCTGCGGATTGACCGGGAGGTGGCTACTGAGCGTGACCTGTTGAACTGCCACGGTACCTTCTACGAGTTGCCTGCCGAAAATGCCGATGGTTTTGCTAAAATTCGCCCCATCAGTTCGCACCACTACCGCATCCACGACTACGCCAGCTACCGCGGTTTACTCGTGATGACTGGGATTGACCCGGATGCTGACTCAGATAACAAACACCTCATCCGTTCTGATGACGGTAAAGCCGCCGTATGGGTTGGGGCGATTGACGACCTTTGGAAACTGGGCAAGCCTACCGGACAGGGTGGCCCCTGGAAAGAAACATCGGTTAACGCTGGTGAACCATCTGACCCCTACCTGATTGGCTTTTATGACCAGCGTAGTCTACAATTGTCCCATCAATCGGATCAGCCGGTTACCTTTACGGTTGAAGTAGAGCCCGTGGGGCACGGACCGTGGATGGTGTACCAAGAAGTGACCGTAGCACCGGGCGAAACTTTTGAACATCAGTTCCCCGGTTACTTCCAAAGCCGCTGGATACGCTTTCACACTGACCAAGACTGTGAAGCAACTACCTGGCTAGAGTACCGGTAAATAGCGATTACACACTTTGTAACAAGATTTACAACCTAGCTTACTTACTGATTTTAGTAGGTCAGTGTACTTTTTGTCAAAGTGCTATTAGCGCAAGAGAGTGGTGACGGCAATCTACCAAACATCATTCTTATCTACACTGACCAGCAGCGCTACAATACTATCCATGCACTGGGTAACCAACCATCCGTACCCCAAATCTGGATCGCCTGGTGACGGAAGAAATGGTTTTTACCCAAACTTCCGTGACCGCGCCTGTATGCGTTGCATCCCGTACTGGTTTGTTCTCAGGCATGTACCATACCAGTTTACAAACATTTTCAAATCACCACCAAGGCCACCATCCTTCTACCAGCTTGCCACAAGAATTGCGAAGAAACGGCTATTACACCTTTTAATAGGTAAGAACCATAGATTTCTGGTAGTGTACTCAATATAAGGATGGCCGTTTTGCCAATTTTTCAAGATTGTAGTTAGTTAAGAAATAGTTGATTGCTAAGTAGTGGTTTTTTCAAGTCTTAGAAAACGACAAGGTTTCTCGCACTAACCGGGCACATCGCTGCCGCAGCGTATTATTAAACCTTTCAATGATAGTAGTCTGTCGTTTTTCTTTCTGCCTGATGCGCCCGCCCGGTTGACCTTTGGCGAACACCGTGCCGTACGCATCCCAACGGTTCGCCGTGCGATCATCCGGGAAGACCAATGCTTTTCTTCGGGGTTTTTTCAGGAATGCTCAGTCATAGGCCCAAGGCTCCTTCCGCGCCGCATAGGCTTGCCCCCCGATATGAAAGCCGACGACGAGTCTACTACGCCTTTCTATGGCTAACCATTTCATGGCGGCCAAATCCATTCAGGACGATCTTTGGCACTAACGCTTGCTTAAACCATAGAAATCGCGGTTGATCCAATAATACGAAGTACTGTTCCATTGCCAAATCCTTAATTTTTTCATCCTTATGTGAAATACACTACCGATAAAACTTCTCAGCATTAAGTTACGTGATCACTTTCATAAAGAAGATTTCTATACTGAAAAGTCTCCCTTTCATTTAACGACCAAAGATCATAACTTAACACTTTACTCAATCACTTCCTCGTGACTTACACCAACTACCACAGCCATTGCTATTTTTGCGATGGTAAAGATGCCCCGGAGGTGTATCTTCAGCAGGCAATCCAGCTGGGAATGTCCGCGTACGGGTTCTCTTCGCACGCACCGTTGCCCTACAACCTACCGTGGCCGATGAAAGAAGTGGATAGCGAACGCTACGTAGCAGAAATAGCGCAGCTCAAGGAGAAATATGCCCGACAAGTTGAGGTGTCTCGGGGATTGGAAGTAGATTTTATTCCGGGTGTAATGGGACCCAGTTGGGTAAAAGATAGGTTTTTACTGGATTACACTATAGGGTCGGTGCACTTTGTGGACTTTTTGCCCGACGGTCAGCCGTGGGAGATTGACGGGAGGCATCAGGTTTTTCTGCGCGGACTAAAAGAAATATTCGCCAATAATATTGAAGCTGCTATCCAACGGTACTACGCGCTAATTCGGCAGATGGTGCAAGATGATCCTCCCGATATTGTTGGCCATCTGGATAAGATTAAAATTCAGAGCGAAGGTGGAAAACTGTTTGATGAGCACTCCAACTGGTACCAGGAGGAAATCAGTAAAACGCTAGACGTGATTGCCACCGCTGGACTAATCGTAGAGGTAAACACTCGGGGAATGTACCAGCGACTGACCACGGAGCCGTACCCTAGCTACTGGGTTTTGCAACAGATGCGCGACCGAGCTATTCCAATAATGCTCAACTCCGATGCCCACCATCCTCGAGAGATTATTAGCTGCTTCGAAGAAGTAGTTCAGAAGTTAAGAGCAACTGGTTACGAGCAAGTGCGCGTGCTGTACCGGGGGAAATGGCAAAATGTAGCACTTACTTAAAAATTAAGCAATGAGACATTTTGTTCCGCAGCGACCGATGCCCGGTGGCTACTGCCGGACGGGTTCCGGGATGTGAGATGAGAAAATGAATTGCGGAGCAAGATAACCTGAAAAAATGGTAACTTTGAAGGGTAACAAAAGCATTAACTAGATTATGAAACGACGTAACTTCTTGAAAAGAACCGCTGCGGCTGGCGCCAGCATTCCCTTCTTGAGTTCAGCACTGATGGCCGCTAATAATCCTTATGTAGCTCAAATGGGCGTACAATTATTTACCGTACGCAATCAGATGGAACAAGACCCCGCGGCTACGCT
>JGI12210J13797_12057086_pt1 | contig 18943 bp, 25 predicted proteins | sample ElkSlonscriptome_3_FD_13797 | JGI IMG/M metagenome (IMG submission 13797)
CAAAAAGTGATGCTTGACTCAGAGTCAGATACCGATCGCTTGTGACCGATATGGCCAACAAACTCGACGGCCTGCTTTATATCCAAACCTAAAGACTGGACTAGAAGTTTAACCACAGCTGAATCCACACGGGACACGACCGCCGCCTCAATAATCCCCAAGGCATGAGCGATCGCCTCATCTGGGGAAAGAACCCCGCTTTGGTCGCCCCAGGACAGCAGGACGGCAGGGTGATCAGGAGCGCAGGAGCTGGCGACGCGGATATCTCCCGTCACTGAGCGTTGGTCTGATGAGTCCGTCATAATATCTTGCAAGTAGATTACTTAATCAGTACTATGTTGCTGATTGAAGGTAGCGATCGCCTACAGCCTAACCTCTCGAAGTGGCCCGTTCCCGGCGCTCCCCTGCTCAGCCCCTCCGTAAACTACGGGGCCGCAGGGGGCACCAGGCACGGGCATTAGGTAAGGGTAGAGCATTCACCGTATCGGTTACAGTTGCTCACTTGGGCGCTCCCCCCATCGCTTCACTCAGGGGGGGCACCCGCGTTCGCTTTAGCCGCTGACCAGATATCCTGCTGAGTTCCCCACGCAGGGCAGTCAATTATACACCTTAGTACACGGTGTAAAGGGCCGGTCGCCGTCGCTCCCTGCGGCCTACGACCGCTCCCTTGACACCTACATTTTGGTATTGAAGAAAAGGCATTGGGGTGTAGAGAGACTGCGTTGCGTTGGGTTTGGTGCCATGTCTCGGTTGCTTCGGTCGGCTTCGGTTGTTGGGTTTTCTGGTTCTCGGTCTTTGGGTTGCGCCGCGTCCGCGCGCGCGGTTCGGTCGGCGGTCGCCGCTGTGCCGGTGGGCGTCCCCGTCTCCGTCGGCTGTGCTGGGGGGGTTGACGGTTTGGTTCGCTCCCTTCGGCCTGCCGCTCGGGTGTTCGCTGTCGGCGGGTCCGGGTGGCGCGGGCGCGGGGCGTTCGCCAAGCGCTCCCAGTTGTGTGTTCGCTCTGTTGCTGTGCCCGGTGGGGTGTGGGTGTCGTTTCCGGTTGGGCCGTGTCCCGCTGGCCTGGTGCCGTCGCCGTCGCCGTCGCGCTGCTTCTGTGGGTCTGGGTCTGGGTCGTGGGCGTCGTTGGCCTTTGCCGCTGGTCTTGGCGTCTCGTGCCTGGTCTTCCTTCCGCCGGGTGTGGTTCCGCCGGTCGGTTGGGGTTTTGTCGCTGGCGGCGGTGGGTGGTTCTGTCGGTCTGGGTCGGTTCAGCTTGCGCTTCCCGCCTAGTGCAGGCTCAGTTTTTGGTCAGTTTTAGTTCATTAGTCTATAAAGGTTTTACAATGCGTTCAGTTCCTTTCAGTTTTGTTGCAGGTTTGTCCCAGGAGTACGGCGCTGTAGAGTGCTTCTGGCGTGAGTCTGAGGTTTCGTTCACGGGTTTTGTGGCAGAGGTTTGGTTTGCAGAGCTGCCCCGTGAGTTTGCAATCAAATGGGCAAGAGTCGTTAAATATTCGGTCAAAATCCGCTCCGTGCAGTCCTGTTCAGCGCCTGCCCAGTTTGCGGTTTCAGTTCCAGTAGTAGTCCCTCAAGGCAAGATAGCGCTTGGCTATGCCTCAAGAGGCTCAAAGGTCCAGCTTTCCAAATAGAGCTTCGGGGCGACTTGTATCGCCCCATTCAGTTTTTTTTAATTCACTTCATAGGTTTCATCATGCTTACTATTGCTTTTGAGTCAGTTGCAGTCATCGGCTTCGCCAGTTTCATCATCGCTTTAGGCTTACACCTTCGGCACAAATGGCAGTTAATAGGCGATCGCCTAGCACGGCCAGCAACGTCAGGGGTCAAAAGTGTCGCCATCGTTCCGGCAGCGCCAAGGCCAAAAGTGGCGGTCATTACAGTGGCTATTGTGGCGCTCAGTAGCTCGCCGTCGGCGACTTTAGGAGCAACGCCACAGCATACAGCCCTACTGCCACAAGCATCTCAGCCATCACAGATTTTAGTGCTACCACCAACCCCTACAGCACCCGGCGGTAGCCAGCACCTAGCAAGTGAGCCTGAAGAATGGGGTCACTCATCGGAGGAGTGGGAAGAGTGGGAGGAATTTTACATTGTCGCCGCTGAGGTAAGCTTCGGCTTCTAGTTCTGGCCTGCAGCGCGGTAAAGTCCGCGCTGCCTTTTTTTGCGTGGTAACCCCTGGCGATCGCCTGCTCTCATGTCCGCATTAGCAGATAGCCACCACGGCGCACCGCTAGACCAGGCTCTCTTGGCGGTAGAGCTGCAGGAACCTCTATCAAAGATAGGTCCGCCTCAATGCACTCAGTCGTGCCGTCAGGCATTGTGCGGGTTAGACGTGTAGAAATTTTCGATATGAGGAAAGACTTTTTATAGAGACCTTGGCCCAGCACCAGGCGCATAGGCTTGTGCAAGTCTTGAGCTTTCCAGAACTCGCGCATCTGATCATCAGGATTGCACCAGCTACGGGAAAGTTTGACACCCAGCTTTAACGTCTCCGGTTGACGGCCCGTATATTGCTGACATGGCACATCTAGGATACGGGCTTGCTCTGCCAAGGAGACTGTTCGGTCGTGGACAAACGAACTAGGCTGAACGTCTACCGTAAATTCAATATCCCCGAGCAACCCCCAAACCTCAGTCATAGCTCAAACGCTCCCGCAGTTCACTGATGGATCCAAGCACATCCATAACCTCTAACGAGTGCGATCGCAGTAACTCACCAAAGTCTGAGCCATCCTCTAGAGGAGCCACATTGATAACAGGGGCATAGGTCAGGTTGATGATGATAGACGGGTGAGATTGCTGACGTTGCTGGGGCAGAGGGGCAGGCCGAGTATCAGATAGCGACAGTGAAGAACTCTGCATCCGCACCTGGCCTAGCATCTGGCCAATCATCAATGGCAGCTGGCCCAGCAGCAGCGGCAACTGCATGATGGTTCCCGTAATCAGCTGAGTAACTTGACCCCTTAGTGTTTGGAGCTGCAGACTAGCGCCTAGAATCCTCGCCCCAATTTGTGTAAAAAAGGACAAGAACCCCGCAAGGTCAGGAGCTTGCAGGACGAGATTCATAGCTCCAGCCGTTAGAGAGGCCGTAGCTTGTGATGCGATCGCTGCGGCTCCGGCTATCCCCGTGAATGCAGAGGCAGCGCCCCCAGGCATTGCAAAGAGATTGCCCATCCCCTTAGATGCAATATTGCCAAGCCGCTGGGTTATTCCGGCTATCGTTGGGCCAGTCTTATCAACAGCGTTGATGAATAGTGAGACGTTAGCCATCGTTGCTGTTGGCCTCCATATGTTGAATAACGGAGTCGCGCCAGAACAGGTATTGTTCTAGAGTCATGGCCCCCCACTCACTGAGAGACCAACCCGTATAGCGGGACATCGTAATCAGGTCTGCCGCTCCCCCTGGTACTTCATAAAAAGCCCCTGAGCCAGCCCACAGAGCGCCATGGTATCGTCGAAATCCAGATCTTCTATCAGCGCTCTCGACAAGACTGCACCATCTATAGAGAAGCTATTGCAAATCAGCCATGATAGGCCCACCGCTGCACCCTTCGCCGTTGCCTGAAGATACTGTAAGTAGTCAGAGACTAACAGTTCCCGCTTTGCTAGCGGCTTGTGGCTAATGGGTAGCTCTAGATTCGGAGGCAAGCTATCGGGCTTGAAGTTCGCAAATGACGTGAATGACTCATTGGCGATCGCGTTTAGCTTGACTCCATCCCCAATAGGGAGGTCCATATACTGCTCGATTGTTAGTCGAGTCTCCGCCTGACCAGGTTTATCAGGAGCGATCGCAAAGTAGTTGACCGCCAGCCACTGAACCTGCGCGGCCAGGTCTTCAATCTTTAGATAGTCGAAGAAATCTTTGCCAACGAGGGGGCGCTTAACAACCTTAAGGCCAGAGTCTAGTTCGTAGATCATAGTTGGGCATTCCTCCGCTCGATGGCAGTTATATCATTCCCACGAATGACGTGAGTACCCGATAGGAGGTCAACCTCTGTATCTGGTCCATTAGCGTAGCGATAGCGGTATTTATAGACCGTCATTTTGGCCATACCCTCCATGGGCTTACCATGCTCAAATTTTCCGAGGGTGCAGTAATAGAATCGCCCCTGGCAGAAGACCGCTAGGGGTTTGTCATTCGGAACGCCGACGCCATCCGTCTCCTGTACGTTGAAATAGACGGCCACGGTCTGAATACTTTTGTGATTCATCGCCGCTGCCTGACCATCCGGCGAGAAGTCCGTAAAGTCCAGCTTCAGCTCTAACTCTTTTAGGGTTGTGGGGTACGCTATGACGCCACCGTGACCCAGCCCATTTTGCTCCTCACGCTCTCTCTCAAGCTCAGGAAATTCGACCGTTTTGACTTGACCGGCCAGAGAATTACCGTTGAACCAAACGGTTCCAATCGTTACTGCGGTGCTAGTTGGCATTGATCAGTCCCTCATAGGTGTTTTCATACAGGTTGATGTCTAGCGTCCCTTGCAGATTGATGCGCTCGGCAGGCGTGGGCATCCCAAAGAAGTAGTCGAGCGTCAAGACACCTGCCGTCGCGTCTAGTGCCGAATTTGATGCGTCCAGATAAACAAAGCGACTGCCTGAGTACATCGCATAGATTTTGATGCGGCTATCTACCAAACCCTGAAGCGTGGCTAGTATTTGGTCAATGACTGGCCTTGTGAGCGATCGCCCGACGAAGGGCAAGCAGGCCGCTTGGGCAGATTCTAGGGTAATATCCAGGTTTCTTTGGATGCACTCGAAAGTACGTGGCTCAGGGTCACTAGGAAATCGAGAATTTCGATTCCCCCAGCTTCTTAGGCCAGAGCTAGGGTGTTGCACCGGGACAGAGACCCCAAAGCTATTCAGGTAGTTGGCATCGCTGGTTGGTTGCCTAAAGTCGCTGCTAATACGCTGCTCACGTCGAACAGCGTTACGCAGCGGTTGGTTGCTCCAGCTAGCCCAATAACCCCGCTCGACATCCGTTAGCGATCGCCGCCCACACCAATGAACCGATAGAGGAATCATCACACCGTCACTATTCTCAATTCCGCAGTGGGTAAGCATGACGCGGGTGTCAGAATAGTTGAAGGCTGTGGCTGGTCCTAGACCGTTACGGCCCTGTACAACATCGGCGAGGCTTGTCGCTGGAGGAGAGTCAATGGCGCATTGGGCAGCCAGCTTATTGGTAACAGTCACCAGCTCAGCCGCTACAGCTGGGATGTGAGAATACCAAGGAGCAATGATCAGCTTGGGTATTTCGCCAGAACCAACCTCATAGACATCCAAGGCCCCCTGCAGCCCAGTGCGATCGCCATCGATGACGTCGCCAATTATTTCAGCAGGTGTGACTAGAGAGGGGTCGGGGAAATCATAGCTAGCCGTCACTGTGTCGCCAGTGACTACCGGCGCAGTCGGTAGGAGGTTGATTTTAGCCAGCTTATCAATTGTGTAATCCGTTCCCTCAACCAAGGCCGTCCCATCAGCAGCCGACAACGTGAGTGATTCGACCAGGTGGGCATTGACAGCGGTAGCTGCCCCGGCTCCATCAGTTCTCTTTAGCTGAACCTCACGGCGATCGCTCACCGTATAGTCTGTGAGGCCACTGGGAGATTTATGCTGGCTTGGGTCAAAGACGTTGACCGTCCAAATGTGCCCACACTCGTAGTCACGCAGCACGTCTAGCGCATAGCCCAGGGTGAAGCCTGGTAGCTTCGGGCCAAACGCGGCAACGTCCTCACGGGCATTTAGGGTTAGAGCCGGGTCATTTATTGGGGCAGGTTCCAGCCCTAGCCGGTAATCACCAGTACCCACGATGAACACAACATTACTCAGCAGAATCCTTGCGGCACGGGGAATTGTGTCGTTATAGGTGACGCTCACCCCATGGAAAAAACCCAATTCAATAGCCACTAAGGAGACTCCCTAAACTCTATTTCAGTGAGCTGCTGTCCTGTATCTGGGTCCTTTGAGAACAGCTCATTATGATCACCTTGAGTATTCCCCAGAAAGCCAATGCGCTTGATTGTGGGCACTGGTAGAGTCTCCTCCGCTTTAAACAGCCTCGCGCTGCAGGCCCAGCGAATCGTGTACATGTACCAGCCTTCTACCTGGTCGCTAAACCTTGACGATACAAACACCAAGGGACTTGTTGCTAGGGGTGGCTGATGGCCAAACAGCCTAGATGCGATCGCCGCCATCAGCTCGTAATAGCCACCCTCGACTGTCATGCGGTCGATACGAAGGAACAGATCAAGATAGACGGTCACATCTTGCCTAGAGCCACCGGCAGGAGAGGTTATTTTGTCGCCATCTTGATCATCCACATGGACGGTCAGCTCACCTACATCGAATCTCTCACCCGCAAGGGTGGGGCGTTCCGGTTGCGCACGAACCACTAGCCCAGGTTGCGCTAGGTCACGAAGCTGTTCTAGCGCGAAGGTTTCAATTGCCAGTAGGTAATGCATCAATCACCCAATATCTCTTCATAGAACTCGACGATCTGTTTAATATGGCGATCGCTTGCCCCTGGAAATTGTCTAGCCGGTTGTCGAGATGTTCCGTATTGGGCATAGGCAGCGTGAGCGGCACCGGCGCGGACTTCTCCACTACTGGTTGAGAGCACCCGGCCACCGATGGAGCTATAGAGACTCGAGGTGCGACGCAGTATTTGGGAATGCCCTTTGCTAGCGATTGTCGAAGCCGCCAGCGAGGCCCAGGCTTGACCGTCCGGCGTTATTTCTGAGTCAAAGTTACTCAGCGTCTCCTCCTTCATGTACTCAACTGCACGTGACATGGCCATGCGCAGCTTCCCAGGGCTGACGACATCTTTCAATGCCTCAGCCACATCACCGGCGTCTACTGTCAGCTCAACCATTGGACCAGGACACTCGGTTAAGCAGAACACCAACAAACTTTTGCCCTAGCGCCTCAGTCAGGCCCCAGGGGCTAGCAGGAAGCAGCTCTATCAGTACCTCATCAGTCGTAGTTGACTGCAAATTCGATGGGTCAGTTAGGGTTAGTTGTCCCTTTTGCCCAGTGGTGATAGATGGAGCTAAGACCAGCGGGTCAACACAGCGAATCTCTACGGTCATGCGGCTGGCTTCAATGCCCCGATTAGAGCCTTGCCCTGCCGAAGTGCCTTTGTAAGCCACGTAGACTTGGTAGGCGATCGCCTCCACTACAGGGGTTAGATTGCCCCGAGTGTCACGCTGATCAGATGCGCTTGTGACCTGCAGCGTTAGGAGACCGTTCGGCGGGAAAGGTGACGCCATTAGAAGTAGCGAGTTTTGCGGTATGTCGTGGTCGTTGGGTACAGGGACGAGGCCACAGCAGGCCCAGTCATAGGAACAGTAGAGCCAGTCGAAGGCTCAATTAGGTCTACATCTACCATCTTCCCTGCAGCATTTGGCCCCAGGCAGACGGCACGATAAGCCGGGTGGAGGGAAACACCATGGGCCATGTCCATAACTCGTTGCTGGCAGCGCAGGCTATTGATGGGCTTGCTATAGCCCGTGAAGCTCACACCGTCAGCTTCGTCTAAGCGCTGATCAGATAGCCGCTGTTCTAGCAGGGCCGCTGCAGCATAGTAGGGGCGATAGGCGATACGCTGCTGTCCCTCATCAGTCACCTGGCCTGCAGAAGCTTCAATCAACTCCCGCAGGTAGTCAATCTCTGGTTGCAGGGTCACACCAGCGCGGTCAACGGCACGAGCGATCGCCAGCTCGACGTCATCTAGGAATGGGTATCTATTCGACATCGTTAACCCAGGCTTTTACTTGGCTCCAGTCCGTCTTATAGGGAGGGACAAAGAGCTGTGGTAGCAACTCCTGTACATGCTCTAGAGATTCATAGCCTCCGTCTTCTGGCCGCGATTCAAAAATTGCCCTGGCCCCTGACTGCCCGATGGTAGGGAGATTCGTCAGGGGGGCAGAGTCGAGGGCGCTGTTGATCAGTACAAGAGCATCTGGAACATCAGGTGCTGGTGTCTCTGGTGTCTCTGGTGTCTCTGGGGCTGGTGCCTCTGGTGTCTCTGGGGTTGAATCCACCCAACCCATAGCCGTCGCCAGGGCTTTAGGGATGGCTACACCAGGCGCATAGGTTTTACCCTGCCAGCCAAGAGTGGAGGCAGTCCGGTTATAGTGATAGACCATTAAGCCGTTGGCCTCATCACTTCAATGACACCCAGCGCTTCGGGTTCCTGAATAACCGGAAGACCAGTCTGGACAGCCTCACCGTAGTAGCCCGTTGGACTCTTCATTTGAGCTTCGGTGTAAAGCACTCGACCACTAACCGTATGACCTGATGGACGGCCAACACCGTAGTAGCCTAGCGTCCCAGTTAATTCAAATGCCTCACCAATGTAGATATCGTCATTGATGGGCTGCTCAACAGCTGAGGCATATGTGGTGCGCATATCCCAATCGATTTCTGTTCTACCAATGAGAACAAAGTAATCGCGATCGCCATCGGGAGAACAGTCCAAGTAGCGCTTATAACCAGTGTCTGAGCTATAGCCATTGTTGTAGACCATCAACGACGGCAGCTCCTCATCAGCGAAGACTTCATTCATTGCTCTTACGCTGGCCCGTCCAGAGGTCACGTTAGATAAAGTCCCATCAACAATAATGACGCCACCAGCACGGCGCACCATGTCCTCATTAAGGCGAATGGTTGAGGAAAGGTTCCCAAGGCAGATCATCGCATCAACGCTATAGCCCTTATCATTCATCGTCTCCTTAATCCCAAGAATGTCAGAGAGGATGTCATAGTTTGGGTCGTACCAGCCAGCAGGGTTAGCCTCGGTACCCCCTGGAATGGTAATGCGGTGACCCTCCGGCTGGAAGTAGGGCACTGGGTCTTCAAAACCGTTAATCCCACGTCTGGCCACATAGCCAGCAGCGATCGCCTCCGCACGTTCAGCTTCATTGTTCTGGAGATGTGGCATCAGCAGGGTACGGTCTGCCCATCGAATCACGGTAGAGAGCGCTTGATAGTCAGCTTTGCGGTTTAGTAGGGCCAGCAAAGCATCATGGTCAGCTCCAGTAAGCTGGTTGGCCTCCTTATTACTCCCCAGGGTAATGTTCAAGGACCCCATCAGCATCCCAGGCTGACGCATCGGGGCAGGGGCATATCGAGAAGTAGCCAGCGCACGTTGGGTTCTGAACCGGATGGAGTCTTCGGTGAAGCTATTCTGCGGGCATAGCTTCTCAGGCAGGTAACGCGCAAACAGCATCGGGCGATCTTCACTGCCAAATTGCGGGTTTGGGGACAGGGCGAGGTTGTCTAAGTCCCCCTCCTCATGCATTTGGTCTAGGAGTTGTAGCCAAGTAGTCATGGTTATTTTTCTGGGTTAGGTACTGACTGAGCAAATTAGATATCTTCTGAGGTGAGACATTGATACAGCTGCCTAATCTTTCCCTGTTTGGCCGCTGGCATGCTTGCCCAACCCGGCAAACGGTCCTCGTAGATCATCGTGTTATGCCGCAGCAGGGTGCAACGGTTGTCGTCAGTGAGGTCGCCGCTGCTGCAGAAGGCAAGCAGGTAGATCTCATCATCACCATCAATATCAGCAGCGCCGAAAGGCTCTCCCTGGTCACGCTCAGCAAAAGTGCGACCCACTAATGAACCAGTAGCCACCTGGTATGCACCAGGCCCATAGAAGGCTTGGTCACCCTGAGCGATCGCAGCTGGAATTGGCGCAACCTCAATCGTCATGTCCCCAGCTCTTGCTTCCCGCATGAGGGAAGCGAACTTCTGCTGTTGGAAATACAGCGCTGCAGCTGCGGGAATTCGATAGTTACGGCCTAGATTCGATGTAACCTCACATTCCAGTTCAGTCGCTCCGGCTGCTGCTGGCGCAGTAGCAGTTACAGTCAGGCCGTTCAAGTTAGGAAATTCGGCATATCTCAGAATGCTGCCACCTGGAAGCAGATGAAGATGCGCCATTAGGGGCTCCGCCAGATAGTTAGGCTGGCGCACCGAACTGGTAGAAAATTGAACTCGCGTCATTTGTTTGTTTAGGTAGCTTTATCGCCTCTCCGCCCAGCAGAAGAGGGGGTAACGTCATTGATGCCCAGCTAACAACGACGTTATTTTACTGGCAGGGCATAGCGAGACCTTAGGTAAGACGCCACAGGCGACTTGCCATCATCACTATCTCCAGACCCACCGGGAAGTAGATCTTTATCGTCACCCTCACCCTCATCTTTGGGAGTCAGGAAGAGCGCAGAGGAGTAGAGAGACAGTTTGGCATCAGCAGCGATCGCGTCTTTCAGTGGCTTATCGCCGAGCATCACTACCTCAGCATCATCGGTGACTACAACCTTCAGTTCATCAAGGCGATCGCCCAGCAAATCGACCAGAACATCAGGCACAGCACCAGCTTTAGCAGCCATAGAACGCGCCTTTTGATTACGCTCCATAGTGGTCACCTTGCCGTCGGCCTCATCATATTGAGTTTGGAGTTCGTCTAGTTTTGTCTGAAGGTCGCCCAGCAAACCCTCAGACGTTGTAGATTTCTCCTGTTCTGAGGTTAACTCAGCTTGGAGACTTTTTATCTTTTCATGGAGCGCCGCCAGTTGTTTGGCAGCATCATCAGACTCAACTTCTAGGCCCAGCGCATCAGTCACTTCTTTGAAGCGCCCGGTTAGGTCGGCGTAGCTCTGGATTAGCTTTCTTTTCTCGCCAATCGCAGTAGATTTCTGGGCTTTTAAGTCAGTAGTTTCAGCCTCAACGGCGGTGGCTATTTCTGCACCACCTTCAAGAGTTTTGATTTTGGCGATCGCTTCAGCATAATTCATTGGTTCAGAGACTCCCGGTTTTAAGCCAGGATACCCATAACCACTACTCGACAGGCGATCGCTCTTCTAATCCCGCTTGCTCCTCAGCAAGAATTAGCTGCAGTTCGGCATCTGGGTCAGAAATATTTCCTAGAAGCGCCATAGCGGTGGACCGGCTGAGCAATTTTTTCTCGTAGCGCTCAATGATCGCCCGTTGCTCATCAGCAGTTAGCCGTCCGGTGTTTAGATTTAGGGTAACCACAGCCTGAAACTCAGGGTAGCCCAGCAGTCTGCAAACCACAGTTAGAGTGTTGGCCATCGCCGCCTCAATGGAGCGTTTGGGGCGCAGCAACTTACGGGCGAAATCTTGCCGCGACTCAATTCGGGATAAGCCCGATTGTGCAGCCCGTGAACCATTGACCATATGGCCTTGGCTAAATTGGTTGTAGATCAAAGTTCGGTAGCCCTCAATCTCATCAAGAAACGTATTAGGACTGACCGGCTCACGAACGTAGAGTTCAGGCAAGGACAGCGTTTGACTCAGGCCATCAGATGATAGTTGGGGAATGCCGCTGACGAAGGTGTCAATGCCGCCACCAGACGCTAGACCGGCGGGGTCCGGCACGAAGCGCGACTCCCCGGTAATCGGGTCTTCTATCCAATTACCAGGGGCTTGGGCATTGAGGAATGTTCGCTCTAGAAAGCCAGCCAGAACGCTATTGCGGCCCATCATCGTCAGCGCCCGGTTAACGCCATTTTGGAGACTCATGACATGGGGCGTAATCAGGCTCCTGGACTGGAGAAATGATACTAGCCATCGGCCCCCAAGGTTGAGGCGAACCTTACCATTAGGCACATCGTCACCCTCAACAACCAGATAGTCGCCATCAAGGGTGTGGAGTTGCCGCTTACTCCCATAGCTGTAAGACAAGCTCTCTAGAAACCCATCATCGTCAGTAGTACGTTCTATCTGGCCCGGTACAAGCAATGATAGGTGGATGCGTTCTAGCGGTGTGGAGGCGTCAGCATATCTGGCAGGAGTCCATAGCCGTAGGTCACCATGGCCAACAACCGACATCGCCGTCACGGCATCAGTCCAGATATCGTTGCCATCATTGACATCCTCAGCAGAGCGAATTGTCACTAGGTCAATCCACTGTTGAAGCAGAACTTCTAGCTCACTGGCTCTCTTATCTTTCACCTTATCAGCGCGATCGCCGTCAGCAGTTTTGAGGTACCAGGTTGGGAATTGCCCAATGAGGGCATCAACGTACCTATCGATACATTCCTCAATGAAGTTGCAGCTTTGAAACACTCGCCTAATCTCATCGAGTCCCTGGCCTCCACCTGCAGCGGCGGATACAGTGGGACCAGTCCAGAAGTCCCAGTGGTCGCCCTGGTAGTACTGCATTTTCTCTAAAGCATCACGTCTAAGCGATCGATTTCTCATAAAGGTACTCACTGGGTCAGATTAGACTACCCAGCCAGCAGGGAAAGCTGTACCGGGCGATCGCACTCGGGAACATCGTAGCCCAGCTCTTCAGTTAACCAATCAGCCACAAGCCGCCGGTGACAGGCTAATACATCACGGCGCAGCGTCACCAGAACTGGTTCATGGCCATATGCCGCATCGTGGAGGTCATTCCACACCTGTAGTGGGTTCAGATGTCTCAGACAGAGATGGCGATAGCACCACTCAAAGGTGTCCCGATCTACCTCGTCTTTATAGGTGCCGGGATATAGATTTTTATATGTCACTATGCCAACTGCACGAGGGGCCTGAACAATTAAGATAGCGCCCTTTTCTTTGCCATGTTGAGCAACATATCCGGTTCTCATAAACCACTCCTAAAGCTCTACTTCATAGATACAAAGTGGAGCAAGTCATTTCGGGTAAAAAAGGCTTTATATGTCTTATTTTACACAAACTATAGACTATTAGTAGTAGATTTGCCCTGGGAGATGAATTACTTTACGCCTGCCTAGAGCACAGTTTGCGATCGCCTCTAGTGACTCAGCTGTTGCAGCTTCATATCGGTTTGTAGCGAGGGAAACTCTTAGGTTACTTCGCTGCAGGCATGGGCGAATTTTCACAGCTGCATAGCCAGGGTAGTATTGAACACCTAGATAGAACTCAAATGCTCGATATGGATAGAGATCAGCTTTATGAAGATAAGAGGCTAGGCTTATCATTTGCCGTTTCTGTACATGGCTAAATAGGAAGATTATGTTTGCTACCAGATAATTATGATTGTCCAAGAGTAGGGACAAATCACATATCATTTCAGTCAGAGTCCATGAGTTGACCAGGGAACTAGGGAGGGTCATTGGGAATGTGTATATCAAAGGAGTGATAATAGCATTCATCAAGGTTGATAGCTAGTCGCTGGCGGAACCCTCATGCGGTTTACTTTTTTTTGTAGTGGCTGAATTGCATACCGAATGGCATCAATCGCGTGGTTATGCATATCCAGGGGCACAGGGGTAATTTCCTGAGTTTTTGGATTTATTTTGTAGCGATAAAGTTTGAACTCTTGGGCAGTTCCCACACACCTGGGGTGAATAATTATCTTCTTAAAAGAGCGCAGGAAGGCAATCCCGTCAGCAACCGACCCCGGCCCTTTGCGGCATGGGCCAATGTGAGGCATACCGTTACGCCGTAGATAGCTGATGGTGTCTTTGCGGGAGTTGTCGCCACGGGAGGGTAAGCGATCGCAGTCAGGGATATCAGCTTTCCATTGAGTCGTCATCTCGTCAATTTCAAGCTGATAGTGATAGCTCTCATACTCCACATAGAGGCAGTCGTCATAGGTCCAGCAGCGCACCAGCACCGTAGGGTCCGTCACCGAGAAGCCAAAGTCAGCACCTTGGAATGGGCCACGCCAGCCAGCAGCAGGCGAGAACTCGTCGATTTCCCATTTCCCAGCCAGCACCTGGGCCTTAGTCAGGATTAAGATCTCGCCTTCCCACACGTGGCGGTAGGAATCGGGGTCACGGGCTTGTAGCAGCTTTCGCTCGTCGTCTAGAACTTTCGGGAAGTAAGGGTTATCGCTCCAGAGAACTTGCCGGATATAAGCTCCTTCAATCGGGTTAACGACGAAGCGCTCATAGACGATATCGTCGTCATTTTCTGGGTTAAAGCACACCCAAATTTCGGACCCTTCTAGTCGCACAGTTGGCACCAAGATATCCCAGCTCACCTTACTGATTGACTGGGCCTCCTCAATAAACAGGTGAGTGATTCCAGCCATCGACTTGATATTGTTGGTATTCCGGCGCACCCCCTTAAAGAAAAACTCAGAGCCGTTCACTGACTTAATGCGGTCGTTCTTAACGTCAAAGTAGGCTGTCAGATTCAGCTCTTGTATGCGCATATCCAGCAGCGCGTAGACAGAATCCTTAATCGATATCTGGAACTCTCGGGCACACAGGCACCTGATGGGCGATCGCAGGGCCAGCACCAGCAGAGCATCCACCATTCCCACTGACTTACCGCCACCGCGGCCACCATATAGGCATTTGTAGCGGTTTGGTTCCAGCAGCGGCAGCGCAAAGTAAGGCAGTTGGCCTATGACGTGCTGATAGACCGACGGCGGCACCGTAACAGGAGGCGGCGGCGGCGGCGGCATGTATTTGTCTAAGCGCTTGAGGTTGCGATCGATTCGCGCCAGGGCTTCGAGCACTTACACTACACCTGAGCTGAGCTAGTTATCCGACTTTCAATTACCCGCTTGGTCAGCTGTGACTCACTCAGCATAGCGATCGCCTTGGTGATCTCTGCAATCACATGGGGATTTTCGTGGTTCGCTTCCAGGAATGCCCGACGTAGAAAAGCTATCCCGTCAGCGATCGCCGGGTCGATCTGCTTACTCCATTCAATCTGACGCTTTTCTAGCAGCTGCAGCACCAAGGCCGACAGCTCACTATCCGGCCCGCCAGCATTGAACTTCTCACGGTATCGGCGCACCGTCCGAGTGGATATCTTATTGATTCGAGCAGCTTCAGCATCGCCACCTTGAAACATGGCATCAACTAAAACCTTCGCCATTATTCGGGGGTCAACTGGAGCAGCCATCGTTTTACCAGGTCAATTGGGGTCAGTGTCTAAGCATGTGAGAAACGGCGATCGCACTCTAGACGGTTATTTGAAGCCTGTCCTTAGCCTGTCCAAGGGTTGAACGGGGACAAAGACGTATCAGGTCATTCAGGAGAAATCAGCGCTTTTGGTGCGTCCTAACCTGACCAGTCAAGCCATCTATGCGACCAAGGGCGTCACTCATACGGTCATTATGCCCAGGTCACGGGCACATAGGCATTAGAGACATTGCTTAGGCGGTCGCTCTGATGTCCTTTTTTACACAACTTTTAGCAGCAGTGCGATCGCTGCTGGTACTGCATCATCCAGCTATAGAGGCAATAATCCGCTCAATAACCAAGACGATAGCAGATATCCCAGCCACGAAACCAACCAACCCCCGCCACGACCCGGTGAGAGTGCTGACCGTCATCAGTAGGGCGTCAATCCGACGTTGAGCAACCACGAGCTTAGAGATATCTTCCTCCAAGCCAGCCACCAACTGAGAGGTCATATCAAAGCGCCTCATCAGTTCAGCAATTTCCCTCTGGGCCAATACCGATGCATCAAGGGAAGAACGAGAATCGGCATAAACGCGCTGCTCAGTTTTAGAGAAGCAGGCTTTGAGTTCAGACAACTCATTAGCCAAGTAGGCTGTCTTTTCAATGAGGGGAAATAGCCTCTCCTCAATCCCCCCGATAGCCTCCTTACTGCGACGATGCGACTCCAGAACCATTTGCTGAATAGAAGTCCGCGTTGTAGGCACCAGCGACCTCGCAGAGACCAGAGAGCTAAATGGGTCAACTGACCCATCATCAGGCGACTCAGGGCAACCTTGCAGCAGTTTGACATCCGCATTGGGGCAAAACCTTTGGATTGCCTCAGTAGCAGCGTTCAGCGGTACAGACTCACGCAGCACCCCATCACCAATAAGCACCAGGTCAGGGCGGGAACCTTGCTCCAAACGCCCCATTAACTCGCTCAGGCTATGGCAATGGTGGAAATTTTCATCAGTGGAAATAGAGAGACGGTTGTAGACGGCACGGAGACCCAGCAGCCAGGTCTCGGCGATCGCCTCGGACGGTTCTACGAGTAGGATATGCATAAAGAAAGGAGGCACTTCACTTAAAGAATGCCCCCTCAGCCAGACAGCAGTGATGCATCAAGCCATCAAGTAAATTACCAGACAAACTCCCAAGACAACGGCAGAGCAGGCCAACACTTTAGATGGCAATCTAGGCGATCGCCTCGTATAGGAGTTCATGGCCAGCTTAAACTGCCAGCGCCAGCCCTTAAACCATTCAGTGCCCCCGCCTGCTTGCATGCGTTTGTGGATGAAGCGGTCATGCAGCAAGCCCTCTATGACACGGGCGTTTTTGACGTGAATGGAGTGGACGATACGCAATTCACGCGGGTTGCCAGTTGTGTAACCGCTGATTCTGGCCTTCACTGAATCGCTGGTATAGCCAATTTTGTAGTAGCCCGTAGGCCAAGTAAACCGCCATATCGGCAGCGATCGCTCCTCAAGCAGGTAAACATATCCCTTCGCCATCTCAGTTGTCCCGATGGTCAGGGCCGAGGCGATCGCAGGATTCACCAGACCTGGCCAATGACACCTTTTGCACTAATCCTTCAAGGCCACCAGCAATAGATTTCAGCTCATTAAACTGTGGGCAATAAGGCTCATGAAAATCCGGCACCTGCGGGTCCCCCATAATCCGAGCGCCGCAGTGTGGGCAAAGGCCAGTGTACTTATCGACGGCGTTCGCTCGTAGTGCAAAGATAACTAGCACTAAGAAGGCGTAGAGGTCGTAGACATCCGTAGAGCCTAGCCGGTCCTCGGTAACGATGTCGCGCAACGGGCGGTCAAGCATTGAAGTAACCTGTCTTTGGCTCTGGAGCAGAGCGGTGTAGAGATGCCTACTCGTCTGTAGATGGCTGGCACTCTCATCTACCCACAGAAACACTAGAACGGCCCAGCTCACCAGGGCCGTCGCTGCGGCCACTCCGATGATGGAGCGGTCGCCGTAGGCGAAACCTGCGCCAAACATGACAGCAGGCAGGCTAGTTATTACAAGCATGGCCAACCACCGCCACAGACGGGCACGTATCAGGCTAAGGGCTGGGGGCAGCGGGGAAGTTTTCATGGTGAAGATGTTGGTTAAAGTGAACCCAAAGCGTTTCAGCACTTAGGGTAGGCTGGTTTGCATCCGAGTAAGCCAGGGAGGCCCACTCAACAGAGGCAGACACTAGGAAGGTCTCAAAGGCGTCGCGGGTCACAGTGACAGACCCATCTTCGGGGTTAGATTGAATGCCCTGAAGAAGAGATTGCAGCGCATCGGTTTTGGCCATCAGGCAGACAGCGCCCATGTCTTGAGAAGATGGCGAGAAGTCATCAATAACGATGCCCTGATCAGCACAGTAGGAGACTGACATCTCCCAGGTTGTAGTGATGAACTGGTAGCGACCTGCAGCCGTGCTACACAGCCCCTCATAGCCTGGAAGGTTTATGGGGAAGCATTGGTCAGGATGGGATGACATGTCAGTGAAAGGCCGACAGCCATACATCACGGCATAGGCCGACAGCCCAGCACAACGCGATTCCCCTTCAGTAATCATCCTCAACGCCGCACGAGCTACACGCCACTCTGGGGATAGCTGTGACACCGCTTTAGCTGTTTCTGGTTCTGCTACGAGCGACAGATGGTTCGCAACATGTAAGTCAGATGGAGCCGTTAGCGGCAAGAAGGGCACAGATAAGGCCGCCACCATGGAAGCGATCGCCACATCTGCATAGGGGAAAAGCTTAGACACTGACACCTCCGGGCGAGGGGGGACGCATCAGGTGCGAGTAGCGATTTAAGACACCACTATTAACGATCGCATCTCTCACACGCACCACATGAGAGGCAGGACAGAGCATCACCTGAGTCCTAACAGATGCCTTACCCTGCCGTCTGTAAATGCAGTCACCAGCGCCAGCCAGAGACACGTTAGGGTCACCCAGGGCTGTCTTATAATCCTCAGGAGTGTCCAGCTTGAGAACCAGGCGGGCCGCTAGGTTGGCCATTTGAGACGGCGTTACATCCTTCTTAGGACGGTTAGTACCGATAACAAAGTGGATGCCTACTTCCCTGCTCAAACGCAGCAGCTCATCAAGCTGGCTGTCGATGTTGCCACAGTCGGCTTTCTCATCAATCACCACGAGTAAGCGGGGCATTGGCTCTAATCCAGTAGTGGCAGCCAGCTTGTTGTAGTCGTCAATGCTTTGAACTCCCTTGTGCTGGTAACGCCGTAGGGCATCATTGCGATCGCTACGCTCTTGGCGCAGCTCAGCAAGAATCAGCCGGATATCATCACGTTTACGGATAGTGGAATATCCTCGCCACATCCACGGTAGACCGTCGAAGATTCCCAGGGAACCTTTGACATCAATCAACAAGATTCTCAGGTTCTCCGGTGGGTGCCAGGTCATCGCCGCCTGGACGAGAGTAACTTCTAGGGAGGTCTTGCCACTACCGCTCCCACCCACCACTAGCGCATGGGGCGTAGCAGGGTCAGACAGGTTGATCATCTGCACGTTGAGCGACAAATCCAAGCTAAATGGAATCTCAAAGGGGTCAATTACTTTCCGCCTTTGAGCCTTGATGCGATCTTGTAGAAGAACGGCATCAGTCGTCGCATTCCAGTTTGGCTTTTCTAACTGAAATGCGACCCGACCAGATTCCAGGTAGATGTGCAAGCTCTGATCGGGGAGGCTTCCATACAGAACCAAGTCGGCCCTAAACTTGGGTTGTAAAATTGTTGTTGCCGAGATTCGCCGCCCACTTTTAGGCGGTGTAGGCCGCACATAGATCGTATGGAAGCGGGGAGTCTCCAGCTCACCTAGAATCTGCACAGGACAGTCTAGGGACATTAGGCAGTTTGCGATCGCGATCGCCAGTGAGGAAGGTGAACCACCATCTAAACGCTCCGTTTCTAGACTAGGCTCAGGGCTAGGCTCAGGGCTAGGCTCAGGGCTAGGCTCAGGCTCAGACTCCCTTACTTCAATGCCTTGGCTGATGCAGGCGAGGAGTTGCTTTTGATCATCAGGCGACCAGTGGCC
>JGI12210J13797_10631081_pt1 | contig 18940 bp, 16 predicted proteins | sample ElkSlonscriptome_3_FD_13797 | JGI IMG/M metagenome (IMG submission 13797)
CCCGACGAGCACTTGCATCAAGCCGCACAGAATGACCGTGGGAAACAGGTATTCGATGCCGTGCACTTGGACCAGGGCGACAACGACCACTGCCATCGCGCCGGTGGCTCCTGAGATCATGCCGGGGCGGCCACCGACCACCGCCGCGATGAGGCAGAGAAAGAAGGCCGAGTACAACCCGATTAAAGGAGACACGCCGGCCACAAAAGCGAAGGCGATCGCTTCAGGTACCAGTGCCAGAGCAACCGTCAGTCCGGACAACAGGTCGTTTTTGACCGACCCAGATTCTTGGCGAAAGAAATTCAGCATGGGGAACAAACATAGGGGCACCCGTGGACGGCGATCCGTCGGGGCAGGGCAGGGGAAACACCGGCGCCGAACACGCTTGCGGAATCACGAGCGTGGCAGAAGTCTCGGGCAAGACCTCCTACGACAGGCCCTCGGTCAAGACCTCCTTCGACAGGCAAGGTTAGGTCACGTCTGACAGAGGGGGCGGTGCATTCTTGCACGCCAATGCGGGGCCGGGAGAGACCGGGACTATAGTTATCCGTCGTTCAAGGTCAACGCGAATCGGAAGGGGTGCCTGCGACGGTTTCAGTCGGCTTTCAAGGACGTCGCGGGCCGTGGTTGTCCCCCAGTTGTCCGCGAAGGGACGACGCCTCCCGTTACGCTGCTGCTTCGACGGTCATTCTCCCGGTAGGGCCCCGCGTCGCTCCACTTCGGCTGGGGTATTAAGGCCGGACGGGGCCGAAAAAATTTTCTGCAATCCGGCCGTTCCGCCGGCCACGCGACGGAAAAGACGCCCCGGGCCGCCGTTCGCCCTGGCAACCCGGCGGTTTAATCGTTCCGCGGTTCCGACAATTCGGGGGCGTCGTCTTCACCAGCGTTTGGCATGCCCAGTTGACGCATTTTGCGGTACAGGTTGGAGCGGTGAAGCCCCAGCGTCGAGGCGGCATGCGTCATGTTCCCGCTGCACTGCTGGATCGTGGTTTGAATGTGACGGATTTGGAAGTCACGAGTCGCATCGGCAAGCACCGGCGACCGGTTGGCCGCGACCGTGGTGGAGTCGACGGTGCCGGTCGTTCTCCGGTCCGATGAGTCGTCGAGGCCGGAGAGCATCAGGTGCGACGCGGACAGGACGGGTGCCGGGGCGAGGTAACAGACCCGCTCGATCGTGTTGCGCAACTCTCGAATGTTGCCCGGCCAGGGATGCTCCAGCAACGCCTGCCGGGCGCGATCGTCCAACCGTGGAACCGACCTGCCGATCTGGCTGCAGAAGTGCTGCAGAAAATGCTCGGCTAGTAAAAGGACGTCTTCGCCGCGGCGGCTCAGCGGCGGCAACGTGAGGGAGACGACGTTGAGTCGAAAGAACAGGTCCTCGCGGAATCGTTTTTCACGAATCATCTCGTCCAACGGTTGGTTCGTCGCCGCGATGACGCGGACGTCCACCGGGATGGGCTGCGATCCGCCGACACGGATCACAGTCTTCTCTTCCAGGACGCGGAGCAGTTTGGCTTGGCCGCCCGGGCTGAGGTCACCCACTTCGTCTAAAAAAAAGGTGCCACCGCTAGCCAGTTCGAACTTGCCGACGCGGGTGCTGGAGGCGTCGGTGAAGGCGCCTTTTTCATGTCCGAACAGTTCACTTTCCAGCAAACTCTCAACCAGCGCGGCGCAGTTGACCGCGATGAAGGGACCGTTGCGGCGGGAACTCTGATAGTGGATGTGCTGAGCCAGAACCTCTTTGCCGGTACCGTTGCGTCCCAGGACCAGGACACTCAGGTCGGTCGGTGCCAACTTCGAGGCGTTCTCTCGAACCTCCCGGATCGCGGGATGTTCACCGATCAGCGGGTGGGCGGCCGCGGCGGTTTCCACCAAACGGTCCCGGGTGCGGGTCAGCTGCTGGCGGGTGCGTTGGGCCTGGATGGCGGCAGCAGCATGGTGCGACAATTCGGTCAATGCCCAGACGTCGTCGCTGTCGAACGTCTCCAGACGGTGCGGCCCGGCGACGGCGTTGATCGCTTCGAAAACGCCGATGACTTGCCCCCTGGCGTCCCACATCGGGACAGCCAGCAGCGAGCGGGTTTGAAAGTTTTGGGACTCGTCGATCCGCCGGTTCACGCGGTCCGCGTCGATCCCTCCGGCAGACCACCATTTCGGCGCGCCACTTTGGAGGACTTCGCCGACGATGCCCGCATCGTCTTCGACCTCCAGGACGCCGCCAGGCACTCCGATCGCCGGCCGGCCGATCAGGCGACTGCGGCGCTTGTCCCAAAGGAAAATCGTCGCCCGTTGACAACGCACCACTTCGCACGAACAGCGGGCGATCGCCGAGAGCAATTCTTCGTCGTCGTCCATCCGCTGCCATGCGACCGCTTCGCGGAGCATGGTGGTGACCTGCCACAGCCTCCACGAATCTTGACGCTGTTGTTCGAGTCGCTGCCAAGCTCGACCGACCGCCTGGGCTAGACCGTCGATCGGTCCGCGGTCGCGACCGAGTCGCTCACTTCGGCCGGCCGGCAGTGCCACAACGACCGCCTCGTTGCCCGGCCCGGGCAACTTGGCTGCCGCCCAGGCGTCTTGGATCACGACGTCATTACTTTCGATCGCGTCGCCGGCCAATTCGAGGGCGCCGGAAAATTCTTCCCCACACCAAACGACGGCTTTCCAGCTGTCCTGGACCTGGCTGACGATGCCACCTCGAGTGCCGGCAGCCACGTCCGCTTCGGTCCCCCCCTGGGCGTCGGGGCGAACATCGGGAAACATACCCACAATGAACGGGAACCATTCCCCCATGACCGTTTCGCGGTTGGCGAACGACGGCGACGGGACGGCGGTATTTTCCGCGGGGGGATGGGCATCGTGAAGGTGCCTCGGCAACCGCGCGGCGGGCTGGAACGATTCGGCCATGGTGATCCGGTAAGAGAAAAGATTCACGCCGAGGCGGCGACGGCCGGATAGGCGACTTGCCGCTGTGTCATCTCGCCGCGATAGTACCCCGCGGAAGACGGACCATGAATTTTCAGCAGATACTAGGTTTTGAAAAATGAAGTTTGAAGGGAAAAAAGGACTCATCATCGGCGTGGCGAACGATCATTCGATCGCCTGGTCGATCGCGCAAGAAATCCTGCAAGCCGGCGGGCAATGCGGGTTTACCCACTTGCCAGACCGACCCGACGACGACAAGCAGCGAAACCGTCGGCGAGTTGCCAAACTGACGGATCAATTTGACAACGCTGAATTTTTGTTACCTATGGATGCGAATAAGGATGAAGATATCCAATCGGTTTTCGAACACACCTCCAAAACCTTCGGAAAAATCGACTTCCTGTTGCATTCGATCGCGTTCGCCGACCGGGATGACCTAGGGCGAGAGACACTATATACCTCCAGGAAGGGCTTCCATTTGGCGATGGAATCGAGTGTGTATTCTCTGCTGGCGATCACTGCGGCTGCCGAGCCCATTTTCAATCCGGGCGGCTCGGTCCTGACGATGACTTATTACGGGGGCGAGAAGTGCGTCCCGGGTTACAACGTGATGGGGGTCTGCAAGGCGGCGCTGGACGCTTCGATGCGATATCTGGCGTTTGACATGGGCGGCCGACAGGTGCGGGTCAACGCTTTGTCGGCCGGCCCGATCCGGACACTGGCCGGCCGGGCCGCCGGTGTCGAAGAAATGCTACAGATGTACGAACATATGGCTCCGTTGGGAAGAAACGTGACCCACGAAGAGGTCGGCAAGACGGGTGCATTCTTGCTCAGCGACGACTCCTCGGGGATCAGCGGTGAGATTCTGCACGTCGACGGCGGCTATCACGCGATGGGCAGTCCCGGACGATTGCTCGACGAGATCAAAAAGGCTTCTCAATGACCGAAGCGATTGGTATCGCGGGAACGACGGAAAAACAGCGGAAGCGGCGAAATGCCGTTTGAAGAGGTTTCGCGACAAAATCAAAAAGCTTTCGCGGCAGAATCAGAAGGATTTTGCAGAACGATGACAATGGCTTGGCGGGGCCTCGGGTGTGAACCCGCCGGCGGCGATCACTTGCCGCCGCACACCTCCCCGGGCACGTGACGGCTTGTCGATCGTACTTTAGGCTGTCGGTCAGCTGTCCATCACCGAGTCTCCTTCCAACCCACTGCCTCTGCCATGGTTCGTACCGCTTCGACGATGATGCCCCTGGGCACTTCGGCTCCCAATTTCTCACTGCCGGAAACGGAGGGCGGCACCGTCTCGCTGGCCGATTTCCCGGCCGGCAAGCCGCTGTTGGTGATCTTTCTGTGCAACCATTGCCCGTACGTCAAACACGTCGCCGAGCAATTGAAACAGCTGACCGACGAGTACCTGCAGCACGGGGTTAGCGTCGTCGGGATCAACAGCAATGACGTTGACGCGTACCCGGACGACAATTTCGACGCGATGAAGGCGGAGAAGGCATCTCGCGGGTATGCGTTTCCTTACGCACTCGACGCCGATCAGTCCGTCGCGATTGCCTACGGAGCCGCTTGTACCCCCGATTTCTTTTTGTTCGACGGCGACCGCAAGCTGGTATACCGAGGTCAGCTCGATGACAGCCGGCCGAAGACTGACCTGCCTGTCACCGGGGCCGACCTGCGAGCGGCGCTCGATGAGACGCTGCACGGCCGCTCGCCGGCCGAAGCACAAAAGCCGGCGATCGGGTGCAACATCAAGTGGAAGCCGGGGAACGAGCCGAAGTATTTCGACCCGACTGGCACTGCCTAAGCGGGGCGACGCCTGCACTCGGGCGCACCAATTGCAGTATCTGGAAGGGCGAAAAACGCAACACGCCAACCGTGTTTACCCTTCAGGAGACCGACGCACCATGAATTTCAGTTCTGCAATCCCCAGTTCAGCCGAACGCGTGCCCGAGCACACCAAGCCAGAGGTCAACGCCCGAATCCGAAGCGAGACGGCCCGTCACCTCGCCCGATATGACGCCGCCTCGCAGAGCGAAATTGATCAGCGGTTGCGAGAGCTGGATGAAGAATGGGATATCGAGCGTGCGCTGGAGGCGAACGCGGCGACGGTTTCCCTGATCGGCCTCGGGTTGGGCGCGCTGGTCAATCGCAAGTTCTACGCGCTGCCTGCTGTCGTCGCAGGGTTTCTGCTGCAGCACGCCGTGCAGGGATACTGTCCGCCGATGACGGTCCTGCGACGGCGCGGTTTCCGGACGCCCCAAGAAATCGAGCGAGAGCGTTATGCGCTCAAAGCACTGCGAGGCGACTTCAATTCACTCGCCAATCTCGAGACGACCGCCGGTGGCGGTGCCCGCTCGGCGCGACTCGATGCCGCATTGGCCGCCATTGAACGGTGAGGCGACCGTTGACGCGCGAACGGCAACCGGGCCGACACGGTCCGGTCACGACCCGCCGCGTGGCGGTTTGGTCGTCAATTGCAGCGTCGGCACGACGGGCGTGCCGCCGTGGAACGTTCTCTTCCCGTTGATCTTGTGGTCGAAGACGAACGCACCTCCCGGCATGCCTTTTCGGGGGGACGCGCGGAGGATCGCCGGGTGCCCGCACTGCTGACATCGCACCCTCAAGGAATGCGTCTGCAGCAACTGCTGGATCGCCCCGGCCAACTCCCGGTTCGCCTGCAGGGTGCCGAGCGATCGGCCGCTCAGAGAGGCCAGCTGTGCCTGAAGCTCCAGTCGCACGCGGCGCTGAATGCGATTGAGTTGCTGTTGCAGTGCCGCCAGGACTTCCAGTTCCGCTCCGCCGTCGGGTGACCCGGGGCGCCCAGCGACCGCGGACTCGGTCGCGCCGCTTCCGTCTTGAGCCCGAACCTCTTCTTGTCCGGCCAATTCGACCGCTTGGTCGGCGCTGCCGGAGGGCGGGAAATCGGCAGGCGTCGGGGGTGGATCCAAGAGGTCGTGCTTCGTCTCAGTTGTAGCGGGACCAGAGGCGGCAGCCTGTGCTGGGGGCCGCCCGCGGGGGCAGTGTTCGCGGCGGCGCGATCACTTTCACGTCGGCAGCCGTTTACTTTCCCAGGGGCAACTTACTTTCCCCGTGGCAACAGAAATCTGCTGGACGGCAGTTTATACACTTTGTATAACTTGTTCAATGCAGATCCCGGCGGTGAGCTTGAAAGTCGGGTTTTCGTGCCGTGTGGAGGCGGTGAGACCGTTTTTTTCGCGCGAAACCCCACCGATGGAGCGACCGGTGTGACTGTTCCTCTTGGCGCAAGCCCTCTTTTTGAGCGTGGAGGGAGTGTTTCGGGTGGTTTCGCCAAACTTCCGCTGGCAGCCTATCGGCCGCTTTAACTAGGTTCGACTCACCCGTTCCCGCAAGTCTTTTTCGATACGACCTTTTTACTACGACTTCGTGCTGCCCGCCCATGTCGGTTAATCCCCAGACAGTCGAAGAAACCAAGGCCCAGATTCGTGGCTTGGTCAACGAGATCTCCACGCTGACGAAAAGCGGGGCTCCGGCGTCCGAGTTCTATGCCGAGTTGCTCAGTCGGGTGATCACGGCGTTGGCTGCTGCCGGCGGGGCGGTCTGGTTGCTCGACGAAGATCAGCAGTTGCGGCTGCAGTATCAGATCAACGCCGAGCCATCGATTTTGGCCGAGGACAGCGACGACGCCACCCGTCACCGGCGTCTGATTCGGCGTGCCGCGGCGGCCGGCCAATCGGTTTTGGTGCCTCCCTATAGCGGCACGACCGACGGAGATGCCGAAGGCAATCCGACCCGATATCTTTTGGTGCTCGGTTCGCTGCAGCACGACGGCCAGAAAGACGGGCTGATCGAAATTTTTCAGCGTCCCGACACGGCGCCGGATACTCAGCGAGGGTACCTTCGTTTCCTGCAGCAGATGTGCGAGCTCGCCGCCGAGTGGTTGCGGAGCCAAAAGTTGCGGACGCTCGGGGACCGCCAGACGCTCTGGCAGCAGGCGGACTCGTTTGCCCGCGCCTCCCACGAGTCGCTCGACCTGAAAGAGACGGCGTACATCGTCGCCAACGAGGGTCGGCGGTTGATCGGTTGCGACCGCGTCAGCGTGGCGATCAAACGCGGCCGAAAGTGCCGTGTCGAGGCGATCAGTGGTCAAGACACGATCGAGGGGCGTTCCAACATCGTCGCCGCGTTGAACCGACTGGCTACACGGGTCGTTGCCGCCGGCGAGCCGCTCTGGCACGACGGGTCGACCGAGGACCTGCCGCCACAGATCGAGGAGGCATTGGAAGACTACGTCGACCTGTCCTACGGCCGAAACCTAGCCGTGCTGCCGCTCCGCGAGCCTCAGCGAAAATCAGGGGCGTCCGACACCGGTGCGGCGGGAGAAATCGATCGTGATCACGCCCACCGCGGCGAGGTCATTGGGGCCCTGATCGTCGAACAGATCGAGACCGACTTGCCGCCGGAGGTCTTCCGCCAACGATGTGACCTTGTCTACGAGCACGGCACGCGGGCGATCGCCAACGCCCAGGCTCACACCAATTTGTTCCTGATGCCGCTATGGCGAGCGCTCGGTCACGCCACTTGGGTTCTGCGGGCACGGACCTTACCCAAGACCCTTGCGGTCGTCGGCTTGATCGCTGCGATCATTTTGGGTTTGGTCTTCATCCCGATGGAATTCGATCTCGAGGCCGAAGGGACGCTCGTCCCCGAAGTTCGACGCCAAGTGTTTGCGGGCATCGACGGGGAGGTTCGCGAGGTATTGGTCGACCACAACAAGTCGGTCCAGGCCGGAGACGAACTGCTGCGGATGGTCAATCCGGACGTGGAGGTCGAGATCGCCGAGCTACAGAGTCAGATCTACACGACGCTCGCCGAATTGAATCGGGTACGCGGCCAGTCGACCCGCAGGCAGACGCTCAAGCCGACCGAGAAGTTGGCGCTCGAGGGCGAGGAGTTGGAGCTGGAAACCAAGTTGGAGGCTCAGCGGGCGAAGTTGGCACTGAAGAAGAAACGGGCCGAGGACTTGATCGTGCGGGCGCCGATCGACGGCGTCGTCGTCAGCTGGGAAGTGGAGAAGTCGCTGCTCAATCGTCCCGTCTCCACCGGCCAAGTGTTGCTGGAGATCGCCGATCTGACCCAGCCGATGTATCTGGAGGTCCAGATGCCCGAGAAACGTGAAGGTCACCTGGACCAGTTCATCCGCGATACCGGAGCGGATCAACTGCAGGTGGACTACATCCTGGCCTCGGCCCTGGAGCAGCCGCTGCCCGCCGTGCTGCCAGTGGAGAACATTTCGCTCCGCGCCGAAGCCAACGAAGAGCACGGATCGATTATTAAGATGCGGGCGCTGCCGGATCAAGCGGCGTTGGCCACGCTCTCGCCCAGTCCAGGGACCAAGCTGACCGCGGACGTCAAGTGCGGCCGGCGGTCGAGCGGTTTCGTGCTGCTGCACGAAGTCTATGAGTGGTTCCGGAAGTTCACTTTCTAATCTGCCCCCTGACGCCGCGGCCTTGTTTCGACGATCCGTCGCCGAGACCGCTTCGTCAAACCCACTACGATTCCAAACGTCGACTCTCTTTTCGAAGTAACGCTATGTCAGGTGCTCTCATTGCCTATCAAAAGCCGGCCGGCGCCGTCTTGGCCGTCTTAATGTTGGCGGCTTCCGCTTCCGCCCAAGTCGGCGGTTCGTCGTTTTCTGCCACGACCCCAGCCGGACAGGTAGCGGCCGAGAATTGCACGGTCAAATACATCCGTCGGGTAAATGTTCCCGCAGAGGTGGAGGGCAAGGTGTTGGACTTGCCCGTGGAGGAAGGGACGACGGTGAACGAGGGCGACGTGATGGCGGTGATCGATGATACCGCTGCCAGTTTGGCCCTGGAGCTGAAGCTGGCCGAAGAGAAGGAGGCGATGCTCAACGCCGCCAACGAAGTCAACTTAAAAGACGCTCGAAACAGCGAAGAGTTGGCCAAGGCGGAGGCCGAGTCGTTTCGTGAACTCTATCAGAAAGGGGCGACGCCGTACTATGAGATGAAAAAGAAAGTGCTCGAGGCGGTCCGGGCAACGCTAAGAATCGACTTGGCGGAGATGCAAAAGAAAATCGCCGAAGCGCAATACGTGGCGAAGCGGAGCGAACGACAAATCGCGGAGTTCGAAAAAAAACGTCGCAATATCCTGGCGCCGTTTGCCGGTTACATCGAATTCAGGTCGGCCCAATTGGGTGAATGGGTCCAACCCGGGTCCCCGATCGCTACGCTCGTGCAACTGGATCGTGTGCGGGTTGAAGGTGACGTCAGCGCGCTAGATTTCGGCGGGCTGATCCACGCCGGGACACCGGTGCGGGTACGGGTGTCCGTTTCCAGCGACTCCGAAGAAGCCGTCGAGGTAATGGGGAAGATCGGGTTTGTCAGCAGTGAGATCGACCTTCGTAAGCGGTACCGCGTCTGGGTCGATATCGACAACCAGAAGAACAGTCAGGGCGGCTGGCTGATCAAACCCGGCATGCAAGCCGAGATCATCTTCGAGTAGTCGCGGGACGTTCCTTTATGACCACTTTGGCGGAATCGCTTGTCAGCAGTTCGTCGCGACCGCTGACGGTCCGACGTCGGCCTGACTTGACGGCCAGTCGGCACCATTATCAGGGCACCGGTTACTGGGTCGTCAAGGAGCCGGTGGGCCTGCAGTATTTCCGTTTCCATGACGAGGAGTATTTCATCCTCAACATGCTGGACGGGCACGTCAGTCTGCAGCAAATCAAAGACGGGTTCGAACAGCGATTCGCGCCCCAGAAGATCACGTTCGGCGACCTGCAGCAATTCATCGGGATGCTGCACCGCAGCGGTTTGGTGATCAGCAATTCGCCGGGCCAGGGGAAGTCGTTGCGAACCCGAGGGCGGACGAAGAAGAACAAGGAGGTGATGGGAAAGCTGTCGAACGTTTTCGCCATCCGTTTTCGTGGGATCGATCCGGAACGCGTCCTGACCGCCGTCTTGCCCTGGTTCGGATGGGTCTTCACGATTCCGGCCTTGATCTTTTTTGCCTGCTTGCTGCTCGCCGCTTCATTATTGCTGGCGACGCAGTATCAGACGGTTTATGCCAAACTGCCGACGTTTCATCAGTTTTTTGCAGCCGATCGTTGGCTGATTTTGGCGGCCACGATGGCCGTGGTGAAGGTGATTCACGAATTCGGCCACGGACTCAGTTGCAAGAAGTTCGGCGGGGAGTGCCATGAGATCGGCTTCATGCTGCTGGTCTTTACACCCTGTCTGTATTGCAACGTATCCGATTCGTGGATGCTGCCTAATAAGTGGAAGCGGATGTGGATCGGCGCTGCGGGAATCTACGTCGAAATGATTCTTGCATCGATCGCTGCTTTCGTATGGTTCTTTACGGAGCAGGGGACGACGCTCAACGACCTTTGTTTGAATATGATGTTCCTCAACGTGGTCAGTACGTTACTGGTTAACGGCAACCCGCTGCTGCGTTTTGACGGCTATTACATTTTGATGGACTATCTCGAGATTCCCAATCTTCGCCAGAAGAGCACGGAGGTGCTCAAGCGGTGGTTCCAGCAAACGTGCTTGGGATTGGAACTGCCCGAAGACCCGTTTTTGCCGCAGCGAAAGCGGCTGTTTTTTGCACTCTTTACTGTCGCCAGCGTGATCTATCGCTGGGTGGTGGTTTTTTCGATCGTTTGGTTCGTGATGCAGGTGCTGGAACCTTATGGCTTGCAGGCACTTGGTCGGATACTGGCCGTCATCGGCTTCTCCGGCCTCGTCGCCCAGCCGGTCATCCAGACTTGGAAATTCATTCGGACTCCCGGGAGGTTGTCAAAAGTGAAACGAAAGCCGTTACTGACCACGCTTGCGATCGCCGGGGCGGTGCTGGCGGCGGTGGCTTACATTCCGCTGCCCCACCATATCGACGCCGCTTTCGAAATTCGTCCCAGCCGAGCGGGCGCCGTTTACGCCGGGACCGCCGGCCGGATCGTCGATACCGTGGCAGTGGGCGCCCAGGTCGAAGCGGGCGAACCGGTCGCGGTCTTGTCCAACCCGGAACTGGAAGTTCGGATGGCCGGACTGCGAGGCGAAGAGGAAATCGCCAGCGTTCAGTTGGCCAACCTGGCACGCCGCTCGCGAGATGATCCCGCCGTTGTCGCTCAATTGGAAACGCAAGAGGAACTGCTGGAATCGATCCGGGTGATGATGGCCAAGACCCAAGAGGAGGTCGATCGACTGACCATTCGCGCTAAGCAGACCGGATTCGTGTTGCCGCCGCCGGAGCGGGCCGAACAAAACGCCCAAGACGGCAGGCTTCCCGGCTGGACGGGGACACCGCTGCAAATCAAAAACCGCGGCGCGCTGTTGACCCCCGATGATCTGATTTGTGAAATCGGAATTCCTGCCGCCTACGAGGCGGTGTTGGTGATCGATCAAGGAGATCGCCCCTTGGTGCGGGAAGATCAGCCGGTGGATCTGATGCTCGACTCGCTACGCCTCGACGTTTTGCACGGGACGATCCAAGACATATCCAAGAACCCGATGAGGGCCGCGTCGGCATCGATGTCCAGCCAAACCGGCGGAGATTTGCAAACCGAAATGGACCCGGAAACCGGCCAATTGAGGCCCAGGAGTGTCTCTTATCAGGCAAGCGTCCCGCTGCGGTCGGAACAATTGCCCACCATACTTCGCCCCGGCTACCGCGGTTCCGCCAAGGTCCACGTCGACCCGATGTCGCTGGGCCAGCGGCTGTGGCGCGTGATCCTGAAAACGTTTAACTTCGAGTTCTAAGGGCTGCATTGACCTCAGGGCCGGCATCGATGGTCGCCCCCTTTATAGCTCTTTTTCCAAAGTACCCAGAGCACTTGTTTTAACACTCCTGATTCGTATGACCGGTGCAATTTCGTGGTTGTTCGCCGTCTGGGCGTTGGTTGTGCGTTGCGATGTCGGGGGGGGCCACTACGATGGTGGCCGTGATGAGAACATTGCACCTAAGAATTGAAAACCTTTCCTCCATCTGACTTTCTGTCGCTTTCCCTTCCCTTTCTCCTTGGAGACTTAACTCGATGGCAGACGAAAACAAGACCGACGACGCGACCGAAACCGCCGTGGTCACTCCCGAGGCGTCCAGCGACGCTCCTGCGAAGGCACAGACGCAGGCCCAGCAGCCGGTGCAGGTAAAAGTCGAAGACGCCGGTGCGATCGCGACCTACGCCAACTTTTGCCGCGTGACCGGTTCGCCCGAGGAGTTGATCATCGACTTCGGGCTGAACCCACAGCCGATCGGGGTGCCGAAGGACCCGATCCACGTCAAGCAGCGGATCATCGTCAACTTTTTCACTGCCAAGCGACTTTTGTCGGCGCTGCAGATGTCGGTGGCCCGTCATGAATCGGTGTTCGGCGTGTTGGAAACCGACATCAACAAGCGTGTCCGGCCGGGCCTTCAGCAGCAGAAGGGCGGCTCGGGTAGCTGAGGCGTTTCGCGGACAACAACTAGCTGGACAGCGCCAGGTTGGATGGTCTTCCCCGTGATTCGCAACGTTTTCGAACGTACTAGCCGGATTGGCGCTAGCCACGGTTCTGATCGCATGAACCGCGGCTAGCGCCGTTCGGCTGGCTCAAATTGGCGCTGTCGAGCTAGGCGCCGCCTGATCTTCCAACACTCCGTCGAACATTCGGCGGAGTGTTTTTTGTTTTTCGGTGGGTCCGTCGTCGCGGGTCGACCGGCGCATTCGCCCGGGAAGACTTGCTGGCGGGCGGTGGGCATACGGTTGATCCGCCGGGTGGGTCGCGGTTTCGATCGGCCACCGGTCGGCTACAATTCGGCGGGGCGCGCTTGAAACTTCCTTCGACCGCAGCCAGCCTTCCGGACGAGATGGTTGATTCTTCATGACTGCGACCGAGTCAGCGCCAATCCTGCCAACTTACCAGCCGCCGGCCGGCTGTTTCGACGAAAGTCGGGACGGCCTGGGGTCGATCCGTTCCTCCTGGCAGAGCGTGCACGCGGAGTTGGGGTCTCTCGGCAGCCGCGGGTTGCAGGAACGGGGCGGGCAGATCGAGGAGCTGATCCGGGAGAACGGATCCAGCTTTCGAGCCGAACCGGGCGACGACGCGAAATTTCGGCCGTGGCAGCTGGGGGTCACTCCGATCGCGATTGGGGAGGCGGATTGGAGCAAATTGGTCGAGGGCGTCCAGCAGCGGGTGAGGGTGCTCGAGTCGATCTTGAACGACCTGCTCGGGGATCAGCGGCTGATTCGAGAGCGGATCGTGCCGCCCGAATTATTGTGGGGCAACCCCGGTTTCTTCCGCGCTTACCACCGTTTGGCTGCCCCTTCGCGAGCCGACGTGGCGCGAGGCGTCGATTCGGCCGGCCGGGCGTCGGCGGGACACCGCCTGCACGTCGTTGCCTGTGACGTCGCCCGCGGCGCGGGCGGCAGTTGGTGGGTGACCGGGGACCGTACCCGAGCGCCCAGCGGCATGGGTTACCTGTTGGAAAATCGGATCGTCTACAGCCGGGTATTTCCGCACCTGCACCGGCACGCCAACGTCCGTCGACTGGCGGGCTTTTTCACGAATTTACGCGAGCACTTGCGAGAGCTCGCGCCGCGGCAGCGAGACAACCCGCGGATCGCGTTGCTGACGCCGGGGCAGGGCAGTTACCGAGATTTCGAGGACGCGTATCTGGCGCGGTACCTCGGGTACACCCTAGTCCAAGGACGCGACCTGGCTGTTCGCGGAGATCGACTTCACTTGAAAACGCTGGGCGGACTGCTTCCGATCGAAGTCTTGTGGCGACACGTTTCGGACCGCAAATGCGACCCGTTGGAACTGGCGGCGGGGTCGACCGAGGGAGTGACCGGGTTGCTGCGGAGCATCCGAGCCCGGCAGGTTTCGGTCGTCAATGCACTCGGGACCGTATTGGCGGAGATGCCAGCCTTGATGCCTTTCTTGCCGGCGGCGGCGAAATGTCTGACCGGCGAGACGATGATGTTGCCCAACGTGGCGACGTATTGGTGTGGCGGCGAAAGCGAGCGACAGTACGTCATCGAGCATCTCGACGACTTGGTGATTCGGGACGCCTATGCCAATTCGGCCCGACACCCGATCCTGCCTTCGACCATGACGAAATCCGCCAAGGAAGCGTTGGTCGCCAAGATTCGTGCGAACCCCGATGGTTACGTCGGTCAGGCGAGGTTGTCTCACAGCGTGGCGCCGGTTTGGCGGAACGACCACTTCGAGCCCTGGCACGTCGCGCTGCGGGTGTTCGCCTTGCACGGGCACGCCAGGTCCGGCGGAGCGAATGTCGACGTGTTGCCGGGGGCGTTGGCGCGTGTGAGTCCCAACGAGGACTTGTTGCTCCACTCGCCGACCAGCGGGCTGTTGACGCAGGATTGCTGGATCATCAGCGATACGCCCGTCGATCATGAGACGACGCTGTTGCCGAGTGACGGTGAAACGATTCAGTTACGACGCAGCGGGGCGGAACTGCCCAGCCGCGTGGCCGATCATCTCCTTTGGCTGGGCCGTTACGTCGAGCGTTGCGAATCGATCGCGCGATTGCTCCGGACGACTCTAGTTCGATTGTCGGGGGAAGACGACTTGGCAGAGTTGCCCGAATTGCCGCGACTGGTCGCCGGGTTGGCCGCGATCGGGCAACTGGAGCCCGACTACGCGATCGAAGAGCTCGAGGACGCGATGCCTCGGCTGGAAGCGGTTTTGCCCGCCGGCGTGTTCGCCGCACAGCCCGACCGGGGACTCCACGCCGCCGCGGCGCGTGCCGCTAGCAACGCCGTGGCCGTCCGGGACCGTATTTCGCTCGACGCCTATCGCATTTTCCGCAACATCAACGACGAATTCATCGAGGCGACACGGCGGCAGCCCAGCGTGTCCGGTGCCATCGAGCGACTCAACCAGTTGCTGACACAACTGTTGGCCTTCAGCGGGTTGACCAGCGAAAGTTTAACCCGCACGCACGGCTGGCGGTTCGTCATGTTGGGCCGGCGGATCGAGCGTGCGGAGCAGACCGCCGAGTTGTTGTCCGCGACGCTGCGAAGGCCGATCGCCGAAGAGGCGACACTCTGTGAAGCGATTTTGGACGCGACGGACAGCCTGCTGACTTACCGGTCGCGGTACCTGAGTCTTGTTCGGCCCGCGCCCACGATCGATCTGTTGGTGACGGACGAATCGAATCCGCGGTCGCTCCGCTTCCAGCTCGAGGACATCGAGTGGTTGCTGCGAAAGCTGCCGACCGACTCCACGCAGGTCGGCTGGGGCGAGGACGAGCGGATCGCGGCGACACTCGCCCATCAAATGCGCGTCGCGGACGTCGCACGTCTGACGCAAGTCGACGCCAGCGGTCGGCGGGCCGAGTTAGGGAGACTCCTCGATTCGCTTCAGGAGGAGTTGCCTCGCTTGGCCGGGGCGATCAACGCTCGCTATCTGATCCACACCTCGCGCCGTCAGACGTTGACCGGCGACCGGGAAAGCAGTCAGGAACCCGCGCCGACCTCCGCCGGCCGGATGCCGCCCGGTTCAGCCGCGTTCGCGAAGCCTGAGGGGTTGCCGGCATGACGCACGACCCCTCCGACAAGCAATCGGCACGATCGCGGGCCGCCCGCTTCGGGCCGCCGGCCACTTATCGCGTCGTGCACGAGACGCGGTATCAGTACAGCGAGCCGGTGGCGATTTGCCAGAACGAACTGCGAATGCGGCCGCAGAGCACCACGTGGCTGACGTGCCATGAATGCGACATCGATATCCAGCCGCGACCGGCCGGTGTGCAGACGCACCAAGATTACTTCGGCAACGTCGTCGACTGCTTCGCACTGGAAGCTCCCCACCGGTCGCTGTTGGTCCGGGTGGAAAGCCGGGTGACGGTGGCCAGTCGCGACGACGGGCAACTGGGCGACGGGCCGCGGTGGGAAGCACTCGTCACCGACGTCCAAAGCGGACGAAACCATTCCGACTTGTTCGCCAACGAGTACGTCTATCGGTCGCGGCGAATCACGCCTCAGCACATCTTTGCCGACTACGCGAAGCCGATTTTCGACCGATCGAGTTACCTGCTGGCGGCGACCGACGAGCTGACGCGACGGATCCACGAGGATTTCCGCTACGACGGGGCTGCGACGACCGTTTCGACGACGACCCGGCAAGCGTTCGACCTGCGAGCGGGCGTCTGCCAAGATTTCTCGCACATTCAAATCGCCTGCCTGCGAAGTCTGGGGATCCCCGCCCGATACGTCAGCGGTTATTTACGGACGGTTCCTCCGGCGGGCCAGCCGCGACTGGTCGGCGCCGACCAATCGCACGCGTGGATCAGTGTTTACGCCGGTCCGGAACTCGGCTGGGTCGATTACGACCCGACCAACGCCTGCCGGACCGGCGTGGATCACATCCCCGTCTGTATCGGCCGCGACTACGACGATATCAGTCCGATGCGTGGAATCGTCTTGGGAGGCGGCAGCACGACACTCGCGGTCAGCGTCGATGTGGCCCCGGACCCGGTACCGGCCGAGGAGGCCAAGGCGATCGCCGCCTCGATCGATCCTGCCCCGGTGGCCTCGCCAGGTTTGCCGCCCATCAACACGAGCGACGGGTGATCTCGCGCCGGTGTCGACGCGGCGCCGGACCCTCGAAAAGGCTGTCGTCGGCGATGGGCAGCCGTTTTGCTTTTTTGAGCGGGGAACAGCCCTTGCCGATACTGGGGTGGGTCGAGTACGCTTTGCGATTCAAAATTCCAGCGTCCCCTTTGACCGCAGTTGTGAAGCAGTGGCCGTTCAACGCACATTCATGGCCAAACCCGGCCAAGTCGAAAAACAGTGGCACGTCGTCGACGCCTCCGATGAGGTGCTCGGGCGGTTGGCCAGTGACATCGCCGTCGTTTTGATGGGAAAGCATCGCCCCGAGTACACACCGCACGTGGATTGCGGCGACTTCGTCGTCGTGACGAACGCCGACAAAGTCGGGATGACGGGGACGAAAATGCAAGATCGTCACTACACGTGGTACACCGGCCACCCCGGGCTGCGACTGGAGAGTTACGAGCGGCGTTTGGAACGCAAGCCGGAAGATTTGATCCGGCACGCGGTCCGTCGAATGTTGCCGAAGAACAAACTCTCACGGCAAATGCTGAATAAATTGAAGATTTACGCCGGGCCGGAGCACCCGCACACGGCCCAGCAGCCGGTGCCGTTGACTCGCGTCGGCAAGTCCGTTCGCGGCTAGCCGCTGGGTCCCGGTTGTTGGATTGGCCGGCCGTTTGCCGGGCCGCACCGTGATGCCGCGTCCGGTTCGTTTTGATTCGGCGGCCGCGCCCGGAACGGCCGCCCGTTTGCCAGTGATATTCGCTCGATTTTTCCCTTCCCCGTCCATCCCGTTCCACGTACACCCCCCCCCCATCCATGGTTGCAGTCAAAACTGATAAGATCAACGGTGACGCCCTCGGCACCGGACGTCGAAAGAGCAGCATTGCGCGTGTTCGCGTCCGTGCCGGCGAAGGTGTCGTCAAGATCAACGGCAAGTCGTTGGAAGATTACTTCGTCAACGACCAGCACCGCTACGCCGTCACCGAAACACTCGAAGCTGCCCAGCTCGACGGGAAGGTCGACGTGATGGTGCGAGTGACCGGCGGCGGGATGACCGGTCAGAGCGGTGCCGTTCGGATGGGCTTGGGGCGAGCCCTTTGTAGCTATCAAGAGTCGCTGCACGACGCGATGCGAGACGGCGGCTTCCTGACGCGAGATTCCCGCATGAAGGAACGGAAGAAGCCTGGCTTGCGCGGTGCCCGTCGTGGCGTCCAATTCAGTAAACGCTAGGTAACCCGTTTTGAGTAAGAAAGAAGAAGCCTTCGAAGTCGAAGGCACTGTCACCCAAGCCCTCGCCAATACCCGTTTTCGTGTCCAACTGGAAACGGGAAACGAGGTGATGGCGCACGTTGCCGGCCGGATGAGAAAACACTTCATCCGAATCGTTCCCGGCGACAAAGTTCGCGTCGAGTTGTCGCCCTACGATTTGACCAAAGGTCGGATCGTCTACCGCGAACGCTAAATTTATCCGCCCATCTCTCTGAATGCAGGTCGATTTCGTGGCTAAACCACACCACAAGATTAAAAAAGCGAACCACGGTCGCCGTCCGGCGAACGCCAAAGCCCGCAAAGCGAAACGTCGTAAAATCAAGACCTGAACGTGGCTCGCAGCGAATTCATCATTGATCCCAGCTTGCTGGATATCGAACGCCCGATCGCCGATATCGAGGAGATCCGGAAGTTCAATCCGCAACGCTTTGAGATGGAGCAGCTGACGGCGATTCTCCACGAGAACTTGGAGAATCACTCGTGTGCTGCCTATAAAGCCATTGGGGAAGATGAATTTTGGGTTCGCGGCCACATGCCGGGCATGCCGTTGATGCCGGGCGTCGTGATGCTCGAAGCGGTCGCCCAACTCTCCAGCTACTACACCCAGAAACACGATCTGCTCGGTGCCGCCATGGTCGGCTTCGGCGGCGTCGACGAGGTCCGGTTTCGCGGAGTCGTCACCCCCGGTGATAATTTGATCGTGATGGTCCGGCTGGATAAGGCGCGTCGAGGCCGGATGATCGTTGCCCGCTTTCAAGGCGTCGTCGGCGACAGCTTGGTCCTGGAGGGCAGTCTCCGCGGCATCCCGATCCCGATCGAAATGGTGACCGCACAGCTCGGTGGTGCTCCGCCGGCGGCAGACGACCCGTCATCGTCGGCTGACTCTTCAACAACCGCCTAGCGGCCTAGCTCGACTTCTCTTGTCCCGCTAGGCAATCTTCCGCCCCATCTCCGAGCCCTCGCCATCGCAGGCGGAACGCCTCCCACGCCTCCCACGCCCCGCAGCGACGCCCGCCAGAGCGCGGCCCCTCCCGGCCTCCCCGTAGCTACGCTCGCCAAGAGCGTGGCCTCCCCCTGCCTTCCCGTAACGTCGCCCCCCAAAAAGCGTTCTCTCCCCGGCCTCCCCGTAGCTACGCTCGCCAAGAGCGTGGCCTCCCCCAAGGCGCACCTTTT
>JGI12210J13797_10415444_pt1 | contig 18930 bp, 15 predicted proteins | sample ElkSlonscriptome_3_FD_13797 | JGI IMG/M metagenome (IMG submission 13797)
GCTGGCGATCACGATCGAGAGCGAGGAGCGCGAGGACGGCAGCCGCCGCACCACGCGTTTCGATATCGACATGACCAAGTGCATCTATTGCGGATTCTGTCAGGAGGCGTGCCCGGTCGATTCCATCGTCGAGGGGCCGAATTTCGAATATGCCACGGAAACCCGCGAGGAATTGCTCTACGACAAGGCAAAACTGCTGGCGAATGGTGACAAATGGGAACGCGCCATCGCCGCCAATCTTGAAGCGGACGCGCCCTATCGCTAGGGCGACGCGCGAGACGCAACAGGGGTAGCGATTCTTTAGGGCACACAAAGGGTTTCACAAAAGCCCGCCCTGCCGATCGAAACGCCGAAAAGGATTCACAAGACCGTCGCCGCCTGCTCCTTCTATCGGGGCGCGGATCGGGCTCTATTTACGATGACAAAGCTGCCGCACCCATGATCCAGGCGATCGCCTTTTACCTGTTTGCCGGAATCGTCATCGCGAGCGCGGTGATGGTCATAACGAGCCGGAACCCGGTCCATTCGGTCCTGTGGTTGATTCTCGCATTCTTCAACGCGGCCGGGTTGATGGTGCTGGTCGGCGCCGAATTCATCGCGATGCTGCTGGTGATAGTCTATGTCGGCGCCGTCGCGGTGCTGTTCCTGTTCGTGGTCATGATGCTCGACATCGATTTTGCCGAGATGCGGGCCGGATTCATCCGGAATTTCCCCCTCGGCATCGCTGTCGCGCTGATCCTGCTCGCCGAACTCGTGCTCGGCCTTGGGGCATATCAAGCCGGTGGGCTGGAGCTGGGCAGCCCCGACGGACTGGCCGCAGAAAGAACCGATGTCAGCAACATCGAGGCGATCGGCGCGCTGTTGTACGGGCGCTATATCCTGCTGTTTGAAATCGCCGGGATCATCCTGCTGGTCGCGATGATAGGCGCGATCGTGCTAACCCACCGCGAAGCAAAGCCCGGCGCACGCGGACGGCAGGATATCGGTAAACAGATCAGCCGCCGTCCCGACGAAGCGACCGTCATGAAAAACCCGGAATACGGCGAAGGGATCGAATTGTGACCGGAATGGGCGGCATCGGGATCGAGCATTACCTCGTCGTCGGGGCGATCCTGTTCGTGCTTGGGGTGCTTGGCATCTTCCTCAATCGCAAGAACGTTATCGTTATCCTGATGGCGGTGGAATTGATCCTGCTGGCGGTGAACATCAATCTCGTCGCCTTCAGTGCGTTCATGCAGGATCTCGTCGGACAGATCTTCGCGATGATGGTTCTGACCGTCGCCGCGGCAGAAGCGGCGATCGGCCTTGCCATTCTGGTAATCTACTATCGCGGCCGGGGCACCATCGCGGTCGATGACGTCAACCGGATGAAGGGTTAGACGTATGGCAACCCAGATCCTCATCATCGTATTCCTGCCGCTGGCCGCCGCGATTATCGCGGGCCTTGGCAACAGGGCGCTCGGCAATACGATTGCAAAATCGCTGACCACCGGGGCGCTGTTCGTATCGGCGGCGCTATCGTGGCCTATCTTCTTCGGATTCCTCAATGGCACGGCGAATGCGGAAGTCGTGCCGGTGCTGCAATGGGTACAATCGGGCGACATGTCGTTCGACTGGGCGTTGCGCGTCGACGCCCTGACCGCGGTAATGCTGGTGGTGATCAACACGGTTTCGGCCCTCGTCCACCTGTATTCGTGGGGCTATATGGAGGAAGACCCGGCCCAGCCGCGTTTCTTCGCCTATTTGTCGCTCTTCACCTTCGCCATGCTGATGCTGGTGACAGCCGATAACCTCGTGCAGATGTTCTTCGGATGGGAAGGCGTTGGTCTTGCCAGCTATCTCCTGATCGGTTTCTGGTTTCACAAGCCAAGCGCGAATGCCGCGGCGATGAAGGCGTTCGTCGTAAACAGGGTCGGCGATCTCGGCTTCATGCTGGGAATTTTCGGCACCTTTCTGGTGTTCCAGACGACGTCCATCCCCGAAATCATCGACGCCGCGCCTGCGATGAGCGGATCGTCGATCACTTTCGTAGGCATGCGGCTCTACACGATGGATATCCTGTGCATCCTGCTGTTCATCGGCGCGATGGGCAAATCGGCGCAATTGGGGCTACATACGTGGTTGCCCGATGCGATGGAGGGGCCGACACCGGTTTCAGCCCTGATCCATGCCGCGACGATGGTGACGGCGGGCGTGTTCATGCTGTGCCGCCTTTCCCCGATGTTCGAAACCGCGCCGACGGCATTGGCCATCGTTACCGTGGTTGGCGCGGCGACCTGTTTCTTCGCGGCGACGATCGGCACGACGCAGTGGGACATCAAACGGGTCATCGCCTATTCGACCTGTTCGCAGCTAGGCTACATGTTCTTTGCGGCAGGGGTCGGCGCATACGGCGTGGCGATGTTCCACCTGTTCACGCACGCCTTCTTCAAGGCGCTGCTGTTCCTTGGTGCGGGATCGGTGATCCACGCCATGCATCACGAACAGGACATGCGCTATTACGGCGGCCTCAGGAAAGCGATCCCGTTCACTTTCTGGGCGATGATGGCTGGAACCCTGGCGATCACCGGGGTCGGTGTGCTGTATGTATTCGGTTTTGCCGGGTTCTATTCGAAAGATGCCATCCTCGAAGCCGCGTGGGCACGTGGCACGGGCCTGTCCCAGTTCGCTTTCTGGGCCGGAGCGATTGCAGCGTTGCTGACGAGTTTCTATTCGTGGCGTCTGATGTTCCTCACTTTCTGGGGGACACCGCGCTGGATCGAGAGCGAGCATATCCAGCACGCCGTCCACCATGACGAGGACGACGCGCAAAACGCAGCGCCAGCGCGGTTGGAAGACGCCAGCCAGAAAGGCCCGCATTCCGTTCCCGATCCCGAAACGGGTAAGGGTACGGGTGGCTACAAACCGCATGAAAGCCCCGCTTCGATGCTGATACCATTGGGCATCCTGACGCTTGGCGCGGTATTCGCCGGTTATATTTTCAAATATCCCTTCATCGACAGCACTCTGATGGGCAGCGATGCGCAGGGGTTCTGGGGTTCGTCGATTTTCTTCAACGACGATCTTGTCCATGCGCTGCACGACGTGCCGCTATGGGTGAAATTGACTGCGACAATCGCGATGATCGCCGGGTTTGCCGGTGCCGTGTACGCCTACATACTAAAGCCCGCATTGCCCGGAGCGTTCGTCGCCAAATTCCCGCGCCTGCATGATTTCGTCTACAACAAGTGGTATTTCGACGAACTCTATCACCGCATCTTTGTCCGGCCCGCATTCTGGTTCGGTCGCCAGTTCTGGAAACTTGGCGATATCGGGACGATCGACCGCTTCGGTCCGAATGGCATCGCCGCCGTGGTGAACCGCGGTTCGGCGGCGGCCCGTTCGATCCAGTCCGGTTATCTTTATACCTATGCGCTGATCATGCTTCTGGGCCTGATCGCCGCTGTCACCTACGTATTGCTTTGAGAACTGCCTGAACCATGGACGGCTTCCCGATCCTCACCACGATGATGCTCGTCCCGCTTTTCGGGGCGTTGCTCTGCCTGTTCATCGAAGCGGGCGCGGCGCGGGGCATCGCGCTGGTCGCGACGCTGATAACCTTCGCACTCGGAATACTGCTGTGGGTCAATTTCGAGATTGGCGGCGCGCAATGGCAGTTCACCGAACGGGCCGACCTGTTTGCCGGGTTCAGTTACGCCCTTGGCATCGACGGCATCGCGCTGATGCTCATCATGCTCAGCGTTTTCCTGATGCCGATCTGCATCCTCGCCAGCTGGAACGCGATACATAAGCGCGTGGGCGAATACATGGCGGCGTTCCTGTTCATGGAAGTGCTGATGATCGGCACGTTCGCGGCGCAGGATCTGTTCCTGTTCTACATCTTCTTCGAAGCCGGCCTGATCCCGATGTATCTCATCATCGGCGTTTGGGGCGGGGACAATCGCATATATGCGAGCTACAAGTTCTTCCTCTACACCCTGCTCGGCTCGGTCCTGATGCTGATCGCGATGTTCTGGATGGTTGCCGAGGCGGGCACCTCGGACATTCCGACCCTGATGGACTACGATTTCCCGGCGGGAGCGCAGTCGTGGCTATGGCTTGCGTTTTTCGCCAGTTTCGCGGTGAAGATACCGATGTGGCCATTGCACACATGGCTTCCGGACGCTCACGTTCAGGCACCGACAGCCGGCTCGGTCATCCTCGCGGGTGTTCTGCTTAAACTGGGCGGATACGGATTCCTGCGTTTCAGCCTGCCCATGTTCCCGCAGGCGAGCGCCGATTTCGCGTGGTTCGTCCTGGCCCTGTCGATGATCGCGGTGGTGTATACCTCGTTGGTCGCGCTGGTGCAGCAGGACATGAAAAAGCTGATCGCTTATTCATCCGTGGCGCACATGGCGATCGTGATGGTCGGGCTGTTCGCGTTCAATATCCAGGGGCTCGAAGGGGCGATGATCCTGATGCTCAGCCACGGGCTCGTATCGGGTGCGTTGTTCCTGTGCGTCGGGGTCATTTACGATCGCCTGCATACGCGGGAAATCGCGCGCTATGGCGGGCTGAGCAACAACATGCCCTATTACGCGATTTTCTTCCTGCTGTTCACGATGGCGTCGATCGGGTTGCCCGGGACCAGCGGGTTCGTCGGCGAATTCCTCGCGTTGGCGGGCATCTATCGGGTTTCGACGCTGGCTGCCCTGGTTTGCACGACAGGCATCATTCTTGGTGCGGCCTATATGCTTTATCTTTATCGCAGGGTCGCTTTCGGAACGCAGGACAACGCCGACGCTGCGGCCATGCCGGACATTTCGGCGCGGGAGTGGGCGATGCTCGCGCCGGTTGCTGCGGCGGTGTTGTGGATGGGCGTTTATCCGGAAAGCTTCATCGCCCCCATGCGTGACGACATCGCCGCGCTGGATTCGCAACTGGCCGCGGCGGCGCCTGCCGGTGACTCCGATCTGCAATCCGGTCCGCCGCGTGAAAGTTTCGCCAACACACTCTCTCATGCAGGGGAGGGCGCACACTAATGGATTTTGCAGCCTCCTTCTCGCTGATCGCCTCCGAATTGGTCCTTGTCATCGCCGGTCTGGCCCTGTTGCTGGTTGCCGCATGGGGCGGTGACAAACTGGCCCGCCCGATCGCTGTCCTGGCTGTCACGGCGCTGTTCGGTGCGGGCTTTCTGCTGGTTCCCGGATTGCATTCGGGCGTCGATGGACCGGACACTCTGGCCTTTGGCAGCTTGCTGAGGATCGACAGTTTCGCTCTGTTCGCAAAAGCGTTGATTTACCTAGCGGCGATTGCGTGCCTGATCGTTGCCCCGCCGTTTTTCGACAGTGAGGCCGCAGGACCTGAACGGGGAATGCGTGCGGAATACCCGGTGCTGATCCTTTTTGCCGTTCTGGGCATGAGCATCATGGTCTCGGCTTCGGACCTGATCACGCTGTATCTCGGGCTCGAACTCAACAGCCTTGCCGCGTACGTGCTCGCCTCCATCCTGCGACAGGACCAGCGCTCCGCCGAAGCAGGGCTGAAGTATTTCGTCCTGGGCGCGTTGGCTTCGGGAATCCTGCTCTACGGGATGAGCCTGCTTTACGGGTTCACCGGCACGACGGACTTTACGTTGCTGCGGATTGCGCTCGACGGGGAATTGGGGACCGGACAGTTGTTCGGATTGATATTCGTGCTGGCCGGTCTTGCGTTCAAGATTTCGGCCGTGCCGTTTCATATGTGGACCCCGGACGTTTATGAAGGGGCGCCGACGCCCGTTGCCACGTTCTTCTCCACCGCGCCAAAGGTCGCGGCCGTCGCTCTGACCGCGCGGGTCGTTTTCGAAGTGTTCGGCGGACAGGTCGCCGCCTGGCAGCAGATCGTCATGTTTACGGCCCTCGCATCGATCGTTTTCGGTGCGCTCGGCGCGATCGGGCAGGAAAACCTCAAGCGTCTGCTGGCGTATTCCTCGATCAACAACATCGGTTTCATCCTGCTCGGCCTCGCGGTGGCGAATGCTGCCGGGGCGAGCGCGATGCTCGTCTACCTGTTCATCTATGTCGCCATGAGCCTGGGCAGTTTTGTCGGCCTGCTGATGCTGCGGGGGGAAAAGGGCGAGGTGTTCGAAACCTTTGCCGACATACGCGGCCTGGCTGTGACGCGGCCCGGGATCGCGTGGAGCCTGCTCCTGCTGATGTTCAGCCTGGCCGGAATTCCGCCACTGCTTGGCTTTTACAGCAAGTTCGTGGTGTTCCAGGCCGCGGTCGAGGCGGACCTCGTCGCTTTCGCAGCCATCGCCATCGCGGCGAGTGTGATCGGCGCGTTCTATTACATCAAGTTCGTGAAGGTGATGTTCTTCGACGAACCGGTCGATCGCGTTACGGGCGAAAACGGCATGGCGCACTGGGCCGTTCTCTTTCTGACGGTCGCGATCATATCACCGCTGGGATATTTGCTGACCCCATCGCTGACCGATCTTGCGGACAAGGCGGCAGCCTCGCTGTTCCTGCTTAATTGACAGGCGATCCGGTAATCACGCTGGTCGATGAGACCGGGTCGACGAATGCCGATTGCGCCAACGCGCTGCGATCCGGAAAGCGCGCGCAAGAGGGGCATTGGCACATTGCCCGACGCCAGACATCGGGGCGCGGTCGGCAGGGGCGCCAGTGGTTTGACGGATCGGGCAATTTCATGGGGTCGACCTGCGTCTCTATTTTCGACGGCGATCCGCCACCGTCGTCTCTTGGTTTTCCCGCGGCCCTCGCGGTCGCGGCGGCGATTGACGAAACTCTCGGCTGTGAAAACCGCGCGCGGACGAAATGGCCGAACGATGTCCTGATTGGCGAGGCCAAGGTCGCTGGACTTCTATTGGAACGCGTCGGCAATGCAGTTGTCGTCGGTATCGGCGTAAATCTGAAACACGCGCCAGACCTGCCGGATCGGAAAACGACGGCAATCTCCGATCACGTCGACAATCCGGACCTTGAAACCTTCGCCCATAGCCTCGCCCGGCATTTCAGGAACGAAATCGATGGGTGGCGCAATTCCGGTCTGAGGCCGACGCTCGACAGGTTCGAAGCGCGCTCTATCCACAATCACGGTTCCCATATCAGCGTGCACGATGTCGATGGCTCTCGGGTCGAAGGGAGCTTTGCGGGCCTCGATCCGGCCGATGGTGCATTGCGGCTGTGCTTGGCGGATGGCTCCAACCGTGTCATTCGCGCAGGCGATATCATCTGAAGGAGTTCATGCGATGCTGCTGGCTGCGGATGTCGGAAATACGAACGTCGTGTTCGCGCTGTATGACGGCGACGCGGATCGCGGGTTTGAATTGCGATCCCGTTGGCGCATTGCGAGCGATCCTCGTCGGACCGGCGATGAATACGCGGTGTGGTTACTGCAATTGCTCGCGATCGAAGGTGTCGAACGCGGCGAGATCACTCAGATCATCTTCGCCTCGGTCGTTCCGCGGGCCGATCATAACCTTTCGGTCCTCGCCCAGAAATATTTCGATCTCACCCCGTTGAAAGCGGGGGAGGGGGACGCGGCATGGACATTCGAGATCGATGTCGATCAGCCCAGTTCGCTTGGCGCGGATCGGGCTCTGAACATTCTTGCGGCGCACAAGAAATATGGCGGCGACCTGATCGTGGTGGATTTCGGCACGGCAACCAAGTTCGAGGCGATCGATTTCAACGGAACGTACAAGGGTGGCTCGATCGCGCCGGGGATCAATCTCTCGCTCGATGCATTGGTGGGCAAGACGGCGAAACTGCCCCGCATCGCCATTCGTGCCCCGGAAAGTTCGAGCGTCATTGGCCGCAATACCGAAGACCAGATGTTGATCGGCGTGTATTGGGGTTATGTCGCGATGATCGAAGGGATCGTCGCCCGGATGAAAGAAGAAATCGGGCGGCCCGCGAAAGTGGTCGCCACCGGCGGCCTTGCCATCCTTTTCGATGAGACGACCGATATCTTCGATGTGGTCGATGTCGACCTGACAATCGAAGGTCTCGCCATTCTCGCCCGCCAGGCTGCCTCCTGATCGGGTTTTTATCGTCCTGCAGCTCACGATGACGGCAGTTTCCAGCCTTCGGGCGAATATTAATTTTACAAGAGATACCTTTGAAAAAGAACTACAAACCGGAAAATGAATTGCTCTTCCTCGCCCTCGGCGGATCGGGAGAGATCGGGATGAACGTCAACCTGTACGGCTGCAATGGCAAGTGGTTGATGGTCGATCTCGGAATGACATTTTCGGGCGGAGAATATCCCGGCGTGGATCTCGTCTTTGCCGATCTCGACTTTATAGAAGAGCGCACGCGCGACCTGCTCGGTATAGTGCTGACCCATGCGCACGAGGACCATATCGGTGCCGTGCCCTATTTCGCCGGGGAACTGGGCGTTCCGCTCTACGCCACCCCGTTTACCGCCGATCTCGTCGCGCGAAAGCTCGAGGAAGCAGGCTTGCTCGGCAAGGTCGAATTAAACGTGATCGACGATGATCACGGCGAATTCGACATCGGTCCGTTCGGGATAACCTACTTGCCGCTCGCCCATTCCATTGCGGAGGGTAACGCGCTTTTGATCGAAACGCCGCACGGACGCATTTTCCACACCGGCGACTGGAAGCTGGATGACGATCCGATCATCGGCGAACCGACCACCGAAGAGGAATTGCGCGAAATCGGCAACGAAGGCGTTCACGCGCTGGTCTGCGATTCGACCAATGTGTTCAATCCCGAACCGTCGGGATCGGAAGGCGCGGTCCATCGCGGGTTGATGGAGGAAATTGCCAGCCATTCCGGCAAGCGTGTTCTGGTCACCACCTTCGCCAGCAATGTGGCCAGGCTGCACACGCTTGGCGAAGTCGCGCGCGAAACGGGGCGACAGGTGTGCGTCGCCGGCCGATCGCTGGATCGCATTATCGAGGTCGCACAGGACAATGGATATCTGACCGATTTTCCCAACACGGTAGATTTCGATACGGCAATGCGGTTGCCGCGTGGCGAAGTATTGATCCTTGCGACCGGGGGGCAGGGGGAGCCTCGCGCCGCTCTCGCCCGTGTTGCCGACGACAATCATCCGCTGAAACTGGTTGAGGNAGACGTGGTCATCTTCTCCTCGCGCCAGATTCCGGGCAACGAAATCGCAATCGGGAAAATGCAGAACCAGCTCGCCCGACGCGGTATTACGATGATTACCGATCGGCAAAGCCTGATCCACGTGTCGGGCCATCCGGGCCGTCCTGAACTCGAGGCGTTGTATGAATGGCTGCGGCCAGAAGTGCTGATCCCGGTCCATGGCGAAATGCGACATATGCGCGAACAGGCGCGGCTAGGACGCGCCAACGGAATTCCGCATGCGGTTACGCAGATGAATGGCGACATCGTGCGGCTCGCCCCCGGGAAGCCCGAGAAGATCGGTGAAACGCGCCATGGTCGGCTCGTCCTCGATGGCGATATCATTGCCCCGTCCGATGGTGATGCGATCACGATCCGGCGACGTATCGCTCTCGAAGGGGCGATGGTCGTCGTGCTGGCACGTGGAGAAGAACCGGCGATAGAAACTTTCGGACTGCCGCTGGAGGAAGACATGCCGGAATTCGTCGAAGAGACGAGCAAGGACGTGTTGAAGGCGATCGGCAAACTGAAAGGGAAGGACGCAACCGACCCGTCCGCCGTCCACGAAGCCGCGCGCCTCGCGGCACGTCGCGCCGCCCGGCGCTGGTGCGGCAAAAGCCCACAGGTGCGCGTGATGATGCCGGGGCTCGACTAGAACCGGATGCAGGACGACGAGGGCTGAGATGCAGTGGACATCGATACTGGCGATCTATTTTCTGATCTGGGTCATGACGGCGTTTCTGATGCTGCCATTCGGTGTGCGGACCGCAGACGAGGCGGGCGTGGCCAAGGTGCCGGGGCAGGCCGACAGCGCGCCGGTCAATTTTCGACCGGGTAAGCTGGTCGTGCGGGCGACGGTGATCGCGGCGCTGCTGACAACCGCCTACGTGCTGAACTACGAATATGCCTGGGTAACGGTCGAGGATCTGGACATAATGCCCAAACCGGGCGACCAGCCTGGGGCCGCCGATTGAACCAGATCGATCCGTAGCAGCGACCCACCGTGCCTTGGACCTGCAAACAGGCTCGGTTCAGGGGCGGTCAGGCGCGAATACGCTCCAGCGCCTGAGCAAGGACGACGTAGAGTTTTCCGACATCAGATCCCAGCATCGTTACGCCCAGCGCATTTCCGTCGCGCGTGGACAGCATCGAACGCAGCATCGCCTCGAAGTCGTGAATGTAGCGATTGACCGATTGCTGGAACGTATCGTCGTTTCGGTAAAGATTGGCGATCGCGCGGGCGGTACCGGAATTGGTAAGCCGAACCGCGCGGCGGGTGAAGATGCCGCGATCCCCTTTCAGATAGGCATCCCACGCGGTGTCGGTCACTTCGGACGACAGCGCCGCCGCGATATCTATCGAATTTGAATTCAGGCTGTCGGTGATCAGCGCCATTCGCCGTGCGAATTCGTTGCCGACGTCCTCCTCCGCCTTTTCGCGTGCGATGGCGATCCGCTGCTCGAGGTTCGATGTCAGTTCGTTGACCTTGGCCAGCTGGTGGCGAAGCTGTGCGGTCGCATCGCGTCCTGCGCTGCTCGCCCCCTCTGCCGCCGCGGCAAATTCAGTGACTGCCAATTCGCTCTCGGTGCGAATGACCCGTTCAAGCTCATCCGCTGCATTCCTGGCGACGTAATGCGATATCTCGGCCACCCGCGTTTTCGAATCGGTTTCGAAATCGGAAAGCGCCGCGCCGATCGAATTTTCAAGCGCGTCGAGCGTGTCACGCATTTGTTGCTGGGAGCCGGTGGCGAACGCATCGCTCTGCTCGACCAGTTTGGCAAAACCACCTCTCAGGCCATTCAACCGCGCAAGAGTTTCCTCGGCCTGTTCGGCCAAGCGCGCCTTGAATTGGCTTAGCGACGCATCGGCGGCCTCAATGGTCTGCCCAGTTTCGATCAGATGGGTTTCGAGCCCGGCCGCGCTCTCCCTGGATTTGAACATCAGGCCGGAAATATTCTCGGCCTGTGTTTTAACAGCGCCCATTTCCCGCGCGGCGTTATCGATCGCCTTTCCTAAATCCTCTTCACCAAAACGCGCACCCGACTGGATGATTTCGAGCAAGCGCACCGATTTTTCGGTAAGTTCGTTCAGGCGTTCTCCGCTGTCGGCAATCACTTTCTGTTTGTCGGACAGCACCCCGCCAAGTTCGCCCAGCCCCTCTGTCAGGCCTTCTCGCGCCGTTCCGGCCTCTTCGACGATCCGGGTCAACAACGCGTCGAGGCTGTCCATTTGCGTGCCGATTGCCGCGGAGTGCGCGACAAGCTTTTCTGTCTGCGCGATTTGCGCTTCGCGTCGCAGCGAAATCATTTGATCCAGTTCCGACAGGCGTTCTGCCAGTGCTTCGCTCGCGTGCGCCTCGCGCTGCTCGAATTCAGTCTGACGCCGCGAAATTTCCGCCACGAACCGTTCGTCGCGGACGGTCAGATGTTGATCGAAGCGGGCTGCTTCGTCATGCAATTGCTGCACGCGATTGTGAGAGGCGGCGATCGCTTGTCGATCAAGTTTGTCGAGCGATTCCACAACGCCGCTGACATCCTCGTATAGCCGGTCCTTGCTTTGCGCGAACCGGTCGATGGCGGCGGCCTCGGCTTGCCTGATCGTATCGGCCACCTCGTTGGTTTGCGTGCGAACGCGGTCGAGATGCTCGGTCAGCGAAGCGATAGCCAGTCGTTCGGCATCATCCGCTTCACCACGAAAAGCGCCGGCCCGCTCCTGCAAGGCGTCGTATCGCGTGGAAAGCGACTGTTCAATGCGGGTCAGAGTGGTTTCGAAGCCTGCCAGACAGTCCGTGACCTTCCGGTCGAACTCCGCGACGCGGGCCTCGTTCGATTGGCCGGAGGTTTCGAGCCGTTCGAGCCCCGACTCCAGCATCGTCAATTGATCCTGAGCGGTCCTGCCCGCGCTACCGATCCTGTTGGCGACATCGCGCGCGGAATTGGCGATGACCGGCAGATCGTCACGCAGGCGGCCCATGTTCGACAACGCCGCTTCGCTAGCCGTTCCGATCGCGTCAACCTGCGCGCCATTATCCTTGATGAGGCCTTGCAGTTCCTCGGCATGTGCGCCGATGCGTTCGCCTGCGATGCGGCCCAATCCTTCGAGTTCGCGGGATTGCTCACCGAGAAATTCCCGCGCGAGGCTGAGTTCGCGGTTGACGGTCGAAAGACGATTTTCAAGCCGGGCGCTTTCCTGCGAAAGCATGGCGGCTGTGTTCCCGAACCGCCGCGATTCTGCACGCGAGTTACGCATTATAAGCAGGTAGGCGATACAGATCAGCAGGGTGGGGACGGCCCAGTCGCCAATCCAGCCGACCCATCGTTCAGGCGATGCAGTCGCAGCAGTCCCAATTTCTCCGCGCAGTGCCCAGGCAAAAAACCCGGTCCAGGCTACAATAGCGAGACCCGCAATCACCGGCGCAATCCATTCGCGCCCGGTCTCGATCCCGCTTTCCGCCTCGACCTGATCGTGGTCGTGATCGAAAATTTCGTACCGATCATCCAGTGCAAGTTCGGATGGATCGCCGCTTTCCTCTTCGGATGGGGCGGGGTGTGCGTGCCGCACGGCGTCTGGGCCTACCGCCCGAATATGGTTTCCATTCGACATGACAGAAAGATACCACAGCGCGGCACGGGATAAACCCCGCTTTAACCCTCTCCTGTTTATGACTTTTGGCGATGGCTTATGAAAGTGGCTCTCTCGATTCGAACCTTCTCGCCGCTGCAGGCGATGATGCAGCTCTTTTGAATGAACTGCGTGCTGCATTTCTGGATAGTGCCCAGCGGCATCTCGATCTTCTCAAACGAGCCCGATGCGATGGCAACTGGGTTGTCGCGGCGATGCGGATAAAGGGGCTGGCAGCAAGTTTTCATGCGCGGGACCTGATGGACGCAGCCGAAACGGCTTTGGCTTCGGCTCCGGGTGAACCGATGGCGATCCGCGAGATCGAAGAGACCATCGCCCGATTCTGAACAGGGTCCGGGACTTCGGCACAATTGCCTGTGGTCGTGACGGAGACAAAACCCGAGAGAGCCTGGATCGCGCGCCGCATTCGAAACGAAGAGGTTTTTACCCTTCGCAAGATTTTCTCTCCGATTGTTCGCATTTGGGGCAACTTCCCGATTGCTGGTGTGCGCCCATCGCCGATAAGTTAACGGCGTTTAATCACCGTCTCGTAAAAGACAGCAGAATGGGCTACATGGATTTGGACCGGATCGGACAGACATCTGTGGAAGCGACCATGCTAAACCAGCTATCGCGCGCCAATCGCGCATTGGGCGGGGTGTTCGCTGTGATCGCGCACAAGCTTGAAAGTCCATGCGAAACTCTTGTCAGCGACGCGATAGTCGCGCGTTTGCGCGGTATGCTGGATCATATTGCCAAACAGATTCTGACCGCGGCGAGTACAGGATCCCCTGAGCGCCATCCGGATCAGGCTGATATCGATGCGTTAACCGAAAGCCTGGCTAACAACAGCGCATTGCTCAGCCATCTTTATGGTTTGGCCATGGAGGGCCACCTTACCGAACGCCTTGAACGACAAAGCGCGCTTGACCCGGTGCTCAGCCCGCTTCTGCAGGATCTTATCGGATCGGAAAGACCGTCGATTGCCGGGTTGGCCATGGAATTTCTGGCGACGCAATCCCGGTTCATCCAAACGCAGCGCCGGATGCAATCATCCATCCGCGAACTCCCGGTCGACCTGTTTGCCGATCTGATCGGGGAAGCTGCAGACGGCATCGCCGATATTGGCCCGGAATTCTCCGCTGGGGGGCTGGCCTCGTTGCAGCGCGGGTATGATGAGGGTGCGACGCGGCTCGGGCTGCTTTCCCGGATCATGGATTCGGTCGGAGATGCGTCGGAACAGGCGCTGGAACTCGATCGAGCAGGCTTCGCGCTGTTTGTCAGCGGACTGGCCGCGCAAACGGAACAGGCGCGCGAGCTGGCTGTCTTGGCCTGTCACGAACGCCCTGCCATTCGCCTCGCACTCAGCCTGCGTGCCGTGGGATTGGATCAACAGCGAATAGAAAATCAACTGCTGATCCTCGATCGCGCGGATCGAAGCCTTGACGGGATAGGGAAGATTGCGCCCGAACGTTCCGCTTTCCTGCTCGACGGACTGGAAAACCAGTCGTCGCCTGCGATGCCGCGCGGCTAAGGTCGATTTTCAGTGAACGACGAGATTTCTTCAACGACCTATCGCGGCCTTACCGACGCGGGCGATCGCCTGTTGAGCGCGGACGGTAAGCTTGCCGAATTGCAGGAAGATTGCCGCGGTTCCATTCCAGGCGCGCTGGCCATCCCGGAATTACTCGAACTGGTCCAACAGGCACGGCATTTCGGGCTTAAAATAACGCGGGAATTCAGTGCGTTCGATGGCGATCAAACTATCTGTGCGTATGCGACCATCACCCCCCGGACCAGGACGCTTGGCGGGGGATGCGAAATTCTGGTTGAGAACTGGCAGGAAAAAGATCACGCCTTTGGCGGCGCGCGTGAAACCGGCGTCCTGATGGATGAAATTGACCGGGCGGCGGCGGAAATCGTCGCGCAGCTTGATGAAAAGCAGTATCTGCGCCACCTGACGGCGGACGCGCTGGATGCGTCCGAATTGCGAGCAGCGGTAAAGACCGATCCCGGCAAGGCATGGAGCGAGTATGTCGATATCCGCGATGTTGCCCATCATCAGCCGCTGCATTGGCGATTGCTGGACGCTGCACGGTGCACGATCCCCGGGTCGGAGAGGGATTGGCGCCTGCGCCTGATTCCGATCGGGCCGCAGGGCGCAGAGCCGCGTGGCTTCGAACTGTTGCTCATTGCGGATCAGCCGCTCGATATGCCGGTCAATCCCGCATGCGATGCAGACGCAATCGCGCAGGCGGACTGGATCGGAAGCGCGCTGACGCAGGCATTGCGCCAGCCGATTGCACGGATAATTTCCAATGCCGAAACGATGAGCTCACGTCTCGCCGGACCGCTGCGTGCCGAATATAGCGAATATGCCGAACACATTGCGTCGGCGGGCCAGCACCTTTCGGCGATGCTGGATGACCTGGTCGATCTGGAGGTTGTCGAGGCCGAGGATTTCGCGCCGGTCAGTGAAGATGTTGACCTTTCGGGGGCGGCAAAGCGCGCGGCCGGTATTCTGAGTGGTCAGGCAAAATCTCGGCAGATCCAGTTCGACCTGCGAGGCGTCGACGGATCGGTGAATGTGAAAGGCGAATTTCGCCGCGTGCTTCAGATTCTCATCAATCTGATGGGCAATGCAATCGCCTATTCCCCTGAAAATAGCACGGTTACGCTTCGATACAGTGCCGCAAAGCAGCGCTTTGCCGCGCTTGAGGTTAAGGACGAAGGGCCGGGCATCGAACCGGGGCAGGCCGAAAAGGTATTCGAAAAGTTCGAGCGTCTGGGCCGCGACAGGAGCGAAAGCGGCGAGGCGGGCTCCGGCCTCGGCCTCTACATTTCCAGAAGACTGGCGGTCGCTATGGGGGGCAGCCTGGAATGTCTAACCGATCGCATTGCGGATGACGGTGATCAGGTGAGCGGTAAGGGTGCGATTTTCAGGCTGACATTGCCGATCAGCTAACGCACGGCAGTTTTAACGCGCAGACCCATGATGGAAGGGCTTTTTGAGCCGAGTCGCCTGTGACGAGAAGAGGAGCGGCCATCGCAGCCGCCCCCTTTCTTTGCGTTTCAGCGTTTATCCAGCGGGATGTAATCGCGCTGCGTCGGCCCTGTGTAGAGCTGACGCGGACGGCCGATGACCTGGCCGGGATCCGAAATCATCTCGTTCCACTGCGCGACCCAACCCACCGTGCGGGCGAGGGCGAAGAGCGCGGTAAACATCGTGGTCGGGAACCCGATTGCCGACAGGATGATGCCAGAATAGAAATCGACGTTGGGGAACAGCTTTTTCTCACGGAAATAATCGTCGTTGAGGGCGATTTCTTCCAGTCGAAGGGCGGTTTCGAACACCGGATCCTTGACTTCGAGCGCGTCGAAAACCTCGCGGACCGTTTTTTGCATGACAGTCGCCCGCGGGTCGTAGTTCTTATACACGCGGTGACCGAAACCCATCAGCCGGAACGGATCGTTCTTGTCCTTTGCCCGCTCGATATAATGGGGAATCTTGTCGGGCGTGCCGATTTCACGCAGCATATTCAATGCCGCTTCGTTCGCGCCGCCATGGGCCGGACCCCACAGGCAGGCGATCCCCGCCGCGATACAGGCAAACGGGTTGGCGCCCGACGAACCGGCAAGCCGCACGGTCGATGTCGAGGCATTCTGTTCGTGATCGGCGTGAAGGATGAAGATGCGATCCATCGCCCGTTCGACTGCTGGAATGACTTCGTATTCCTCAGCCGGAACGCCAAATGTCATCCGCAGGAAATTGCCGGTATAGCTAAGCGAATTGTCCGGTTGCATCACCGGCTGACCAACCGAATACTTGTATGCCGCCGCTGCAATCGTCGGCATCTTGGCGATCAGGCGGTGCGAACTGATCTTGCGGTGTTCGGGATCGGAAATATCCGTGCTGTCGTGATAGAACGCCGAAAGCGCGCCGACCACGCCGCACATGATCGCCATCGGGTGCGCGTCGCGGCGGAAACCCTGATAAAACTGGCGCAGCTGATCGTGCAGCATCGTGTGCCGCGTGATCGTGTAGGTGAAATCGTCCAGCTCTTCCGATTGCGGCAGTTCGCCGTTCAGCAGCAGGTAGGCGACTTCCATGAAGCTTGAATTTTCGGCCAGCTGGCCGATCGGATAGCCGCGGTGCAGCAATACGCCTTCGTTACCGTCGATGTAGGTCAGCGCGCTTTCGCAACTGGCGGTAGATTTGTAGCCGGGATCGAATGTGAATGACCCGGTCTGGGCGTAAAGTTTGCGGATATCGAAGACATCCGGGCCGCAGCTGCCTTCGAGAACGGGAAAATCGGTCGTTCCGCCGTTCAATTCGAGTTTCGCCTGCTTGTCTGACAAAGTTGAACTCCTGCTGTGTTATTCGACTGGCATCCGGGCTTACGCTGATTGAGCGTCGAGCCGGGCCAGGGATTCTTCCCGTCCCAGAAGGACCAGAACATCGAAAATGCCGGGAGAGGTCGTCGTCCCGGTTAGCGCTGCGCGCATCGGCTGTGCCAGCTTGCCCAGGCCCAATTCCAGGCTCTCGGCGAGCGATTTCGTAGTGGCTTCGAGAGCCTCGATTGTCCAGTGATTTTCGGACGCGAGCGCCTCGGAAACTTTCCCCAACCTGCCCCGCGCTTCGTCGTCGAGCAGCTTCGCCGCCTTTTCGGTCAGGGTCAGGGGGCGGGTGGCAAACAGGAAACCGGCGCCGTCCGCGAGGTCATCGAGGTTTTTCGCCCGCGTTTTCAATACCGGCATCGCCTTTGCCAGCAGCGCCTCGTCGACATTACCCTCCATCCGATCCGCGACGAGCGTCGCCAACGCCGCGTCGTCCGCCTCCCGAATGTAGTGACCGTTCAGGTTTTCGAGCTTTTTCATGTCGAACCGCGACGGACTCTTGCCGACGCCATCGAGGTCGAACAGCGCGATAGCCTCGTCTCGGGTGATTTCCTCCCGGTCTCCATGCCCCCAGCCGAGGCGCAGGAGATAGTTGAACAGCGCGTCGGGCAGCACGCCCATTTCATCGCGATACGCATCCACGCCAAGCGCGCCGTGACGCTTCGACAGCTTTGCCCCATCCGAACCATGGATCAGCGGGATGTGGGCGTAAACCGGATCCGGCCAACGCTCCTCGCCCCTTTTTTCCGCGATCGCGTCCATCGCGCGATAGATCGGCAATTGGCGGAAAGCGTTGTTGAGGTGATCGTCGCCGCGGATCACGTGAGTCACCCCCATGTCGTGATCGTCGACGACGACGGCCAGCATGTAAGTGGGCGTCCCGTCGGCACGAAGGATTATGTAATCGTCGAGCTCTTCGTTCTTCACGGAGACACGCCCCTGCACCGCGTCATCGATCGTCGTCTCTCCGTCGAGCGGGGTTTTCAGGCGCACCGTAAAGGCCGCGCCCGCCGGCGCTTCGGCAGGATCACGGTCGCGCCAGCGCCCGTCATAGCGCATCGGCTGCTTGTTGGCGCGCTGCTGCGAGCGCATCTCTTCGAGCTCCTCAGGCGTGGCAAAGCATTTGTAGGCGTGACCCGCCTCCAGCAGCGCCTCGGCAATTTGCGCGTGACGCTGCGCCCGCTGTGATTGGAATACCGGTTCTTCATCATAGTCGAGGCCAAGCCATTCGAGCCCGTCGAGGATCGCCGCGATAGCCTCCTGCGACGACCGTTTGGTATCCGTATCCTCGATCCGCAGCAGCGCCCGGCCACCATGATGGCGCGCAAACAGCCAATTGAACAAGGCCGTCCGCGCGCCGCCGATGTGCAAAAATCCGGTCGGGGAGGGCGCGAAACGGGTGACGACTTCGCTTGCCATAAAGCTTCGTTTCCTATTCAGTAATACTACGTAACGGCTAAGCCCAAAGGGGGAGTGGGGGCCATGGCCGACGTGCCATTCATTCCGATGGGCAATCCGCCCGCTGGTGATGCGCCATCCGTGCAGCGGCCCACCGACGGGTCCACCGCGCATGAAAAGCCGCGTTCGGGGCGCGTTTGGCAAAGCGATGGCGGGTTGTCCAGCGCTCCGGCGGCCATCGCGGATCGAATGGAAGCGTTTCTCGCCCAGGCGGGTTTCGACAGGGCCCCTTGGCTCGCGGTCGTTCTGGCCGGAGGGATCTTTGCCTGGTTTTCGCTTCCCTCGGCCACGCTATGGATCGCGGCGATAGCTTTTAGTACGTTGATCGCCCTGTTCGCTTGGTCGAAGT
>JGI12210J13797_10264706_pt1 | contig 18924 bp, 10 predicted proteins | sample ElkSlonscriptome_3_FD_13797 | JGI IMG/M metagenome (IMG submission 13797)
TGAAACGTGCCTGTCCAGTTAATTCCCATTTAATTCTAAACGTGCCTGTCCAGTTAATTTCAAGTTAATTTCAGTTAATTTAATTTCGAGATATTTTTAATTTTGCAGTTAATTTAGTACAGACATCAGTTGATCTCCCGAGTCTAGTAACTGCTTGGCTACTGCAGTATTGATCAGCTCATAGGCCGCCGCGTCGTTCGAGCAGCCAGTGACGAGCTGCCGCCAGCAGATGCAGCCCGACCAGCGCCGGCAGCAGGTATTCGCCACAGAACTTGTGCACTGCTTCGACGGCTTCATGGACGGTATGGCCAAACGGCATGGGGATGTAGAAGGTGAACCAACCGAATACGTCCATTCCCTCGCCTTCGGTGAACAGGTACATAGGGCCTGTCAGCACCAGTAGCACAAGAACCGCCAGCAGCAGCCGATGCATCGTGCCGGCGGCTATCCGTTCGACACGGCTTCCCGTGTCGATGGGCGCAAACCCCCGGCTCAAGCGCCAGCCGGTCCGCCAGAGCACGAAACACAAGACGAAAAAACCAAGTCCAATATGGATGCTCATAATGTAGTCTTCGGCCGCATCAGGCGCTTCGCCGGCCGCCAGGCCCAGGGTCCACATGGCAACGACCACCAATGCTGTCAGCCAGTGGTTGAGAGCCGAAATGCCCGAGTAGCTTGATTTGGTGTGCAGCTCATGCATGATTGTAATTCCTGTAGAAGACCTTGCCGATGGTAGAAGGTGGCGCCGTTGACGACAATCCGTCAAACGACGTAGGCCCCGCAACACCCCTGTTTCATGGCAGGATGATCTGCCAACGAATCACCAACATGCAACGGACTACACGATCCTATCGATGCTTAAACAGAAATTTCGGCCACGATTGCTCCTGGCCGGCACATTTACACTCATTGCCGCCCTGGTTGCCTGGGATCTGCTCTCCGACCAGGGCGCCGGCGTGGACATGCTCCATCTTGTTATCGAAACACTGGTTCTGGTCATCGCCGCCGGATCGGGGCTGGGCCTGTTGCTTCGAGACTTGCAGCAGCGTCGAAAACTCAGTGAACTGGCAAGCCAGATTCACCATGCCCGTTCCGACTCTGCACAATGGCGATCCCGTTACCAGGAGACCATCAACGGACTGAGTAAGGGCATCCAGTCACAATTCATCGAATGGCAGCTGAGTGCGGCAGAGTCGGATGTCGCCCTTCTGATACTCAAGGGTCTGAGCCTGGGTGAGATCGCAACGCTACGCGACACCAGCGAGAGAACCGTTCGCGACCAGGCCCGTGCCGTGTACCGCAAATCCGGCATGGCCAATCGGGCATCGCTTTCCGCATTTTTTCTGGAAGACCTGCTGCTGCCGATCGAAAATGAACGTAACTGAGCCGCACATTCTCAGCTTTTTTGGAAATTGCCTGGTTCAATTGATCAAGCCGTAAAGCACTGTTCGCATGTGAACAGAGACGCAATGTTCACTGCCTGAAAATCAAAATCCTTATACTGACTCACCCGTTCAAACCCTACCCGCAATCCAAGCATCACCAATGTCTCAAGCCAATAAAACCAATGGCAATTCCGTGCGGCAGGGCGTACCCGACATCAAGCCCGGGCTTGTGATGCAGCGCGATCTGCGTTGGCTGCAGCGCAAGCATCACCAGCTAGCGTCGTTTCGTGGTGCAAAAGACAAGAAATCAGGACTGCTGGAGCGTTTACAACGCCGAACGGATCAATCAATGCAGCAGGTCAAGCTGCGCGAGCAGCTCAAGCCCAGGTTGGACTTTGACCCTGAATTACCGATCAGCCGCTGGCACGACGAGATTGTCGAGGCCATTCAGCAGCATCCGGTCGTGATCGTGGCCGGTGAAACCGGCTCCGGCAAATCGACCCAGTTGCCGAAGATGGCGATTCAGGCGGGCGGTGGACGGCGTGGCTTGATTGGCTGCACCCAGCCGCGTCGCATTGCCGCGCGCAGCGTGGCGCGACGCGTGGCCGAAGAAATGCAGACCGCACTGGGCGAGCTGGTCGGTTTTCAGGTGCGCTTCAACGAGAAGGTCTCGGAAAACAGCCTGGTCAAGTTCATGACCGATGGCATTCTGCTGAATGAAATTCATTCCGACCGTCAGCTCGACCGCTACGACACGCTGATCATCGACGAGGCGCATGAGCGCAGCCTGAATATCGACTTCCTGCTCGGCTATCTGAAACAGCTGCTGAATCAACGGCCGGATCTGAGGATCATCATCACCTCGGCCACGATCGATACCGAACGCTTTGCCGAGCATTTCAACGATGCGCCGGTCATCCAGGTCGAGGGCCGGGGCTATCCGGTCAGCATCGAGTACCTGCCGCCGAATGACGGCGAAGAACTACCGCGCACGATCAAGCGTGCGCTGGACCGGGTCAGCCGCATCGATGCGCGCGGCGATGTATTGGTGTTTCTGCCCGGCGAACGCGAAATCTTTCAGGCCGCGAAGTATCTGAACAAGGCGGGCCTGCCGCACACCGAGGTGCTGCCGCTGTATGCGCGCTTACCGGCCGCAAGCCAGGATCGTATCTTTCAGCCGCATACCGGCCGCCGCGTGGTGCTGGCCACCAACGTGGCCGAAACCTCGTTGACCGTGCCGGGCATTCGTTTCGTCATCGATTCAGGCCTGGCCCGGATTTCGCGCTACGCCACGCATTCGAAGGTGCTCCGCTTGCCGGTCGAGCCGGTCTCGCAGGCCGCATGCAACCAGCGCGCCGGTCGCTGCGGCCGGATCGGCCCGGGCACCTGCGTCCGCTTGTTTGATGAAGAGGATTTCGAGCGTCGGCCCGAATTCACCGAGCCGGAAATTCAGCGCACGAGCCTGGTCGGTGTGGTGCTGGAAATGCTGAGCCTGAAACTTGGCGATCCGGAGCAGTTCCCGTTTTTGGATGAACCACCAAAAAAGCTGCTGAACGAGGCCTGGAATACCTTGACGGAACTGCAGGCCATTGAAGACAACCATACATTGACCGCGCTCGGAAGACAGATGGCGCGCATGCCGGTTGATGCGCGCCAGGCACGGATTCTGATCGAAGCCCAGCAGCGCAATGCGCTCGCTGACGTGCTGGTGGTGGTCGCAGGTTTGAGCGTGGCCGATCCGCGAGAACGTCCGCTGGACCAGCAGCAGGCCGCCGACCAGGCACATGCTGCCTTTCAAGTGCCGGGCTCGGATTTCCTGTCCCTGCTCAAGCTTTGGCACTGGTGGCAGCAGGTGCGTAAAGACCACTCGCGCAACCAGGCGACCAAGCAGGCGCGATCTCATTTCCTGTCGCCGAACCGGCTGTATGAGTGGGGCCAGCTGCACGGGCAATTGCGACAACTGGCGCGCGATCATCGCTGGGAACTGCATGCCAGTCAACCACTTGATGGCGCTTCGGAAGACGATGAATCGAAAACCAGTTGGCAGGCTCGCGCCGACCGGGTGCATCGTTCCCTGCTGTCCGGATTGCTGGCGCAAGTCGGCCAACATCAATTTGAAGGGCATGGCAAAGGCGACGGTCGTGGTGACGGCCGTGGAGACTATGCAGGCGCACGCGGGCACAAGTTCCGGATTTTTCCGGGCTCGGTGCTGGCCAAATCAACGCCGAACTGGATCATGGCCGCGGAGCTGGTCGAGACCTCGCGCCCGTTCGCCCGCATGGTCGCCGGCATTCAGCCGCAGTGGCTGGAGCAGCAGGCTGCGCACCTGATCCGCTCACGCGTATTCGACCCGCACTGGGATCGTCGCAGTGGACGCGTGATGGGGTTTCAGCAGGTGTCGCTGTTCGGGCTGATCCTGGTTGAAAAACGCAAGGTTCACTTCGGTCCGCATGCGCCGGAAGAGGCCCGCGCGCTATTTATTCGGCACGCGCTGGTGCGCGGCGAAATGAATCACCGCGCCGAGTTCCTGAAGCGCAACCAACGACTGCAGCAGGAACTGGCCCAGCATGAACACAAGCGCCGACAGCGCGATGTGCTGGCCGATGAAGGTCAGCTCCTGGCGTTCTTCAACGAGCGCTTGCCCGGTAGCATTTTCACGGTCAAGGCGTTTGCGCGCTGGTATGAGGGATTGGACAACCAGGCACAGCAGCAATTGCTGTACGACCGGGCCACGCTGTTGCGCGAAAACGCACCGACCAGCGGTGATGAGTTTCCCGACCGGCTCGAATTCGATGGTGAACGCTACAAGCTGCACTATCGCTTCGAGCCTGGTCATGATGCCGATGGCGTGACCCTGATCTGTCCGCTGCATCGGCTCAACCGACTCGATGCCGACGCGCTCGAATGGCTGGTACCCGGCCTGCTGAACGACAAGATTCGTGCGCTGCTCGGCACCTTGCCGAAATCCAAGCGCCGCGCCTTCGTGCCGGCCGCCGACTATGCCCAGGCCGCGCTCGAAGCCCTGGGCGAACCCCAGGGCAGCTTGCGCGCAACACTGGCCGAACAGCTCAGCCGTATCGGCGGTCTGGATATCGAGCCGAATGATTTCCAGACCGAACGCTTGCCTGAACACTTGATCATGAACCTGCGGGTGATTGGCGAAGGCGGCAAGGTGCTGACCGAAAGCCGTGACCTCGAGCAACTGCAGTCGACGCTGGGCCAGCAGGCGCGCAAGGAGTTCATGCAGCGCCAGGCCGATGAATGGTTGCAGGACGGCCTCAAAACGCTCGATCTAACGCTGCCCGAAGTGGTCAAGACCCGTACCGGCCACAGCGCCTGGCCCGCGCTGATCGACCAGGAACACGCCGTCGGTCTGCGCCTGTTCGACGATGAGGACGAAGCGCATCTGAGCCATCAATATGGCGTGCATCGCTTGTTGCTCATCGCACTGGCCGACAAGCTGCGCTACGTGGCCAAACAGCACCGGCTGTCGTCGGCGGCTGCGCTGGCCTGGACCCGGGTCGGCGATGTGCAGGCGCTGGAACGCAAGCTCCACGAACGGGTCGTGTTCGATGCTATCGAAGACTCGTGGACCATTCGTTCCCCCGATGCGTTGAGCCAGCTTGAACAAGCCGTTCGTCCCAGGCTGATCAAGGAATGTCAGCACGCGATCGAATTACTCGACCAGACCCTGATTCGCTGGCACGCCGTTCGCGGTCAACTCAGCGAAATCGGCCCGGCCCAGCCTTCGGCTCAAGAAGATATCGAAAGTCAGCTAGACGACCTGCTCTATCCGGATTTCACTGCCGATATTTCAACCATGCGGCTGGCCGAGTATCCACGATATCTCGACGGGATCGATCAGCGCCTGCAGGCCCTGGAAATCGATCCGAGGCGCGACGTCCGGCGGCAGACCGAAGTCGAACCCTGGTGGCAGCGCTACCTCGACTACATCCACAGCGGCCAGCCCTACTCCGCTGAACTCAATCACTATCGCTGGCTGATCGAGGAATTTCGCATACAAGTCTTTGCCCAGCAACTGGGCACGCGCGAAAAAGTATCGATTCAACGGCTAGAGCAGGCCTGGCAAACCGTGGTTGCCTGAACGTTTCATCGTCTACCTGATGCATTTCAAAACGGAATAGCGATGATGTCGGTCATTCACTCAAAGTCCGGGACTAGAACAGTGGATTTATTTGGCAGTATCGAATACTGGTTTGCGACTAGTATTGGTAAGTACCCAGGATTTGTAGAAAACATGACAAACCAAGACCAAACGCCGTTGGTAAAAGGTGTACAAGTGGCCCTGGCCCTGGGCGTATCCCAGGCGGCGTTGGCACAGCCGTTCGATCCCGAATTATCATGGTTGGAACTGAACGAAAGCACAGGGGTCGTGCTGCTCGGTCGGCAGGATTTCGACCTGGCCGGGTATTCGGTCAGCCATGCCGGTGATTTCAATGGTGACGGAATCAGCGACCTCGTTATCAGCGCAAACCGTGCGGAAGTTTCAGGTCAGCTAAATGTCGGCCTCAACTACGTTGTTTTCGGCTCAAACACCGGTTTTCCGAGTGGCATCGAGCTAATCAACATCAACGGTGTCAACGGTGTTGTGTTCGAGGGCGAGGAAGCCGATTACTACACGGGAAACTCGGTCAGCGCAGCTGGTGACTTCAACGGCGATGGCATTGATGACATACTCATCGGTGCCATGCGAGCGTCACCCAATGGCAACAGCAATGCAGGCAGCAGTTATGTGATTTTTGGGGATGAAGATCGACTGCCAAACCCTTTACCGCTTGCCGGCTTGAATAGCACCAACGGCATCCGACTCGACAGCAGCTCACCCTCCATTCGATCCGGATTTTCGGTCAGCGGAGCGGGTGACATCAATGGGGATGGTATCGATGACGTGATCATTGGTGCTCCTTATAGCAGTTACCCTAGCGCGGGTACGGGGGCTTCCTATGTGCTTTTTGGCAACGAAACAGTCCCACCCAGCCCCTTTGATTTGGATAGCCTGTTCTACAGTGGTGGGTTAATTGCACTGGGCGGTTCTGGAGGAGAAGCCTCGGGTTTTTCCGTCAGCGGTGCCGGTGACTTGAATGGCGATGGCATGGATGATCTGATCATTGGCGCTCCCGGCGCCTCTCCCAACGGCAATACCTATGCCGGACGTGCCTATGTTCTGTTTGGTGATAATGCTGGATTGCCTTCGATTGTCGATCTGGGCACCATCAATGGCCTGAATGGCATCGTCATCAATGGTGAAGCGGCGGGTGACTATGCTGGCTTGTCAGTTCGAGCAGCTGGGGACATCAATGGTGACGGGGTCGACGACGTCATTATCGGTGCGCCCTATGCAGACATCGTTGGAACGGCCTCGGGCCGCAGCTACGTGGTTTTCGGCTCTGACCAGCCGTTACCCAGCCCGTTGAATCTCAGCAGCCTGAACGGCAACAATGGATTTGAAGTTCGTGGAGAATTCGCAGGTGCTCAATTCGGCCAATCGGTTAGCGGCGCTGGCGATGTCAATGGCGATGGCCTCGACGATATCATCATCGGCTCACCCTTTGAACCGACTGACACAAAATACAACGTCGGCAGGAGTTATGTGGTGTTTGGCAAAGCCGATGGATTTCCGAATACCCTGGATGTGGCCACGCTCAATGGACAGAACGGGTTCGCTCTGGAAGGTGTTGTTTCCGATGAGTATTCGGGCTTCTCCGTCAGTGGCGCGGGCGATTTCAATGGAGATGGCATCGATGATCTGGTCGCCACTGGTCCAGGGTTCGGTGAACTAGCCGGAGTCGGTTACGTCTTGTTCGGCCGCCCATCGCTGAATCTCGCACTCTCCAAGAGCAATGGCAGCGCTGGAGTCTCCACCGGCGAACCGACCACCTGGACCCTTGAAATCAGCAACGTCGGCTTTGCCGACATCTTCGATGCAGAGTTGACCGACACGCTGCCCGCAACTGTCAATGCGGCAAGCGCCAGCTGGAGCTGCACCGCCAGCGCAGGCGCAACCTGTCCAAGCAGTTCCGGCAGCGGAAATATCAATCAAACGTTTAACCTGCCGGTCGGTGAAACACTGACCTACTCCCTCACCGCAACCATTACTGCCGATGAACCCGCGATCGTCACCAATACCGCCACTGTCACGCTGGCAGGTGATCTGATCGACCTAAACCCTGCCAACAACACTGCACGTGATTCCGATCCAGTCGGTCTATTCTCGGACGGCTTCGAAAACGAGGGCTAGTGGCAGCTTTTGATGCTGTTTTTCGACTTAATCAGTAAGCCCGAAAAACATCCAAACCATGCCAACATTTGAAAAATCGAAGCTGGGCGTTGCGCTGCAATTAGCGCTGATCGCCGGAGTTTGCCAGCAAGCCAGCGCAGAGCCCTTTCCAGCGCGACTGAATCTGTCGACCCTGGACGGCACTTCTGGAGTCATCATCACTGGCGCGTCGGCAGGCGATGCTTCCGGGTTCTCAGTCAGTGCCGCCGGGGATATCAACGGAGACGGCATTTCAGACGTGACCATTGGTGCCTATCGAGCGGAGACGACTTTAGGCGGAGTGGACGCCGGCCGCAGCTATATTATTTTTGGGTCAGGTCAAGCGTTTATGAGCCCGATTGCGCTCGATGACTTCAGTTTGCCCAGTCCTTTTCGTACGTTTGGCGGAGAAAATTCGCAAGGGGTTCGCTTCTCGGGACACTCGGTCAGTGGCGCGGGTGATTTCAACAACGACGGGTTTGATGATTATCTGATTGGTGCACCCGGAAACATTCTCGGCCTGCCGCTTGAGGATACCGAGGGACGAGCCTACTTGGGGTTCGGTAGTCAGTTTCTAAGCAATACTTTTCTCGGTAGCTTCAACGGCAGCTCAGGCTTCAAGATCAATGCAGAAAGCACGCTTGATAATGCTATTGGCTATTCAGTCAGCCGCGCCGGCGATTTCAATGGCGATGGCATTGACGATGTTTTGATTGGCGCTACGCGGGCCGATCTTGCCGGCGACGGCCGGGGCGGAAGAGCCTATATCTTGTTTGGCACATCAAGCATCACCGCGCCCTTCGAATTCAATTTGAACACGCTCGACGGCAGCAATGGTGTCGTGATATCGAAAGCCGCGACCAGCAGCCTGTTGGGGTTTTCGGCCAGCCCCATTGGTGATTTCAATGGTGATGGTCAAGACGATGTCATCATCGGTGCGCCTGGGAGCACAACCAACGGCAATAATTCGGGCAGCAGCTACATTGTATTTGGAACCAATGAGCCGACCAATCCAATTCAGTTGGACAGCCTTGACGGTACGAATGGGCTGGTGGTTCACGGTGAGACAGCCAACGACCGTTCCGGCTCGTCGGTGCACGCCGCCGGCGATATGAACGGCGATGGTTTTGATGATGTCCTCATTGGCGCACCCTATAGCAGTGGTGGATTGAGCTTTGCAGGTCGAAGTTATGTCATTTTTGGCACAGACCAGACGATCGCAACACCGCTTGAGTTAAGCAGCTTGAACGGCACCACTGGCTTTGTTATTGAAGGGGCCGAAGCCAATGACTTTGCCGGCACATCGGTCGCTGGCGGCAGCGACCTGAATGGTGACGGTCTGGATGATCTGGTCATTGGCGCAACCGGAGCAGACAGCCTTGACAGCATGGGCGATATAAACGACACCGATACCGGCGTTGTGCACGTTGTATTCGGATCCAGTCAGCTCAGCCATCCATTCCAGTTAGGCGACCTGGACGGCAGCAATGGATTCACCATCAACGGTGCAGCACGTCTGGACCGGCTCGGTCATTCAGTCGATTTTGCCGGAGATGTCAATGCCGATGGCACAGAGGATTTGATCATCGGCGCGTATGGCTCGGACGGCAATGGCGATGACTCCGGCACCAGTTATATCGTGTTTGGACGGTCACTGAATGACCTGGCCATCAGCAAGTCCAACGGCACTGGGGCACTTGATCCAGGGCAAATCACGACCTGGCGAATCGAAGTCAGCAATCTAGGTCCTTATACAGTCAATGACGCACTCGTAACCGACCATGTACCCGACGGTATCATCAATGCCAGCTGGACCTGCGCTGCATTCGACGGCGCCAGCTGCTCGAATGCATCCGGCCCCGGTGCAATCAACGAACTAGTCGATCTACCGGCCAGCAGCTCGATAGTGTTCGAACTGACCGGAACGGTCAACGTCGATGAACCAAACGTCATCATCAACTTTGTCGAAGTTCAAATGCCCGGTACGTCGATCGACGTGAACCTGGCCAACAATATCGCAATCGACTCGGACCCGATCGGCTTGTTTACCGACGGCTTCGAAGACGACAACTAGCGGCAACAATGAAAGTAGAGTGAGATGGACAAAAAAGGCACAAACAACGGCAGGCTTAACGTGAACAAACCGGAACACTCGTTATTGGTCGCAGCTATCAGGTTATCCCTTGTGCTGGGCCTGGTGCCGTCAGCATCAAACGCCTCCTTTCCTTCCGAAATTGAGCTTGGCGATCTGGACGGCTCGGATGGCTTCATCGTCAACGGTGAATTCGATAATGATTTCGCTGGCCGCTGGGTCAGTGCCGCGGGTGACATCAATGCGGACGGTATAGCGGATTTCGCGATCGGTGCCATTGAAGCCGATCCCAACGCCATCAACAATGCTGGCCGGAGTTATGTCGTATTTGGTTCGTCAAGCGCTCGGCTCGATCCATTCAATCTGAGCGACCTGGATGGTATGAATGGTTTTGCGCTGGACGGAGACTTATTGGACAGCAGTTCCGGTTGGTCGATCAGTGGCGCTGGCGACATCAACAATGACGGCATTGACGATGTAATCATCGGTGCGCCGTTTGCCGATGCCGATGGAGTCATTGATTCGGGCCGGGGTTACGTCGTGTTTGGTGCCGCAGGCGGTTTGGCAAATCCATTCGATTTGGGCAGCCTCAACGGCAGCAACGGGTTTGTGCTGGATAGCGAATCCGCCGAAGCGCGTTTAGGAGTTTCAGTCAGCCACGCAGGCGACATCAATGGCGATGGCATTGATGACGTAGTCATCAGCGCACCGGAAATTGTTGTAGGCACAACAGGAGAAGGTCGAAGTTATGTTGTTTTTGGACAATCGAGCTTTTCGAATGTATTCAATCTCAGCAGCCTGGACGGCAGCAACGGCATCCGTATCATTGGTGAAAACGTCGGCGACTTTGCCGGCCACGCCGTCAGCAACGCCGGTGATTTCAACGGCGATGGCTTTGATGACCTGATCATTGGCGCGTATGGCTTTCAGCAAGGCATCTACAACTCCACCGGTCGTGGCTATGTGGTGTTCGGCGGCGGCAGCCTGCCGGGCACGATCAATCTGACCGATCTCGACGGAACCAATGGCTTTGCCATTGACGCGGGATCCACCACGGATTTCTTTGCAATTTCAGTCAGCGGAGCAGGCGACGTCAACGGCGACGGCTTCGACGATGTCATCATCGGTGCAGATAACGCGGATTCCGACGGCCAGCCCGGGACTGGTCGGGCATACGTGGTCTATGGCGCCAGTAGCGGAATTCCCGATCCGTTGGATATCAACACGCTGGATGGTTTGAATGGCTTAACCTTCAACGGCGAAGCATTCTCCGACCGGCTTGGGCGGGCCGTGAGCGGCGCAGGCGATATCAACAGCGACGGCATTGATGATTTGATTGTTGGCGACTTCCGAGCCGACTTCGAACCCGGCAATCAAGGCCGATGCTATGTCGTCTTTGGTCGTCATGGCGGCTTGTCGAATCCGTTCAACTTAAGCCTGCTGGATGGTGGCAATGGGTTCAAGTTGAACGCGGAAGGAAGCATTGATCAAGCCTGCCGGGCCGTCAGCAATGCCGGAGATGTCAATAATGATGGCATTGATGACGTGATCATCGGTGCTCAACTTGCTGATACCGGAAGCGGCCTGCGCGCAGGTCGCAGCTACATCGTCTATGGCCGCCCCAGCCTGGATTTAAGCATCAGCAATTCCAATCGCGCCCCCTACGTGGATACCGGCGTGGACAGCACCTGGTTTATCGAAGTTCGAAATGTCGGCGACCGGGATGCATTCGGCGCTCGTTTGATCAATCCGATCCCAAGTGGTGTAGAGACTGCAAGTTGGACATGCACCGGGTTCGGCGGTGCCGTATGTCCGAATTCGAGTGGTACTGGCGCAATCGAAGAAGAGATCGATCTACCAATTGGCGCCCAGCTGAACTATGAATGGACCGCGACCGTCACCGCGATAGAACCCGAAACGGTCACCAACAGCGCAACGATCAACCTGGCTGAGGGATTGGTAGAACTGAACCCGCTGGACAACACTGCCAGCGATACCGACCCGGTCGCGTTGTTTGCCGACAGCTCGGAAGTGGAACTGTAGTCAATCCCCTGACCCGCGTTTAGTGCACTTATACAGCCTCTGTGATCCGGGACAAGTTTGAAGCATGGACAAGGCCATCAAATCGGATGACCAGGCGATAGTACGGGCAGCCGATGCACATCGCCCGTGTCGATGCCGATGTCAGGCGATGGGTTGAACTGCAGATCAGGCCATGACTATCGCTCAAGCTTCAATTTCGTTGATGGCCTGTTCAATGGCCCGGGTATTGATCAATAAAAAATGACCGGAGAACTCGACCCGAACGAAGGGTCGTCAAGAACCTGACGAGTCGAGGCTTTTTCCAGAGCGCGTGGTCCGTTCGCTGAACGAACGCACAAGGACTGTGGTTCGAATACCGGTGATCGGACTTCCTGGACCATCTCAGGCTGGCGCGTCACAGCAAGCATGTTCCGGTCTTGCTTTTCCAGTTTCGCAATCCAAGGCTGGTTTCTCTGAATACGAATGCAACAGCATGCCGTTCGAACCGTTACAGTAATGTTCTGATGAACCTACCTGCCAGCCAATCTGTTGCACAACTGCCTTACTCGGGACTGCGGCTCAAGCGTACCTCGCCGATCCGCGATCAGGCGGATTGGGATGACATCTGCCGCACCCATCCCGATGCCAAAGTGATCCCGGTGTGGCAAGGAAAAAGCCTGATCTCGGGTTGGAACGGCGGCGAAGAAGACGCCAGCATTGATCAACCACTCACGATGAAGACCGTGGAGACCAGTAGCGTCGCGGATGCCGAACTGGTCCTTCTCGGCGTCGACGATGAGTCGCCGATGCTGGCCGCGGATCTGTCTCATTGGTCACAAGCGGACGCCAATGCGCTGACTCAGGATGCGCGCTTTGTCGATCTGCGCAAGGTGGGCGCCGCACTGGATACCCAAGAGGCCGCACTCTTGAGCTATGCGCGCGGCATGGTCCATTGGCACCAGACTCATCGCCACTGTGGCCGTTGCGGTGCAGCCACCCTGAACGAGCGCGGCGGCATGGTTCGTCGATGCCCGGAAACGAGTTGCAGTGGCCAAGCCTTTCCGCGTATCGATCCTGCCGTGATTGTTCTGGTGGTCGATGACAGCCTTCACCCGGATGGCGTTCCAAGGTGCCTTCTTGGTCGTGCAGCAGGCTGGCCAAAGGGCGTGTATTCCACGCTGGCAGGCTTTGTGGAACCCGGGGAAACGCTGGAGGAAACTGTAGCCAGAGAGGTGCGGGAAGAAAGCGGAATCGGTATTCGCGACGTCCGGTACCAAGCGTCCCAGCCCTGGCCGTTCCCCTCATCCCTGATGATCGGATTCCATGCCACTGCGCGCACGCTCGACATTGCTCGTCACGATCAAGAGCTTGAAGATGCGCGTTGGTTCAGTGCCCGGGATCTACGAGACGCCGGCACGTGGGGAGAGGACAAGACGCTCTGCCTGCCCAGGCAGGATTCGATCGCACGGTACCTGGTTGAACGCTGGCTCGAACAACAAGCCTGAGTAACGTATTCCCGTTCGATCTGTCCTGGCCGGTCAATAGCCTCGGCATTGGTCGAAGCGATCAGTAGCCTGGCAGGGACGTACTCAATAAGGGCTTCTGTCCATCGTCATGCCTGATGGCCCGGCGTCAGGACCAGCAGGCGATGCCCATCGCCGGCCTCGATTCGGGTATCGGCCGGTGGGTTCAACAGCAGCTCGGGTGCCGATCCTGCACCAGGATCTGTCTGTACACCGAGCAGCAACTCGCCGGATTCAGCCATCCGCTGCTCCAGCTCGGCGAAGCTGCGCGCATTCGATAGCGTGATAGAACGGAACGCCAGTTCCGGTCCGTGCGGCGCGAACAGCGCGTTGAACACCACGCTGAGTTCGGGTCGCATGGCCAGCTGGGCCAGCAGATGACTGATCAGCAGCGGCGGAATCAGCGTTTCGGCACCGGCGTTGCGGATCAGGCCCTCATTCGCGGCGTCGGCCAGCTCGATCAAAACGTGCGGGCGCTTAGGTTCATGCTCGAGCAGCGATTCGATCATGCGGTGACCGACCACGGCGCGCGCATCAGACTCTTCCGAACTGGCCAGGCGGTCGCTGGTCAGCAACACGATGCTGTCGTAGCGCATCACTTCGAACTGCTGCAGCACGCCCTCGAGCAGATAATCGTCCCGGAACTGCCGCAGTTCGATCGGTTCAAGGCCTTCCAATGCCGCCAGCGCCTGCTCACGTTCCTCCAGCGGAATCGCGGAAATCAGATCGATCTGCCAGCGACGGTCGGCGCGATCGGCCAGCGTTTCGATCAGCGTCGGGACGCGTGCATTCCAACCCAGCAGCAGCACGCGATGCGGCTCACTCTTGCGAACCACAGGCTTGGCGCGCGGTTCGAGGCTGACGACCACGCCGCGCGCGGCACCGGGGCGCGCAAAGTCGGCATCCTGGGCATCGCGTGCCAGCAGCACCATTTGATCGCCTGCTTCGACTTTAAATTCAGACGAAGGACACAACATCGCCGTCACATCCTCGCCCTTGCCGCGGATCAGGCCCAGCAGGCGCGCGCGTGGACAGCGCGCGGCGACTTCCTTGAACGGCGCACCGGCCAAGGAACCGACCGGCAGCAAGTGAAATTCATTACCGTCCAGCGAAGTCAGCGTCTCGCGCAAGAAGGCTGCCAGACCCGGATGCAGCAGCGTCTGCAGCAACAGTCGCGAGACCGTTCGATCAGAGGCAACCACTTCCAGCGGCCCGCTGTAGGCACGCCGCACCATTCCCAGTCGACGACCATCCTGCACTTCGACGACCACGCGCGGGGGCGGGCTGTTGGCTTCGGCGGCACGCGCATCCATCGACAACAGCACGCGAATGGTCTCGACATCCGGATCCAGTCGATAGCCCTGCTCCGGGCCGCGGAAGCCGAAATCGCTCGGCAATAAAACCACCGAAGCATTCAAACAGGCTGCACGCTGGATGGCCTCTTCTTCCAACGCCGAGCCGTAGCGCAGGATCACCCGGTTCGCACGGCTGCCCAGCACCGGGTCGGCGCGCAATTCCTGGGACTGCACAGCCGACACGTCTTCGGACAGCACCACCGGCGTCAATCGCTTGAGGCCGAACGACAGCAGAAAACGACGCTCGGAACGCTGGCTGCCAACCAGCTCGCGCAGCAGCGGCAGCGTGCGGTTGGTCCAGCCGATAATCACGACGTGGTTTTTCAGCGCGACCGGCGTCAGGCCACGCTCGAACTCGCGCATGCGCGCAATCAGCCACTGGGTCATGATGGCAACCAGTGCGCCGAGGAACACGACATAGCCGCTCAAGGTCAACAGCGTCGAGACGAACCGCCGCCAGCCGCCGATATCATCACCCAGATAGCCCGGATCGGTCAGCCGCAGAAACGCCCACCACACCGCATCCGGTGCCGAGACCTGGTCGCCGGTTATCAGCACCGCGACCCCGCCAGCCAGCGAAATCAAACCGATCAGGCCGGCCACGACCAGCAGCTGAAATCCTGCGCCCTTGACGAACTGGCGCTCGACAAAGAATTTGACTCGATCGACCAGCGGCAACCGAATCATTACCGCATTCCTGTGCGATCGCGAATCGTGGTGGTTCTCATGCGCTTTCCATCACTGAGGTCCTGTTTCAACAGTCACTTTGGCTCAACAGCCGTGTCGCTCATCATAGCCTTGAATGCTTTCGTACAGGAGGTTGGCCGGGCATTGGCGGCGCACAGCCGCGCGCTTGAAAACCTGCAAGAACCCGGGTCGACAGTCAGAAATCCAGCGCGGAAATCTGCCCGCATACGAGCTCGCCGCCGAAGCGAACTGATATCATGATGTCTGCCATCGCTGTCCATTTCGGGAAACCTGATAGATGCGTTCGATATTGGCGGTGTTCACGTTGCTGCTCGGTGTCACCATCATCCTGGCTGGCAGCGGATTGCTCGGCACCCTGCTCGGCGTGCGGGGGCAAATCGAGGGCATGGCGGCCGGCACGCTGGGAATCGTGATGTCGGGCTACTTCATCGGTTACGTGGCCGGAACCTTTCTCGTCCCGAAAATGATCCGACGCGTCGGTCACGTTCGAACCTTTGCCGCGCTCGCTTCGCTGGCCTCGATCGCCACCCTGGTCCACGGTCTTTACCTCAGCCCACTGGCCTGGTTCCTGATGCGGTTTCTCGTTGGGGTCTGCGTCGTGGGTCTGTATATCGCAATCGAAAGCTGGCTGAACGAACAGACCTCGAATGAAGAGCGCGGGCACGTGTTCTCCGTCTACATGACGACCACGTTGATCGGCCTCGGGCTTGGCCAGCTGCTGCTGATGACCGGCGATGCCGCCCGACTTGAACTGTTCGCACTGGCCTCGGTGCTTTTGTCGCTGGGTCTGGTCCCGGTGGCACTGACTCGGGTTCGTGAGCCGCCACTGGTCGAAGCCGAGCGACTCGGTCTTCGCAAGCTGTACGAAATCTCGCCGGTCGGCGTCGTGTGCTGCGTGTTCTCCGGGCTGGGGATCAGCACGCTCTGGAGCCTCGGCCCGGTGTTTATCGGTGGTCTGGGCTTCGACGCGCGCGGCGTCTCGCTGTTCATGGCGCTTACGATACTCGGCGGCATCCTGATGATGTGGCCGGTGGGCCGCCTGTCCGACCGAATCGAGCGACGCCGCGTACTGATGCTCACCTGTGCGATGAGCGGGGTCGGAGCCGGCGCGACACTCTTGTTGATTCCGGTTGGTGCCTGGGGGGTGCTGGTCGGAGGATTTCTATACGGCTGCTTTGCGTTCAGCATCTTTTCACTGGCCACCGCCCACACCAATGACCACATCGCCGCCGGACAGGTGCTGGAGGCCACGTCCGGTCTTCAGCTGCTCTGGGGCAGCGGCGCCATCGTAGGGCCGATCGTGACAGGATTCCTGATCCAGCGGTTCGGACCGGAAGCGCTGTTGGTCTGGTTCCTGGTTACAGCGCTGATTCCAGCCGCTTTTATCCGGTACCGCATGGCCTTCAGCCAACCGATCCCGAGGGAGGATCAGGGCGATTTCGTGCCGCATTTCGCTACCTCGTCGGCCGCACTCGAAATGCATCCAGAAGTCGATGTGGATGTGGAAGCCGATATCGACATCGGAGCCGGAACCGACGACGACGGCGAGGACACCCGTTGACCGCACAGCGGCGTCGATTCAGTCAACGACCACTTGATCGATCAGCGGCAGCGGGGACCATAGCATCATCCCCGATCGCACGCCATCGGTCACAGGGCCGCCCGGGCTCCCGTTCTACCCAATCGTTTGAAAACGTCACCAAGGCCCGGATGCTGCTAGCCAGCTCCTCGACCACGCCCGGCGAAAGGCTTGATGAGTCCGTTCAGCGCCAGATGCGCAACGCCAGCAGGGCGCTGGCAGCAAAGCCGATCATGGCCGGGACCGAAGTACCACTCAGAAATGGACCCACTTCGAAGGCTGCCAGCATGGCCGAGGACACCAGCAGGCCGGCCGCCACGATGGCACCGGGCACCCGGCGATTATGCCGACTCAGGCGCTGGTTGATCGCGGCCAGGTCCGTACTATCAATTCGCGCCTTGAACTGGCCCCGGCTGGCAAACTTGAGCGCCTCGTGAATCAGGCCCGGTATTTCCGGCCCACGCGCCAGCCAGCCGGGTAGTTCGCGTCCGACTTTCTGCGCAGTCCGGCTTATACCGTAGCGCTGGCGGAAGATTTCCTCCAGCTCGGGCTTGGCGACGTCCCAGATATTCAGCTTCGGATACAGATCGCGGCCCATCCCCTCGATATTCAGCAGCGTTTTCTGCAGCATGATCAGCTGCGGCTGAATGGTCAGCTTGAAGCGGCGGGCAACTTCGAACAGGCTGACCACCATCTCGGCAAACGACACTTCTTCGAGCGGCCGGGTAAAGCTGGGCTCACAGACCGTGCGCGCAGCGGCTTCCATCTCGTCGATGCGCGTATCGGCCGGGACCCAGCCGGCATCAACGTGCAGTTCGGCCACGCGCCGGTAGTCGCGATTGAAAATGGCCAGGAAGTTTTCACCGATGTAGTACAGATCGGTCGGCGTCAGGCTGGCCACGATGCCGAAATCCAGCGCGATAAACGTCGGGTCGGACGGGTCGCTGGTGTCCACCCGTATATTGCCCGGGTGCATGTCGGCATGAAACAGGTTGTCGCGGAAGACCTGCTGGTAGAAGATCCGGATGCCGCGTCGGGCCAGGCGCTCCAGGTCAACGTTCTGGCGGCGCAATTCATCCAGGCGACGCACCGGCACGCCGTAAATACGCTCCATGACCAGCACGCGCTCGGCCGTGTGCGACCAGTAGATTTTCGGAATGTACAGGTCGCTGGAATCTTCGAAATTGCGCCGCAGCAGGCTGGCGTTGGCGCCTTCACGCTGCATGTTCAGCTCATCGAAAATAACGCGCTCGAATTCGCCGACCACTTCATCCGGTCGTATGCGCTCCCCCTCGGGATGGGCACGTCGCGCCAGCCGGCCCAGTGCCACCAGCAGTTCAAGATCATCGCGAATCTGGGCTTCGATACCGGGCCGAACCACCTTGACAACCACTTCCTGGCCATCCTTCAGCGTCGCGGCATGCACCTGGGCAATCGAGGCCGAGGCCATCGGCTTGGCCTCGAACGAGCCGAACAGTTCTTCGACGCTGGCTTCGAGCTCATCTTCGATGATCTGGCGGGCTTCCTGATCGGAAAACGGCGGTACCGAATCCTGCAGTTCGGCCAGCTCATCGGCAATATCCGGTGGCAGCAGATCACGACGAGTCGACAGAATCTGACCGAACTTGACGTAGATCGGGCCCAGGTCCTGCAGCGCCAGCCGCAGCCGGGCGCCTCTGGACAGCTCACGCACCCGCTTGTGCCCCCAGGGCAACGCGCGGACCACGCGCGCAAAGCGCAGCATCGGCAGTTCGGCGATCAGTTCATCGAGGCGATAACGCGCCAGCGTTGCGCCAATCCGGAACATGCGGGCCGTTCGACGGATCATGACGAGCGACGCCTGCGGTCGCGGCTTTCGAGGCGGTCGACCGCCTCGCGCAGTTCATCGACCTGGTCACGCCATGCGGTCCATTCTTCCGGATTCGGCACCGAGCCGCTTTCGTCGCGCAGCCAGTGGCTGACCTGCTCACCGGACGTGCGCAC
>JGI12210J13797_11126232_pt1 | contig 18920 bp, 16 predicted proteins | sample ElkSlonscriptome_3_FD_13797 | JGI IMG/M metagenome (IMG submission 13797)
CGCGGGATCAGGTCTTTCAACCGTTCGCACATGCCGCGCCCGCGTTCCTCGGCGACGGAGCGGTGGACGATCAGTGACAGCGCATCGACCGCCTCGTTGTTGACGAGGATGTTCATCTTGACCAGATCGCCTTCGCGATTGCCGATCTGTTCATAGTCGAAACTGGCATAGCCCCGGCTGATCGATTTCAGCCGGTCGTAGAAATCGAACACCACTTCGTTCAACGGCAATTCGTAACTCACCTGCGCGCGCCCGCCGACATAGGTCAGATCGGTCTGCACCCCGCGGCGATCCTGACACAGTTTCAGGATCGAACCGAGGTAATCGTCCGGCGTATAGATCACCGCCTTGATCCACGGTTCCTCGATCGTCTCGATCCGGTTGACGTCGGGCCAGTCGGCGGGATTATGGATGTCGATCGTGGTCGCATCCTCGTTCTTCGTATGGCCCAGATGCACGCGATACACGACGCTGGGCGCCGTGGTGATCAGGTCGAGATCGTATTCCCGGCTAAGCCGTTCCTGAATGATCTCCAGATGCAACAGCCCCAGGAACCCGCAGCGAAAGCCAAATCCCAGCGCCGCGCTCGATTCCATTTCAAAGCTGAAGCTCGCATCGTTCAGCCGCAATTTCCCGATGCTTTCGCGCAATTTGTCGAAATCCGCCGCATCGACCGGGAACAGCCCGCAGAACACCACCGGCTGCACTTCCTTGTATCCCGGCAAAGGCGCGTCCGCGCCGTTCTTCACGGTCGTGATGGTGTCGCCGACGCGCGCTTCCTCCACTTCCTTGATCTGCGCGGTGATGAACCCGATCTGCCCCGGCCCCAGTTCATCCAGATCGGTACGCTTTGGCGTGAAACAGCCGACCCGATCGACGAGATGCTGCGTCCCGCCCTGCATGAACCGGATATTCTGCCCCTTCGTCAAAGCGCCCTCGATCACGCGGACGAGGATCACCACGCCCAGATACGGATCGTACCAGCTATCGACGAGGCTGGCCTTCAGCGGTGCGTCACGCGTGCCCGTGGGCGGAGGAATCTTCGCAACCACCGCTTCGAGCACGTCCTCGATCCCGATCCCCGATTTCGCACTGGTCAACACGGCTTCCGACGCGTCGAGGCCGATCACCTCCTCGATCTCGGCCCGCACCTTTTCCGGTTCGGCGGCGGGCAGGTCGATCTTGTTGATGACGGGGACGATTTCGTGGTCATGCTCGATCGACTGGTAAACATTGGCGAGCGTCTGCGCCTCCACCCCCTGCGCCGCATCGACGATCAACAGCGCCCCCTCGCACGCGGCGAGGCTGCGGCTGACCTCATAGGCGAAATCGACGTGGCCGGGCGTGTCCATCAGGTTGAGCTGATAGGTCTCGCCATCCTTTGCGGTGTAATTGAGGCGGACGGTCTGCGCCTTGATCGTGATGCCGCGCTCCCGCTCGATATCCATGTTGTCGAGGATCTGCTCTTTCATCTCCCGCATGGTCAGGCCGCCGGTGAACTGGATCAGCCGATCGGCGAGCGTGGATTTGCCATGATCAATGTGCGCAATAATCGAAAAATTTCGGATTTTGGAAAGGTCGGTCATGCACTTTGCGCTAGCGGTCCCTGCCCGCCGTGTCATGCGCGAAAATCGCAACATCGCGTCACATGCCCGCCTCTGGGGACACGAAGAACGACTAGCTCTATTGGATCAGACGGTATCGGTGCTGGATTTGCCACCATAGGCGAACTGCGGGGTCGCCCCTTCGCCCTGACCCAGCATTCCGCCCTGCATCTGGTTGTAATTCCCCTGCGACAGCGCGGCAAGCGGCGCCCCGGCGGACGCGAGCGCGTAGGGGCTGACACGGTTGCGGGTGCATAGACCGCCCGACCCGTCATCGACGAGCGGTTGCTCGAATTCAAGCGCCTGCGTATCGCCATTCGTGCGATTGACCGTCGCCACTGCAAGCTGCCCGCCGCCCAGATCGATGACAAACTGGGTCCCTTTCGGCACATCGGCCAGCCCTTCGATCAGCGCACCCGTCCGCGAAAGATTGCGCAGCACGACCTCGTAGGAATAGTCGTCGTGGATGGCCTGAATCTTGCGATAGACGGTGCGGCGTCGGGAACGAGCGGCCCGGTCGGCGCTCGGCGCGATTGTCCAGGCATCCCCGGCCAGCTGATCGGTCACGGACTCGGCGCGCATCGGGTCGGAGAAAATCGGCCCCTCGACGCTGTCGACGCGACACGCTTTCAGACTGCCGAGTAATTGCGTCGTCTCGATCCCGTTGGCGATCGTTTCCATGTCGAGCGCGCCCGCCAACGCTACAATTGCGCGGATCAGACCGAGATCGCGGGTATCGTTCTGCTGTGCTTCGGCGATCAATGCCTCGTCTATCTTCACCGCGTCGAACGGGGCGCGGCGCAGGTAGGCGAGAGAGGAATAGCCGCTGCCAAATTCGTCGAGCGTCAATCGGACGCCAAGCTTGAAAAGCTGTGCCAAAGTGCGGTCCACGGCATCGGTATCGCCGAAGAACACCGCCTCGCTGATTTCCAGTTCAAGCCGCGCTGGCGACAGGTTCGCCTGATCGAGGGCATCGCTTATCGCCGATGAGAAACCGTCGCTTGCGAATAGCGGCACGGGCACGTTGACCGCGACGCGGACCGTTTCCGGCCATTGGGCCGCCTGCCGACACGCTTGCCCAATGGCCCACGTACCAACCTCGCCGACCTGGCTCGATCCGTCGAGGATCGATGCGAATTCGTCCTCGTCGATTTCTCCGCGCTGGTCGTGCGCCCAGCAGATATGCGCTTCGAGGGCGCGCACTTCGCCGCTTTTGGCATCGACGATAGGTTCGTATTTCAGGAACAGTTGGTCGTCCGCGACCGCTGCACCAAGGTTTTCTTCCAATCTACGACGGAACACAGCCTCGTTTTCGAGTTCGCCGGAATAAAACCGGAACTGCCCCCGCCCTCCGTTTTTCGCGGCATACAGCGCGAGGTCGGCTGAGCGGACGACCGCGTCGGCATCGATCCCGTCATGCGGGGCGATGGCAATTCCTATCGATGCCCCGATGACGGCGCGTCCTTCTTCGAGCGAGTAGGGCTGCCCGACCATCGTGATGACCCGCATGGCGATTTCGCCCAATGTGCCGCGATCGTCGCAATCGGGGATCATGATCTGAAATTCGTCGCCGCCAAGCCGACCGATTTCGCAGTCCACCTCCAGCGATCGGCGGATGCGGTCTGTCGCCTGTTTAAGCAGATCATCGCCCGCCGCGTGGCCGAGCGTGTCGTTGACGTGTTTGAATTTGTCCAGATCGAGCATCATGATCGCGCAATTGCGCTTCGCCGCCTTGAACGCGGTCAGCGTGGACTCGATCAGGTTCTTCATACGGTGGCGATTGGCGAGCCCGGTGAGGGAATCGTACTTCGCCAGTCGTTCGGTTTCCTCCTCGCGGTGGAATTCTTCGGTGATGTCGGCCCCGGTCCCGCGAAAACCTGCGAAGGCGCCATCTTCGAACACCGGTTGACCGGACAGACGCAGAACCGCGCCGTCGGGTCGCTCGCGCGCCTTGACGCACACACCCTTGAACGGCTTGCGCGCACCCAGCATCAATGCGAGCGATTTGCTGCGCTGTTCCCGATCCGCGCTTTCGAACGATTTCGACAATGGTTTGTCGACGAGGTTTTCCAGCGGCAGTCCGATGCGTTCTGCGATCGCGGCGCTGAGATAGGTCAGGTTGCCCTCGACATCGCTTGCCCAGAACCATGCGAGGCCGGATCGTTCGAGATCGGAAAGCATCGCCAGCTTTTCTTCATCGCCCAGCAATTCCCCGACCTGCGGACCATTGCCCACACCGGCCGGCTCACGCGCTTCTTCGACGCGTTCCCTCGAACTGCTTTTCATCGCAAGGAAGGATTTCAGCGGCACTCTCTGTGTCTTTCTGTAAGCATGATCGGGCTGGTTCGCGCTTTTCGACGAATGACGGATTTTGGTTAGGATCGGGTTAAAGCGACCCCACCGGACGTAAGATAAACCGACAGGTCGCCAGTCCGACGCGGTCCGATTGGCCGGATCAGATGCGACAAGCCGCACCGGTTGGATTTCGTACGGCTTGTGATAGTGAACCGCTTCCCGGCATGACTTCGCTGCCAAAGGGTAAGACCGCCTTCGCCGTAGCGCATCGTTCAGAGCGAAGTTGGTGTCGGACGCGGAGATTATACGAGAATGGGTGTTTCTTGGCTGATACGATGAACAATGCGAACGTTTCGATCGAGCAGGTCGGCGGATATGCCATCCGCGTGGCAACGTGGCGGCTGGACGAATATTCAGACGGTGACAGCGAACAATTGCCGCTGCTGTTTTTCAACGGGATCGGGGCAAATATCGAATCCGTCGCACCGTTGGCCGATGCATTGCGCGAACGCCCCTTCATCATCTGCGACATGCCTGGAACGGGGGGATCTCCCGATCCGGTCATCCCCTATTCCCCCGCATCGATGAGCTTGACGATATGCTCGCTGCTCGACCGGATTGGCGTGGGGCTGGTTGATGTGATGGGTGTGTCGTGGGGCGGTGCGCTGGCTCAGCATTTCGCTCTGCAACATCCGGGCCGCGTCGATCGCCTGGTCCTGGCTGCGACCGCGGCGGGGTTCGCTATGGTTCCCGGCGATCCCACCGCCTTCGGCCCGCTGGCCAATCCGCTTGCCCATAGCCAACGCGAATACATGAACGAAGTGTTCGCCGCGCTTTACGGCGGAACCATGGGGGCACGATCGGTCGCGCAAAAGGCAGCGCATATCGGGCGCCTGACACCACCGTCACCGATCGGCTACGCCTATCAGCTGTTCAGTATGATGGGCTGGACCAGCCTGCCCGCGCTGCCATTGATGCAGGCGGAAACCCTTATCCTGATGGGTGGAGACGACCGGGTCGTTCCGGCCGTCAACGGACATATTCTGAACTGGGCGATACCCGATTCCCGCCTCGAAATCGTCGATGGCGGGGGGCATTTGTTCCTGCTTACGCATCCTGAACGAAGCCTGGCTTCGATCCGGGCATTCCTCGATGGTGACGTCCCACGTAGGGCGCACAGGGCTGCTGCATGAGATCGACCCGCTGGACAGACGCACGACAGTAGGACATTCTTTAGCCGTTGAGAGATCACGGAGAGAGAGATGGCACGCTACGACCTTATCATTCGCGGCGGCACCGTCGTCGATGGAACCGGTGCACAGCGGTTCGACGCGGATATCGCGGTAAAAGACGGCCTGATCGTCGGCATCGGCGACATTTCGGGTGAAGCCACCCGAGAGATCGACGCGCGCGGCAAGATTGTCGCACCCGGCTTCGTCGACATCCACACGCATTACGATGGACAGGCGACATGGGACCAGGAAATGGCTCCGTCCAGCTGGCACGGGGTGACCACGGTCGTGATGGGCAATTGCGGCGTCGGTTTTGCGCCCGCCCGGCCCGACCGGCACGAATGGTTGATCAGCCTGATGGAAGGTGTCGAGGATATTCCGGGCACCGCCCTTGCCGAAGGGATAACGTGGGAATGGGAAACCTTCCCCGAATATCTCGATGCGCTGGAAAAACTGCCGCGCACCGTGGATGTCGGCACCCATGTACCGCACGGCGCGGTGCGAGCCTACGTGCTGGAAGACCGTGAACAGCCAGGAGCGGTCCCCACCGATGACGACATCGCCGCGATGAGCGCGATCGTCGAAGAAGGTGTGCGCGCCGGCGCGCTTGGTTTTTCAACCTCGCGCACGGTGCTGCACAAATCGGTCGATGGGGAACTCGTCCCCGGAACCACCGCGACCGCGGAGGAGCTGGTCGAAATCGGCAAGGCGATGGGCCGGGCAAAGGATGCGGGCGGCCACGCGGTGTTCGAAATGGCGAGCGACCTTCGCCGCGACTGGAACGAATTCGAATGGATGGGGAAACTCAGCCGGGAAGCGGGCATCCCCGTCACCTTCGCCGCGCTGCAATCCATCGCCAAGGAACTGAGCCTCGACGAACAGATCGGAAAGATGCGCGCCGAAAACGACAATGGCGCTAACATCGTCGCCCAGATCGCCCTGCGCGGCAACGGGATCATCATGGCATGGCAGGGGACGGTCCATCCCTTCGTCTACCGACCAAGCTGGCAGACAATCAGCGAATTGCCGTGGGAGGAGCAGAAGGCACGGCTGCTCGATCCCGAATTCAAGCGACAGCTTTTGTCGGAGGCGAACGATTATTCCGGCGCACCGCAGGACATCATCGAAGTGGTCATGGTCGTCACGCAAGGATGGTCCATGCAGTTCGAAATGGACCCCGATTTCGATTACGAGCCCGATGCCGATGCCAGCGTGAACGCGCGAGCCGAACGGGCCGGGATCGACCCGCAGGAATACGCCTACGACATGCTGTGCCGCGACGATGGAACGGGGTTCATCTACCTCCCGATCCTGAACTACGCGGACGGCAATCTCGATTTTCTAGTCCCGCTGCAAAAAGCGGACGATACCGTCAATTCGCTGTCCGATGGCGGGGCGCATTGCGGCACGATCTGCGACGCCGCATCGCCGACATTCATGCTGGAACACTGGGTCAAGAACCGCAGAAGGGGCGAAACGTTGAGCCTCGAACACGCGATCAAGCGTCAGTGCCGCGATACCGCACTGCTCTACGGGCTGGAGGATCGCGGTGTGATCGCGCCCGGCTACCTCGCCGACCTGAACGTGATCGACCTCGATGAACTGAGCCTCGGGCGGCCCTGGCTCGCCTTCGATTTGCCCGCAGGTGGGAAGCGATTGCTGCAAAAGGCCAAAGGGTACGATTACACGATCAAGAACGGCGTGGTCACGTTCGAAGGCGGTCGATGGACCGGGGAGGCTCCGGGCGGCCTGATCCGTGGCCCGCAGCGGGTGGAGGCGGCCGAGGCGGCGGAATAGAGCCGCCTCAGGCCTATACCATCACGGCTCGATCACGATCCCCTTCGCCGGATCGACCGATCCCGTCACCATCCGGGTAAAGACATCTTGCGCCGCTTCGATCCCGCTGCGGCGCTGTATCTCCACATTGCCCGCGATATCGGTCAGAAACCCACCCCACGCCGTGGCGATTTCCTCGCCCGCGCGCTCAGCGCCGTGCTGTTTGAAAAACGCAACCGCATGGTCGGGGGCGAAGAACAGCGTCGGTTTGGGACCGGGCAAGTTGCCTTCGCCATCGAGGCTGCTGCGCGCCTCGATATGGGTTGCACCGACGAGGCAGGAATATTTCAGCATGTCGGTGAAATGTTCATGCAGCGTCCGCAATACATCGGCGTTGCCCGCAAAATCGACCGTCACGCAATCGTGCAGCGGCAGAGTGCCGATCTCGGCATAAGTGTGGACTTTCGAATACAGGCCCGTTTCCTCGACGAATTCGACATTCGCTTCCGACGTCAGGCCAACGCGCTTGGTCTCGGGTGAATTCTGCTTCATCACGCTGGCGAGACCCATCGCGGTCTTGGACGACGCGCTGGTCAGGATAGCCTCCTTTGCGCCGAACCAGTTTTCCGACCGCATGAAATAGTCGATAAGGAACCCGGTGCGGAACAGCGGGCCGAAAATCATCCGCTCCCCCTCCCGTTCCGGATCGTGTTCAGGATCGGCCGACAGGCGGGCATACTGATTGTAGATCGGGCTCATTTTCTGGCGATGATCGGCACTGTCGACGAAACCGGCTGCGGTGACATTGCCTGGCATTGCATCGAAACCCTCTCCCATCGGCAAGTATCCGTAGACACGTTCGCCTACAGCGATTTGATCGTGGCGGCTTTCGATCACCTGCGCGTGGCCCCACATCGGCACGATGCCATAGCCGTCGGCATCATCCCCTGCGGGCGGAAAGAAATTCCAGTAACCGAACCCATCGCCTACCACCGCATAGGTCACGTTGTTCGCCGTTACCGCAAAACTTTCGACCTTCAGCCGCACCGCGCCGTCGAGCAGTTCCCCCGGATCGACCGCTACGATGCGGCTTTGCGAAAGATCGTCCTTGCGGACCTGGACCTGTTGTCGTGTCATGAAAGAACGCTCCTTTGTGCAGGACGCGCTCTATCCGATCCGCGCGGTGAATCCCACGCTTTTCAACGTTCCGATCGCGAGGTGTCGGACCCGCTTTCCCGATCGGGCTGAATACGCGAAAGCGCGCCACCAACCTGCTGAAGCCGGGTGCTGAATGCGCGCATCCGGACGGAACAGGTCTGCTCGATTTCAACGGAATCGCGTTGTTGATACAAAGGATAGCGTTCGGTGAAAGCCTGCGTCAATTCAAGGCCGCGCTGCGCTTCGTATCGGCCGACAAAATAGGTCAGCGCCGATGTCAGCCCGACGCGATTGTCGGGCGTCATCTCCGCCCCCATTTCCGCCATCAACGCGCCAACATAAATGGCGCAGTCGAGGTCCTCTTCGGCGCTGAAAGCGGGCTGTTGCTCCGATATCTGGCCACCCGATGTCCCTGATGGCACCGCGGCCTGATCGGATGAAGCCTGTGCCGCAAGGGCAATTGCCAGGCCGGCCGCAATCGGCCCCACAATCACACCCGCATCGGCATGAGGACGTAAAGCGCTGCGCTTTTGTCGCTTTCCCGGATCAGGGTTGGCGCGCCCGCATCGGCCAGGTGCAATTCCACCTTGTCGGTGTCGAATTGGCCCAGGATGTCTTTCAGGTAATTCGCGTTGAAGCCGATTTCGAACCCTTCGGAATTGTAGGCAGCCATCAATTCCTCCGCCGCATTGCCGTTATCGGGCGATGTGACGGATAGTGTGACCTTGTCCTTTTCCAAGCCCATCTTCACCGCGCGTGTCTTTTCGGTCGCGATGGTCGCCACGCGGTCGACGGCGGTGAAAAATTCATGCGGATCGATTTCAAGCAGCTTGTCGTTGGCGGTCGGGATGACGCGGCTGTAATCGGGGAACGTGCCATCGATCAGCTTGCTGGTCAGGACGACCCCGCCCTCCCCGCTCAAGGTGAAGCGGATCTTGCTCGCCGAAAGGTCGATCTGGACCGATCCATCCATCCCTTCTTCGAGCAGTTTTCGCAGTTCGCCGATCGCTTTTCGCGGCACGATGACATCGGGCATCCCGTCGGCCCCGTCCGGCCGTGCCAGCGTGAACCGGGCTAGCCGGTGGCCATCGGTAGCCGCAGCCTTCAACACCGGCTCATCCTCGTCCGACACGTGCAGGAAGATGCCGTTCAGGTAATACCGCGTCTCCTCCGTCGAAATGGCGAAGCGGGTCCGGTCGATCAATTCGGCAAGGGTGCGTGCGGGCAATTCGAAGCTGGTCGGCAGGTCGCCCTCAACGATCACCGGGAAATCGTCACGCGGCAGCGTCGGCAGCTTGAACCGGCTACGACCGGCCTTGATGTCCATGCGGTTTTCCGACGTTTCCAGGCTGACCTGGCTGCCATCGGGAAGTTTTCGCGCGATATCGAACAAAAGGTGCGCCGACACCGTGATCGCACCGGCGGATTCGACCGACGCCGCGCTCATCGTTTCGACCACCTGCAGATCGAGGTCGGTCGCCATCACCTTGACCGTTCCGCCATCGCTCGCGTCGATAAGGACGTTCGAGAGGATCGGAATGGTGTTGCGTCGTTCGACCACCGATTGCACGTGGGAGAGGCAACGCAGCAGCGTCGCGCGTTCGATCGTAGCCTTCATCCTTGGGGCCCACCCTTCGTTACGTGGTGCCGGCGAGGTCTGGAATCGCCCTGCGCCCGGCGAAATAGCCAGAAAACCTTAGCGCCCCATGCGCCGCGAGCAAGTTCGCGCGCGCACGCGGCCCGATTCGATTGGGGATAAGGCTATCGGAAATGCCCTGCGCCGTCGGGCAAGCAGTCCTGCCATCATCGCCACCGCCTCTCAGATCATCGCCATGCCGCCATTCACGTGCAGCGTCTGCCCCGTCACATATCCCGCCTCACGGCTGGCGAGATAGGCGCAGGCTGCACCGATATCCTCGCCCTCACCCATTTTTCCCATCGGGATCCGGTCATTGATGGCCGCTTGCTGCTTTTCGTCCAGCGCGGAGGTCATCGCGGTGCGGATGAATCCGGGAGCGAGACAGTTGGCGGTGATGCCCCTGCTGGCGACCTCCTGCGCGAAACTCTTGGTCATGCCGGTCAGGCCGGCTTTCGCCGCGGCGTAGTTCATCTGCCCCGGATTGCCCGTGGTTCCGACCACGCTGGTAATGTTCACGATCCGGCCGAACCGTGCCTTCATCATCGGGCGGGCGCTGCTGCGCATCAGGCGGAAGGCCGCTTCTAGGTTGATGCGGATAACGTCGTCCCATTCATCGTCCTTCATCCGCATGGCGAGGTTGTCGCGCGTAATCCCGGCATTGTTGACGAGAATGTCGATCCCGCCCAGCGTATCGAGCGTCGCCGGGATCAATTCCTCGACCTGTTCGGAATTGGAAAGGTCGCACGTAATCTCGACGTGGTCACCATGATCGGGCGACCCCACCTCTTCGTTGAGTTGTTCGCGGAAAACGCGCAATTTCTGCCCGTTCGATCCGGAAAGGGCGATCCGCGCGCCCTGCTGCGCGAGCGCGGTGGCGATGGCCGATCCGATTCCGCCGCTGGCCCCGGTGACGAGCGCATTCATTCCATTCAGACTAAACATCAGGCGGTTTCCTTTGCGTAGCTTTCGATATCGCTCATCGTGACAAGGCTGGTGGTCTGCGCTTCTTTCGCCGTGCGCCCGATCATAGGGGCAAGCACTTTGCCCCCAAATTCGACGAAATGTTCGACCCCGGCGGTTTGCATGGCGATAACGCTTTCGCGCCAGCGGACCCGTCCCGTGACTTGTTCGATCAGGTGCTCGCGGCATTCCTCGCCATCGGTGACGGGCGATGCGGTCACGTTGGCATAGAGCGGCAGAGCCAGATTGCCGCCATCGGGCATGGGCGGGTGCTGCGCCAACGCCTCGGCCATGCGGTCGGCTGCCGGCTGCATCAAAGAACAGTGAAACGGCGCGGAGACCGGCAATTTGATCCCGCGCTTGATCCCGTAATCCTTCGCCATTGCGATTGCGCGGTCGATCGCACCCGCATGACCGGAAATCACCACCTGCGTCGGATCGTTGTCGTTGGCAATTTCGCACACCTCGCCCTTGGCAGCGGCTTTGGCCAGCTCGCTCGCCTTTTCGACATCCGCGCCCAGCAAAGCGGCCATTGCTCCTTCGCCGACGGGGACAGCGGCCTGCATTGCCTCTCCGCGCAATCGCAAAAGCTTCGCCGTGGTTGCGAGGTCGAACGCGCCGATGGCCGCAAGGGCGGTGTATTCACCCAGCGAATGACCCGCAACGCAGGACGCCTGTGCATCGATTGCGACGCCGAAATCCTGCTCCAGCACGCGCAAGGTCGCAATCGCGTTCGCCATGATCGCAGGCTGGGCGTTGGCTGTCAGGGTAAGCTGGTCTTCGGGCCCGTCACGCATGATCGCCGACAATTTCTGACCCAGCGCATCGTCGACTTCCTCGAACACGGCCCGCGCAGCCGCGCTCGCATTGGCAAGATCGCTGCCCATGCCGACCTTCTGGCTGCCCTGACCCGGAAATACGAATGCGCGCATGCTGATCCTCTCATCGTGGCTCGCCTTTCTGCCGAACTATTCGGGGCGAAAGGTCATTTAATCTGTTTGGCGGCTGGTTACGCAGCGCCCGCGGGGGCTGCAAGCCCGAAAGGCACGACGCTGTTGGCAGAATTGTGACCGATTTGCGCACGACCGAGATAAGGGATGCCGGCGCGCCTGCACCAGTACGTAGCGATCGCCACCTCGTCCTGTCCGAACTCGACATGGTTTTCCGGGATCGCCGTCACCGCCCCCAGGCGTATCCCGGCAAGGCGGGGCATGCTGTTGGCAATCGAGAAGAAGGCACGATCCACGGCGTAAAGGTGTTCGCTGACTTCCTCCACCATCAGGATATGGCCCGACAGGTCGGGCATGATCGGCGTCTTTGCCAGCATGGCCAGCGTGATGAGGTTGAACGCCGCCGCCGGAACCACTCCATCGAGGCTGGGTTCGAGCCCGGAATTATCGCCCGAAAGCCAACGCAGCACCCGGCGCACCGCTTCGCGCCCGTTTTCGGATCGCGCGCTTACCGGCATCGACCCATGCGCGCATTGCCCGATCCCTGCCCGATACAAAGCCGCGAGGAGGTATCCGCAATCGGAGAACCCGACATAGGTTTTTGCCCGCGCCGCATCGTTCATTTGCGCGATCGCGGCCTCGGCTATCCGGTTCGATCCATATCCGCCCTTCGCGAACCAGACCACGTCGAAGGCGGGATCGTTGGCGCAATCGAGCAGGGCGCTCAATCGCACGAGGTCATCTCCGGCAAAATGGCCGGCCTGTGCAAAACACTGGTCGTGGAAGGTGACGCGGGTCGATGGAAATTCCGCCGCAACCAATCGCTCCAGCGCGGTCGCATGATCACGAGTGATAGGGGTGGCCGGCGCACAGATCGCGATATTCGTCATCGCTGACAGCCTATGGCGCTTGTCAGTGCGCATGCAACCCAATACCTAACCGCAATGACAGCCACCACTCCGCCTTCGCTTTCCGATAGCCCCCTGTTCTTTTGCGGGATCGGCGGGTCCGGCATGATGCCGCTGGCCCAGATTGCAAAGGGGATGGGTCGCCGCGTCGCAGGCTCCGACCGCTCTTTCGATCAGGGCCGTACGCCGGAAAAGTTCGCCTGGCTCGAATCTCACGGGTTCGAATTGTTTCCACAGGATGGCAGCGGGATCACTTCGTCCGATCAGGTTCTGATCGCGTCGGCCGCGATCGAGGATACCGTGCCCGAAGTCGCCCGTGCAAAGGAACTGGGATGCACCCGGATGACGCGCGCGCAATTGCTGTCGACCCTGTTCAATGAGGCGCCGCAATCGATTGCGGTCGGCGGAACGTCGGGGAAATCGACCGTAACGGCGATGACGGCGTGGATTCTCTACGAATGTGGCCGGGATCCAACGGTGATGAATGGCGCGGTGATGAAGAATTTCACCGATGAGCAGAACCCGTTTGCCAGTGCGCGGATCGGCAAGGGCGGCACCTTCATCAGCGAAGTCGATGAAAGCGACGGATCGATCGCGCTTTTCCAACCCGATATCGCAGTGCTTCTGAATGTCAGCCTTGACCACAAATCGATGGCGGAATTGCGCGAATTGTTCGGGGATTATTGCGCCGCTGCGAAATGCGCGGTGATCAATTTCGATGACGAAGAGGCCCGCGCCCTTGCCCCGCGCGCATCCGATTTCGTCAGCTTCGCCATTCGCAGCGACGACGCCGACATCACGACCGAAGACGGAACGGTCGAACACGGAAGGTATGCCACGATTGCCTCGGTGCGCGATAATCGCACCGGCGACATTGCGGCCCTGCGCGTGCCGATGCCGGGACTGCACAATCTGTCCAACGCGCTGGCTGCCATTGCCACGGCGCGCTCACTCGGAGTGGATCTGAACGAAGCGGCGGACGCGCTGCCGTACTTTTCCGGATTGGCGCGCCGGTTCGACGTCATCGGCACGACCGCATCGGACATCACGGTGATCGACGATTTCGGCCACAATCCGGAAAAATGCGCCGCCACCCTGCGGACCATGCGACGAAAGCCGGGCCGCATTATCGCGTTTTTTCAGCCACATGGTTACGGCCCCTTACGGAAAACGGGCGGAGAGCTGGCGCAGACATTTGCCGATGAATTGACCGAAGGTGACATGACGATCATGTGTGATCCGGTCTATTTCGGCGGAACGACCGATCGCAGCGTCGGGACCGAACAGGTCGTCGAGGCCATCCGGGAAAAAGGCGGCACCGCGAAACACATCGCGGACCGCGACCAATGCGGCGATTACATCGTCGGCCTCGCCCGGCCCGGTGACCGGATCGTGGTGATGGGCGCTCGGGACGATACCCTGACCGAATTCGCCCGCCGCATTTTCGAGCGGCTCGGGTGAGGATATACGAAGCCGCACGCCGCCACGCATGGTTCATGGCAGGGGCGCTGTTGCTCGCTATCCTGTTCGTGCTGACAGTCGAACGGTTTTTCGGTCACTCGACCATTGCATTCGGGATAGCGATCGTCGGGCTGGTCATAGCCAATCGGCGGATGCTGTCCTTCAATTGCCCCAATTGCGGCAAGAACCTGTTTTTCCGCGGACCACTGGTCATCCCATGGCCGAACAGCGTCTGCAAACGATGCGACGCCCGGCTGGATGCATCGCCGCCCCAGTGATCAATCCGCCGTCGATTGCCCGAGCTGCCCGTGCGCCTGCTCCTCCAGCGCGACCGCGCGCCGATAGGCAGGCCGCGCCACGAGGCGATCGCGATACGACCTGAGCGTTTCCGGAACCCCTTCGTCGAGACCGACTTTCTGAGCCAGGATCAACGCATAGCCCACGCAAATGTCGGCAACGGTAAAGCGATCCGCGCATAGATAATCGCGCCGTGACAGCCGTTCCTCGATCTTTACCAACCGTTTGTGAAACCATTTTGCGTAGGCGTGCCCTGCGTCTTCGAAGCCCTTCTCCTTTTCGAAAATCGCGAACCGCATATAGACCGTTTGCGGAAAGGTGATCGTCGCATCGGCGTGGTAAGTGAAGTCGAGATATTCGGCGTAATCCGCCTCCCCCGGCTGGATGATCAGGTCCGAAGGGCCGCGCCTGGCGCACAGGTAATGCGCGATGGCGCAGCTTTCCGTCATACGCGACCCACGGGCCGAGGGATCATCGCCGATCGTGTCGATCAGGAGCGGCACCGTGCCCAGCGGATTGATCTCAAGATATTCGGGCGCGCGGTGACGGGGCGGGAATGGCAGCAGGCGCAGATCGATATCGACGCCCGCTTCCTCGGCCGCCCACGTGGCGCGAAGGCCGCGCGATCCGGCGCAGGTATAAAGGATCGGCCTGTGGTTGTCGGCTTGCCCCGCCATCAATGACCCGGCTCGAACCCGATGACTTTGTGCAGGACGAAAACGATAATCGCGCCCACGACGATAGCGATCAGCGCCGACATGGCCGCATACGCGGTCCAGCCCGCTATCCCGCCGATCACACCGCCAATTCCCTGCGCAGCGTATTCGGCGCCGTGGGCGATATCGTACAGCCCGTCCCAGCCCAGTTCATGCGTGCCGTGCACGATGATGCCGCCCCCGACCCACAGCATGGCGATCGTGCCGATAAACGACAGGAACGTCAGGAGGTAAGGCACCGATTTTACGAGGAATTGCCCGAAGTTTTGCTTCGCGGCGCTGGCCTGCTGGGTCAGGTGGAGGCCGATATCGTCGATTTTCACGATAATCGCGACCGCGCCGTAGACGACGACCGTGACCGCGATCCCGACGATGGCGAGAACGCCCGCCCGCGTCACCAGCGTTTCGGCGGCTACCTCGTTCAAGGTTATCGCCATGATTTCCGCCGACAGGATAAGGTCGGTGCGGATCGCGCCGGAAATTCGCTCCCGCTCGAATTTCTCCGGATCCTCGATCGGGTCTTCCAGCGTCTTGCCGTGCTTTGCGCCGCCAAGCTTTTCCAGCACCTTTTCGGCGCCTTCGTAACTCAGATACGCCCCGCCCAGCATCAGGATGAATATGATCGCACCGGGCAGGAATTCGGACATCAACACTGCGCCGGGCAACAGGATCAGCAGCTTGTTCTTGAAACTGCCCTTTGCGATCGACCAGATGATCGGCAATTCCCGTGACGGTTCAAGGCCGGTGACGTAGCCAGGCGTGACGGCGGCATCGTCGATCACGACGCCGGCGGTTTTCGATCCCGCCTTTCCGGCGGCGGCGGCGATATCGTCGACCGAAGACGCCGCAGCGCGGGCGATTACCGCTACATCGTCGAATAACGCGACCAGACCTGACGGCATCGAATATTCCCCCTATCGGCAATAGCAGCCGGTCGTCTGCCCGTCCCGCCGCGTCATGGCAACACTTGCATAGCGCGCCAGAACCGCTATGTGCGCGCATCCGCAGTTTTACAGCGGAACGAAGAAAGCCGGAGGGGCCCCGTCATCCGGACGGACAAGCCAGCGATCGGCATAACATGAAAGGATGCGAGATGGCTCTATACGAGCATATCTTTCTCGCGCGTCAGGATCTGAGCCAGTCTCAGGTCGACACGCTGGCGGCCACGGCGACCGAAATCGTCGAAGCGAACGATGGCAAGGTCGTTCGGACCGAGACCTGGGGTCTTAAATCCCTCGCCTACAAAATCGACCGCAATCGCAAGGCGCATTTCGTCATGCTCAACATCGATGCACCCGGAAAGGTCGTCGAGGAGCTGGAGCGTCAGACCCGCATCAACGAGGACGTCATCCGTTTCATGACCATTCGCGTCGACGAACTGGAAGACGGGCCGAGCGTGATGATGCGCAAGAACGAGCGCGAGCGTAAGCGCCGTTCCGACAAGGGATCAGACAGGGGGGACCGTAGCTGATGGCACGTCCATTTTTCCGCCGCCGCAAATCCTGCCCGTTTTCGGGTGAGGATGCGCCCAAGATCGATTACAAGGATGTGCGACTGCTGCAGGGATTCATGTCCGAACGCGGCAAGATCGTGCCTTCGCGCATCACCGCCGTTTCCGCAAAAAAGCAGCGTGAGCTGGCCCGTGCGATCAAGCGCGCGCGCCATATCGGCCTGCTTCCCTATCTCGTGAAGTAAGAGGAGAGCGACTATGGATATCATCCTCCTCGAACGTATCGAGAAGCTTGGCACGATCGGCGATGTCGTCGCGGTCAAGGACGGCTACGCTCGCAATTTCCTGCTGCCGCAGAAAAAGGCGCTGCGCGCCAACGACGCCAACAAGAAGGTGTTCGAAGCGAACCGCGAACGGCTGGAAAAAGAAAACGCCGAACGTCGTGGCGAAGCCGAAAAGACGGGCGAAAAGGTCGAAGGCGCAGAGGTCGTTCTGATCCGTGCATCGTCCAATGCCGGTCAGCTTTACGGTTCCGTCAATGTCCGCGACATGGTCGCTGGACTGAATTCGCAAGGGTTCGACATCGACAAGAAGCAGGTCATCATGGGCGCGCCGATCAAGACGATCGGCATGCACGACGTGACCGTTGCGCTTCACCCCGAAGTCCATGTGACGGTCAAAGCCAATGTCGCGCGCAGCGACGACGAGGCCGAGCTTCAGTCGCAGGGCGTCGACGTCCTGGCACAGCTGTTCGAAGAAGAGCAGCGCGAGATCGAGGAACAGGCCGATGCCAACCGCACCGACCCCAACCTCGAAGCGGGGGAAATCCCGGCCGAACTGCTCGAAGACGGCGTGTCCAAACCTGCCGACGAGACGACGACCGAAGCGTTGATCGAAGCGACCGATCACAAAAACGAGGACGCCGAAAACGAAGGCTGATCCTCCTTTCGCCAACAGAAATCAGGGCGCGGAGGTCATGCCGACCTTCGCGCCCTTTTTTCAAATCACCAATTCCGACGAATTTCGCCCGCGTTCCGCACCCGCTCCACATTCGATACCGGCTCAGAAAAAAGGACTTCGCCAGGCATGACATCAATCCCGGCCATCCTCGACCAATTGCAGACCGAATACGACGCGGCTGTCGCGGCCCTGCGCGAAGACGTCATCGCCTTTGGCCGTGACGGAAAGGTCCCGCCGCAGCGAAAGCGGGTCGATGGCAGCTACGCCTATCCCGAATTAACTCTGCGCTATTCCGGAGAAGGATTGCCCGATGACCGCACGCACGATCGCAGCAGGGCTTTCGGTCGGCTCGAACTTGTCGGCACGTACACGACTACCGTCACCCGCCCGGACCTTTTCGCCCCGTACCTGACCGAACAGCTCGGCCTTATCATGGACGAATACGACGTCCTGGTCGAAGTTGGGCGTTCACGACAAGAAATCCCGTTTCCCTACGTGCTGGACGGAGAGGCGGGCGCGGCCATGGTCGGGATCGCCCCGCAGGACATTGCGCGGCATTTCCCATCGACCGACCTGTCTCTTATCGGGGACGAACTGGCCGATGGGATCGAATTCGATGAATACGAATCGATGCCGCTATCGCTGTTCGACGGGCTGCGTACGGATTATTCGCTCGCGCGGCTTGCCCATTACACCGGTACGAGCGTCGACGATTTTCAGGACTTCATCCTGTTTACGAACTATCACCGCTATGTCGATGAATTCGTTAATTGGGGCGCTCGTCAGATCGGCGAAAGCGGCTATGTCGAATTGAGCGGCGCCGGCGGTCTTTCGATCGACGAGGCATCGCAGGATGCGCGCGATCAGTTGAACGACACCGCATGGCGGCGCCACCAGATGCCGGCCTATCACCTGAAGCGTAAGGATAAGCGCGGCATTACGCTGGTCAATATCGGGGTCGGGCCATCCAATGCCAAAACGATCTGCGATCACCTCGCCGTGCTGCGGCCCCATGCGTGGATGATGATCGGCCATTGCGGCGGTGTCCGGTCCAGCCAGAAGATCGGCGATTTCGTCCTCGCCCACGCCTATCTGCGCGATGATCACGTTCTCGACGCGGTACTGCCGCCGGAAATTCCGATACCGCCGATCGCCGAGGTGCAGCAGGCGCTCGCCGCCGCCGCAGAAGAGGTATCCGGCGTCCAGGGCGCAAACCTCAAACAGCGGATGCGTACGGGCACCGTGGTGACCACCGACGACCGCAATTGGGAACTGCATTACGCGTCCAGCGCCAAACGGTTTTCGCAAAGCCGCGCCATCGCGGTCGAGATGGAAAGCGCAACCATCGCCGCGCAGGGTTATCGCTTCCGCGTGCCCTACGGCACTCTGCTATGCGTGTCGGACAAACCGCTGCACGGGGAGATCAAGTTGCCCGGACAGGCGAACAAGTTCTACGAGGAAGCGATCGCCGCCCACCTGCAAATCGGCCTCGAAGCGGTAAAGCGGTTGCGCGA
>JGI12210J13797_11181822_pt1 | contig 18913 bp, 16 predicted proteins | sample ElkSlonscriptome_3_FD_13797 | JGI IMG/M metagenome (IMG submission 13797)
CGCACCCGGCGCCAGCGGCAATCTGGTGACGGAGGATCTGGTCCTGATGCTGAACGCGATGGGATATTCGACCGGGATCGACCTCGACGCTCTGTTGAAAGTGCGCGCCATCCTCGAACAGGCGCTGCCGGGCGAGCCGCTTTATGGGTTTACGCCGGATGCCGGGCCGATGCTCGATTATGCCGACCGGGTGGCGGCATGACGCAGTACGGGCCGACCCCTTTATCGGGCATAACGGTCGTCGAATTCACCCACATGGTGATGGGGCCGACGGTTGGCCATATCCTCGCCGGGCTGGGCGCGGATGTCGTGCGGGTCGAACCCATCGGCGGCGATCGGACCCGCCGGTTGAAAGGATCGGGCGCAGGCTATTTCCCCATGTACAACCGCGGGAAAAGCTCGATCTGCCTCGACCTTAAAAGCGCAGACGGCATCGCCATCGCACGCGACCTCATTGCCGATGCCGACATCCTGGTCGAGAACTTCCGCCCCGGCGCGCTCGACCGGCTGGGCCTCGATTACGACAGCTGCGCCGCCGCCAACGAACGGCTGATCTATTGCAGCGAAAAAGGCTTTCTGCCCGGTCCGTATGAAAACCGCACCGCTCTGGACGAAGTGGCGCAGATGATGGGCGGGCTTGCCTACATGACCGGCCCGCCGGGACAGCCACTACGCGCCGGGGCCAGCGTGATCGACGTGACCGGAGGAATGTTCGGCGTGATCGGCGTCCTCGCCGCGCTGGAGGAACGCCATCGCACCGGGCGCGGGCAGAAGGTGACGGCCAGCCTGTTCGAAACGACGATCTACCTGGTGGGGCAGCACATGGCGCAATACGCGGTCACCGGCATCCCCGCCGCCCCGATGCCTGCGCGCGTTTCGGCCTGGGCGATTTACGACGTGTTCCAGACGCGGACCGACCCGGTTTTCATCGGCGTTGTCACCGATGCGCTGTGGGAGAAATTCTGCCGCCTGTTCGACCTCGACGATCTGTGGGCCGACGAAACCTTGCGCGAAAACAACGCCCGGGTCGAGGCGCGCGATCGAATCATACCACAAATCCGCGAATTGATCGGCACGTTCACGGCAGAGGAAGTGATCGCCAAGCTTGACGGATCGGGCCTGCCCTTTGCCCCGATCGGACGGCCCGAAGACATGTTCGACGACCCGCACCTGAACGAGGGTGGACTTGAGGACGTGACGCTGGACACCGGGGCGAAAGCGCGATTGCCGACGATCCCGATCGCAATGGCGGGACAGCGGATCGGCTCCGAACAGACGCTGCCGTTGCCCGGCCGCGATACACGAACAGTGCTGGAACGGCTGGGCTATGCGCCGGACAGGATCGATGCCCTGATCGAAAAAGGCGCGGTCGGGGAGGACGAAAGATGAGAACCAAGGCAACTGCATTTGCCGCAGCGTTAACGCTGGCCGGATGCGCGACGGATGGCGATCAAAGCATCGCGGGCGTGAACGGCCCCCCTTCGACCGAACCGAGCGCAGCGGGCGTCGATGCACCTGACGATCGCCTGCCGACCGACGTGCGCCGAACGACGATCATCGTGCGCGATATAGAAAAAAGCCTCGCGCTGTACCGCGACGTTATCGGGCTGCAGATCAATTACGACACCACCGTCACGACATCGGGCGTCGCCCTGCCCGCAGGGGAACCGGGGGCGACCGCGCGGCTGGTGCTGCTGAATGCGAACGATGCGTGGGTGGGATGGATCGGATTGATGGAATGGATCAATCCGGCGATCCCGGCCAACGAATACTCCACCCGCATGGGACCGGGCGATGTCGTCATCATCCTCAACACCGACGATGTCGAAACACGGTGCGAAGCGGCGAAATCCGTCCCCGGCGTAACCTTCACCGCCGAACCACGCCTGCAGGTCTATCCCGGACGCGATGGCGGACCCGATATCCGCGTTATGGGATGCAATTTCTTCGACCCGGACGGCATATTGATCGAACTGAACCAGATACTGGAATAGCACGCCGCGAATGCAGCGCGCTCTATTCGCGTCTCAGTTTATCGACCACGTCCATAATCGGCGGGTCGTCCGCCGCCATGGCTTCGACCTGCTGCTGGAACCCGCGCATGATCCGCGACATATAGGCCTGCGTCGCAAGACCGCGTTCCTCCCCGGCTTTGCTGTCGGGCACGTATCGTTCGATATCCTCGCGTTTCACAACGCCGTTCGCGTCGAGCAATCGTTCCACCGTATCCTGCCGTTCACGCAGTGCGGAAACTTCGGCGGCAAGCGCGAAGACAGTCGAATAGAGCCGGTCGAGCGCGGGTTCGTCGAAATATTGCGGCCTTCGGCCTTTCGCCCGCTTTCCCGACAAGGCGACCCAGTCGATCGGCCCTTCACCGGCTTTGTCGCCGGTTTTATCGTTGCTCTGGCTTTCCCCGCTCATGCCGCCTTCGCCTTCTCGCCGGATTGATCCGCCTTCCACGCGCCATAGGCGTTCCAGATCGCGGCGCGCCCGAAATCCTCTTCCTCGCCGTCTGCGGCGGGGGGAAAGATTTCGGGATCGACCACTGCGCGCACCCCGGCGACGAACTGATCGTCCCTGTCGAAACCGGCATCGGCCATCACCTGTTTCAGGTCCTGCCCGTGCATCGCAGACCAGAACGGTTCGTTGTTGTTGAAGGCATCCCAGTCGCGCATGAACTGTTCGAACAAGGGCATATCGTCCGAATATTGCGGCTGTTCGATATGCAGCATCAGGCCGCCCGGTTTCAACACGCGATGGGATTCAGACAGGATACGCGGCATGGCCTGCGATGACAGTTCGTGCAGGAACATCGTCGTCTGCACCCAGTCGAAGCTTTCGTCCGACCAGCGCGACAGATCTTCCCCCGATGCCTGGATGAACCGTATATTGGTCACGCCCATGGCCGCCGCACGCGCCGCGCCATAGCGCAACGATGCCGCCGCGGTGTCGATCGCGATGACCTCTGCATCGGGAAATGCCTGTGCGATGGGGACGGCGTTGTGCCCGATCGTGCAGCCGATATCGAGGATCCGGCGCGGCGCGAAATCGGGGTGTTCGCTCCGCACCCATTCGACCACGGCCTGCCCGCCGCCATCGTTCAAACCGCCCAGCGCGCCGCCCGTCGTTGCGAAAAGGCCGACATCGTAATTTGCACCGACCGTAACGTCGCCGTCGCGTTCCTCGGTATGATAACCGCCGGGTTGGCAATGGATATCGACCGCCGTCTGATAGGCGGGCTGTTCGACCGACGGATCGAGCTCCAGCAAATCGGAATGTTCGTTGTACTGGCGCGCCATCGCGTCCAGTTCGTCGATCTGGCGCAGCACGATCTGACGCCCGAAATGCTGGCGCATCTCCATCGAATTGCGCTTCAACGCCGACCACGTGCGGTGCCAGTCGTCGTGGTTCATCGCGTCGCGGATTTCATAACGGTGTTCCGGATCGCGGCCATGCTCTTCGCGAAAGGCGGGCAGGACGCGGCTTTCATAGGCCAGCCGGTTGCCCGCTCCGATCGCGCCGGACAGGTAGCGGTTGAAATGGGTCAGAAAATTGAACCGAGCGGCTTCGTCATGGTCGACGCGCGGGGTCATCTCGTGCCGCGTCATCGCGGTGTAGGGCGGGGGCAGGTCGCTGGCCATCGTGATCCTCCGACAGGGCAGTGGCATTTATTTGTCCGGACAAGTTCGACCGAATCCGGCATGATGTCAACGCGCGAAGCGCCTTGCCCGATCCGCGTTTGGGTCCGGTGTGCCGGGCCGTAACTCCCGGTATACCGTGGCTGCGCCGCTTTCGGGAGCGTTTCCTTGCAGTCATGCGTTGAGGGGTTCACACTCGCGTACATACGCACGCACGAAATTTTGACACGATCCGACCTTGCGCGCGGCTGCATTGATGACCGCGCACCGAAACGATTTGAAGGAACAACGCCAACGTGACCACGAACGACCTGCCAGAAGACACCACCCGCATCGTAGACCGCTCGGACCTGCGCCGCGCCTATCGCCTCGAAGAAGAAACCTGCATCGTCGAACGGATCGAGCAGGCCGAACCGGCCCGGCAGGTTGCCGATGACGCACAGGATTATGCCATCCGCATGATCGAGCGCGCGCGACAGGAGAAAGCCAGCGGGATCGACGCCTTCCTGCATCAATACGGTCTCGACAGCGATGAAGGCATCGCGCTGATGTGCCTTGCCGAAGCGTTGCTGCGCGTGCCCGATGGCCGGACCAAGGACGCACTGATCAAGGACAAGATCGGGTCGATCGCATGGGGCGACCACATGGGTGCCAGTTCATCCACCTTCGTCAACGCCGCGACCTTTTCTTTGATGCTGACCGGCGAAGTGCTGGAAAAGCCCGAAGAGAAGCAACGCGGCCTTGGGACGACCCTGAAACGCGCCGTGGGCCGCATGGGCGAACCCGTCATCCGTCGCGCCACATTACAGGCGATGCGGATCCTTGGCGGACAATTCGTTTATGGCCGCACGATCGAAGAAGCATTGACGCGGGCCAGGCCGGAACGCGCCAAGGGACTGACCCATTCGTTCGACATGCTGGGCGAAGCGGCGATGACGCTGCGCGATGCCGACCGCTATGCCGACGCGTATCACGGCGCTCTCGACCGATTGGCGCGAGAGGCGAATGGCGACCTGATTTCCTCGCCCGGAATATCGGTCAAACTGTCCGCGCTGCATCCCAAGTTCGGCTATCTCCACGCGCAGGAGGCACACGATGCCATCGTGCCCGTGCTCAAATCATTGATGGTGAAGGCACGCGATGCGAACATTCATCTGACCGTCGATGCCGAAGAAGCCGAGCGGCTGGAAAACCAGATGGACATCATCGAAACGGTGGTGGCCGACGACGCGCTGTTCACCCGCCCGGACGGATCGCGCTGGGACGGGTTCGGTCTTGCCATACAGGCCTATCAGAAACGCGGCGCACCGCTATGCGACTGGGCGGCCTCGCTCGCCCGCAGGCATGATCGCCGCCTGTTCGTCCGGCTGGTAAAAGGCGCATACTGGGATACCGAGATCAAGCTCAGCCAGGTCGGCGGGTTCGACGATTACCCGGTGTTTACACGCAAGATCGCGACCGATGTTTCGTTCCTCGCCTGTGCGGCGCGCCTGTTCGAACATGACGACGTGATCTTCCCCGCCTTCGCCACGCACAATGCGGGCACGGTCGCCACGTTGAAACTGATGGCGAAATCCGGGGATGGATCGACCTCGAAACCGATGGAATTCCAACGTCTGCACGGCATGGGCGAAGAAATCTTCGCCGCGCTGGCAGAAGAAGAGGAAAAGGCGGGCGAACACCGCACGCCGGTCCGGATCTACGCGCCGACCGGCGGGCACAAGGAATTGCTGGCCTACCTGGTGCGCCGCCTGCTTGAAAACGGGGCTAATACCAGTTTCGTCAATCGCATGGGCGATGCCGACATCCCCGCAGAAGACCTGGTCGACGATCCGGTATCCGAACTTGCCGTGACGGAGCCGCGCCGCAATCCGGCGATCCCGCTGCCCAAGGACATTTTCCGCCATCACGCAGGTGACGAAAACGCCCGTGCCAACAGCAAGGGCATCGATTTGTCCGATCCAACGGTGCTCGGCCCGCTGCAAATGCGGCTTTCCGCCCTGCGCGACAAATCATGGCATGCCGCGCCGACCTTCCCCGAATCGATTGCCGGGGAAACCGCGCCGATCACCATGCCGCACGATCTGTCGGTCGAGGTCGGGTACAGGCGCGATGCGACGCAGGAAGAAGTCGATGCCGCCTTCGCCCGTGCAAGCGCCATCCAACCGGGATGGGACGCGCTGGGCGGCGAACGCCGGGCGCTTCTGCTCGAAGAAGCGGCCGACCTGTTCGAGGCGCACAGCGAAGAATTTCTCAGCCTGTGCGAACGCGAGGCGGGCAAGACCCTGCTCGACGGCATCGCCGAACTGCGCGAAGCGGTCGATTTCCTGCGCTATTACGCCGCCGAGGCGCGTCGCCGGTTCGAACATCCGACCGAACTGCCCGGCCCCACGGGGGAAGAGAACACCCTGATGCTGCACGGTCGCGGCGTGTTCGCCACGATCAGCCCGTGGAACTTCCCGCTGGCGATTTTCACCGGCATGGCGGCCGCCGGGCTTGCGTCGGGCAATGCGGTCATTGCCAAGCCTGCCGAACAGACCCCGCTGATCGCCGCTCTCGCCGTGAAACTGTGCCACCAGGCCGGAATCCCGCCAGAGGCGCTGCAATTGCTTCCGGGCGCGGGCGATGTCGGTCAGATGATCGTCGCCGATCCACGCCTCGCCGGGGTTTCCTTTACCGGATCGACCGAAACGGCGCAGGCGATCAACCGCGCGCTGGCCGGGCGCGACGGGCCGATTGCTACGCTGATCGCGGAAACCGGCGGGCAGAACGCGATGATCGTCGATTCCAGCGCGCTGCCCGAACAGGTCGTTCGCGATGTCCTTGCCAGCGCGTTCCAGAGCGCGGGGCAGCGGTGTTCGGCGCTGCGGATGCTGTATCTGCAGGACGATATCGCCGATGAAATGATCGAGATGATTCGCGGCGGATTCCAGATTCTCAATGTCGGGGATCCGCAACACCTGTCGACCGATGTCGGCCCGGTGATCGATCCCGACGCGCAGGCCGCGCTCGAACGGCACGTCGCGCGCCGGAAACAGAACGATCGCACCGTCTGGCGTCATAATGATACCGATGCCGAATACGGTCAGGCCTGTTTTGTTGCACCGACGATCATCGAACTCGATTCGATCCTCGACCTGCGGCGTGAGAACTTCGGCCCGGTCCTGCATATCGCCCGCTACAAGGCGGACGAACTGGACCAGGTGATGGAGGACATCAACGCGACCGGATACGGCCTGACGCTGGGCCTGCACAGTCGGATCGATTCGACGCGCCGGTTCGTCCAGTCGCGCGCGCGGGTCGGCAATTTCTACGTCAACCGCAACCAGATCGGCGCGATCGTCGAATCGCAACCGTTCGGCGGCGAAGGATTGTCGGGCACCGGGCCAAAGGCAGGCGGGCCGAATTACCTCACCCGCTTTGCAACCGAACGCGTCGCGTGTGTCGATACGACCGCGGCGGGCGGCAATGCGACCCTGCTGGCCAGCGGCTGAGACCCGGCGCTATCGGCGTGAAAATGTGAAACCCCGCCCGCTAAACCATTGCTTGCAATGCAAAAGGCGGGCGGGGTAAGCATCTGCGCGATGGTTCGTATCGCTCTTCAGATGCTCGCGTTGTTCATGATGGCGTGGGGCGGCCCTGCATTCGCGCAGGTGCAGGTCCACTTCCATTCGTTCAACGGATCGGTCCTGTTCGGCCCGCGCTACCCCCACACTTTCGTCGTGCTCGACGGCACGCTGGAGGAGACGGGGAAGCGGGTGGACGAAAATTACGGATTTTCCGCGAAGACGGCATCGCCCGCCGTCCTGTCGGGCCCGGTCGAACACGCGATCCTGCACGAAACCGCACGTAATATCGAAAACACGAACCGCCATTTCTCGATCACCATCACCGACGCGCAATACCGGCAGATCAGCGCTGAAATGCGCCGCTGGCGCGATGCGCCGGGGCGGTATTACGATCTCGATACGCGCAACTGCATTCACTTCGTCGGCCGCATGGCGTGGCTGTTGGGGCTGAAAGTGACCTATCCGCGCGATATGCTGCGCCGGCCAAAGAAATGGCTGAACCACATAACCGCCCTCAACCCGCAGCTCGGCGCAGGGCCGGTGGATTGAGCGGGCACTCGCTCGCACAGCGCTTTTGACCGCGATCCGCGCGCAATGTCAGACGGCGTCGGATAACCTGCCGCTCGCGCTTGCCCCGCGGCGCTGTATCGGCGACCGTTCGGGCATGGCTATCCTGTCCGACAAATGGATTCGCGAACGCGCGCAGACCGATGGCATGATCGAACCCTTCGTCGAGGCGCAGCGGCGCGAGGGGTGCATTTCCTACGGCCTGTCCTCCTATGGCTACGATGCGCGGGTGGCGGACGAGTTCAAGATTTTCACCAACGTCAATTCGGCGACGGTCGACCCGAAAAGCTTCGATGCGGGCAGCCTCGTCGACCGGCAGACCGATGTCTGCATCATCCCGCCCAATTCCTTCGCTCTCGCCCGCACGGTCGAATATTTCCGCGTGCCGGAGGACGTTCTGGTCATCTGCCTCGGCAAATCGACCTATGCGCGGTGCGGGATCATCGTCAACGTCACCCCGCTCGAACCGGGATGGGAGGGGCACGTCACGCTGGAATTTTCGAACACCACGCCGCTGCCCGCGAAAATCTACGCCAACGAAGGCGCGTGCCAGTTCCTGTTCCTGCAGGGCAACGAACGCTGCGAAACGAGCTATAAAGACCGCGCGGGCAAATACATGGGCCAGCGCGGCGTGACCCTGCCGCGCCTCTAGGCGATCCCACCGCCGCGGGAACGCGTTCCCGCCATCGGGCGCTGATATCCCGGACGCGGCCTTCGACGCGTTGTCAGACAAGGGAACGGCATCGAATGGGCGGATATCTGAAAAACGGCGAATGGCGGACCGGCGAAGAAGGTTTTGCCGATGACGATGGCTCTTTCCATCGCACCACATCCGATTATCGCGACTGGATCACGCCCGATGGATCGCCCGGTCCCGATGGGCAGGATGCGGTGAAGGCGGAGCCCGATCGCTTTCACCTTTACGTGTCCTACGCATGTCCATGGGCGCATCGCGCACTCATCACCCGGCGGCTGAAGGGGATAGAGGAGATGATCCCGGTTTCGGTGACGCACTGGTTGATGCGCGAACGGGGCTGGACGTTCGATGACGGTCCCGGCGTCGTGCCCGATCCGAACGAGAACGCGGCCACCGTCCACGAACTCTACCAGATCGCCGATCCGAACGTATCGGGCAAAGCGACCGTCCCCGTGCTGTGGGACAAGCGGGAACGCCGGATCGTCAATAATGAAAGCTCCGAGATCATCCGCATCTTCAACACCGCCTTCGCCGATCTGGGCGCGAACGCAATCGACCTGTATCCCGCAGCGCACCGCGAGGAGATCGATGCGGTCAACGAACGCGTCTACGAAGACGTCAATAACGGCGTTTACAAAAGCGGCTTCGCCACAACGCAGGAGGCGTACGAGAAGGAGGTCGAACCGTTGTTCGACACGCTCCACTGGCTCGAAGCGCGGCTGGAGGGGAAAGATTTCCTGGTCGGCGGACGGCTGACCGAGGCCGATATTCGCCTGCTGACGACGCTGCTGCGGTTCGATGCGGTCTATTACAGCCACTTCAAATGCAATCGCAAACGGATCGCGGACCTGCCGAACCTGCACCGCTATATGCTGACCCTCGCCGGGCGGGATGAGATCGCGGAGACGATCCACATGGATCACGCCAAACGGCATTATTACCAGAGCCACACCAGCATCAATCCGACCCAGATCGTACCCGTCGGACCGGAGCTTCGGTTCGGTTGATCGCGCCGGATGCCAATTTCCTCGCGTGACCACCCGGCCGCCGATTTCCTACTTCGCCCGATGCTGTCATCGAGCGCCGGTAGTATCATCAAGGCGTTGCAATTGTCCGCCACGTGGTTTCGTGTTGGACAAGTGTCACCCGGCGACGCGGTACTGATGTGCCTGAAAACATTCGGTAAAGTCCCGGACAGGATGGGTGACACATGGGCAATGTGTCACCCATTTCGCAAGGATGCAGCACCGCAGCGCTTTGACTCGCCCGTCCCGGCGCGTCACTGCTGCCAGTGAAGGAGAGAAAATCATGGCAGACCGCGAATTCGACATCATCGTTTATGGCGCAACCGGATATACCGGACGCCTCGTCGCCGAATATCTCACGACACATTACGCGAACCGTGACGATGCGCCGAAATGGGCGATGGCAGGCCGCAACAAGGCCAAGCTGGAAGATGTGCGCACCCTGATCGGCGCGCCCGACGATACGCCGCTGGTGGTGGCCGACGCCGATAGCCGCGAAGGCATGGAGGCGATGTGCAAACGCACCCGCGTCGTCCTCACCACGGTTGGTCCGTATCAGCTTTACGGCGATGAACTGGTCGCGGCCTGCGCGAAAACCGGGACCGATTACGCGGACCTGTGCGGCGAACCGGCATGGATGGCCGAACAGATCGCCCAGCACGATGAGACGGCAAGAAAGACGGGCGCGCGGATCTGTTTTTCCAGCGGCTTCGATTCCATTCCCTTCGACCTCGGCGTGATGATGGCGCAGGAGGCGGCGAAAGAACGCTTTGGCAAACCCGCCCCCTACATCCGCGGGCGGGTGCGCGCGATGCAGGGCACGTTTTCAGGCGGCACCGCGGCCAGCCTTGGCGCGACGATGAAAGCGGCGGCGACCAATCCGAAAATCATCGCGATCCTGCGCGATCCCTTTGCGCTCGCCCCCGGCTTTACGGGGCCGAAACAGCCATCGGGCATGGTTCCGAAACATGAAGAGGACCTGGGCAAATGGGCCGCGCCCTTCGTCATGGCGCCGATCAATACCAAGAACGTGCACCGCACCAATTTCCTGCTGGGCCACCCGTATGGCGAGGATTTCCGCTACGACGAGATGGTGCTGACCAGTCCGGGCGAAGCGGGCAAGGCGGCGGCGAATGCCGCGATGGAGGCGATGAAGAACCCGTTCGGATCAAAACCGCCCAAGCCGGGGGAAGGGCCCACAGCCGAAGAACGCGAAAACGGATATTACGACATCGTGTTCGTTGCCGAGAGCGACACGGGCGACACGCTGAAATACGCGGTGAAGGGCAAATACGATCCCGGATATGGTTCGACCAGCCGGATGCTGGCCGAAACCGGGATCGCCCTGCTGTCATCCGACGCGCCCGGCGGGATCGGCACGCCCGGTTCGCTGTTGGGCAAAGCATTGGTCGAACGGCTGCGTGAACACGCCGAGCTGACTTTCGAAGTGGAAAGCTGACGCGCCCACCCCCGGCGCGCCAGCCATTCCCCGCGCCGGGGGCCTAGAAGCTGAGCCGTACGCTCGCGCGGATATTGCGGCCCGGCAGCGGCACGAAATCCTTGGTGAAACTGGCATGGCGACGGCCCGTCACGTCGAACAGGTTTTCGCCCGCGATCTGCAGCGACACGTTCTCCCTGCTCGGCAGGGGGCGCCAGGTTAGGTAAAGATTTACGAAGGTGAAATCGTCCGTCGCGCTTTCGAATTCGGCGACGTCGTCCTGTCCGCCGGCATACTGGACCTCTCCACGCAGGTCGAACGCCTCTGTCTGAGCCTCGAGCGCGCCGAACAGCGATAGCGGGGGAATTCGCGGCACCGCGCTGCCATCGGCCAGTTCGGCTTCGATATACGAAGCGCGCAGATCGGCGATGATCCCGAAATCGCCGGTGTCGTAAACCGGGAAGGTCACATCGCCTTCGACGCCGAAATAATCGGCATCCTGTTGAAGATAGACGAACACGGGCAGGTCGTCCTCTTCGCCCCCGGTATCGGTCAGGTAGATGTAATCGTCGAACCATTGTTTGTAGACGGCAAGGTTGAATTGCGCGGTGCCGATGCGGCCACGGGCAAAGGCTTCGAGCCCCCACGCGCTTTCAACCGCGAGATCGGGATCGCCGATTTCGAAGGCCTGCGTGGCGATATGCGGACCGTTGGAAAACAGCTCCTCGGCGCTGGGCGCGCGCTCGACCCTGCTGGCATTGACGCCCGCCCGCAGCGCGTCGTCGGCTTCGTAGATGAGGCCGGCGGCGCCCGAAAACGTTTCGTAATCGCGGGCGATATCGTTGACGATGTCCTCGACATCGGTGAACTCGCCGCGCGCTGCCAGTTCTAGCTGGAACGGTCCTGCGCCAAATTCCTGCAGGCCGAACAGGGCGAATTGATCGGTCAGGTTGGGCGGGACGTATGCCTCGGCCCCTTCGGCAAAGAAATCGCGGTGGCGGTATTGCAGTCCGATGCTGCCGCGCGAAAAGCCGCCTTCGTTCTGGACCAGTTCGGCGCGCGCCTCGATGCTTTCGCTCTCGAACACCGTGCCGACTTCTTCGCCTTCGAATTCGGTGTGCGTGTAATCTGAAAAGCCGGCGCGCAGTTTGAGGTTCGAGAAAAATCCGCCCCCAAGGTATACATCGCCAAGGAAATCGGCGCGGAACTGTTCGAGGTCGATGGAAACGATTTCCTCGCCCTCTTCCTCTTCGCCGTGTTCGCCTTCGTGGTCCTCGTCGTGGCCCTCTTCTTCCCCGTGGGCGTGTTCGGTGCCGGGGCGGCCCGGGACGCCGTAATTGGTGTCGTAATAGCCGATCGACGCCCCGAAGTTCGATTGGCCGATGATGACGCCGAAACCTGTGTTGAGCGTGTAGGTCTCGCTGGCGCTGTTGGGGATTACGCCTTCGACATTGGCTGCCTCGCGCAGTTCTTCGGCTTCTTCCACCTCGCCTTCGGCATCTTCCTCGGCCGCTTCGGCAAGGATGTCCGCGCGCAATTCGGGCGCGATCTGGAAACCGGGTATCTCCAGATCGTCGGTCTGCCGATACGATCCATCGACATGAAACACGAACTTGTCACCGATCGGCACGTCGAGCGATGCGCCCCCCGTCCGCAGATCGCTGACGGTATCGGCGGCGGCAAGCGCGTCGAGGTGGAAATCCTCGTCCGGCATGCGGGTCGGGATACGTTTGTCGATCACGTTCACCGCGCCGCCAATGGCCTGACTGCCGAACAACAGGACGGCGGGGCCGCGCAGGACCTCGATCCGCTCCGCCGTCAATGGATCGATCGTGGTGGCATGATCGACCGATGTGTTCGAAACATCCGCCGTGCCCAACCCGTTGACGAGCACCCGCACCCGTTCGCCCTGAAAACCGCGCAGGACAGGACGCGACGATCCCGGCGCGAAACCCGATGCCGAAACGCCGGGCAGTTTGACCAGAACATCGCCCAGCTGTCCGGCGAGGTTGCGCTGGATATCGTCGGCCTCGAACACGCTGGTTCCGGCGAGGATGTCGAGCTGCTCTAACCCTTCGGCGCTGACGATGATGTTGCCCTGATAGTCGCGCTGGCGATTGTGCAAGTCATCGTCGACCCGCTCCGCGTCATCGACGGCTGGCTCGGTCGACGGGTCCGCTTGCTGAGCGGCGAGCGGAGCTGCGACGAAGGTGAATGACAGCGCCGTAGCGAGCGCGATGCGGGAGGGAATGGAGATCATAGGATTTGTGAACCTCGCGTTCGTTCAAGCCAATATGCTGATGAGACAATATATCAAGCCATGACAACCATGAAGGCCTCTGGCAAGTGCGATAATCAAGGATCTAGCCGACAAGCAGGCGTTCCGCGAAAAACCGGCAAAGTTGTTGCAATGTTACAACACCTCATTGCGGGCACGGGGTTCCGTGCAGGTTGACCCCAAGCCGCCTCGCTGCGCCACATCTGTCCTTCGGTACGCCATCCTCGCTCTTCGCTCGCTTACAATGCGCCTACATCGCCAACCAGAAGCGCTTGTGTAAGCAGATTGCCGAGAAGCTCAGGGCCCGGCAATTGAGCGCCGTAGTAATCCGCGCACCGGGCAATGCCATCACAATCGCGGAACGCGATGGTGAAAACGCAACTGGTCTTGCTGCGATCAGGGTGCTCTTGTTCACGGGGTATGGTATCTCCGAGGTCATCGGCTTGTTTTGCTCAATCCACCTTTGTTTGAGCTTGCCACCATAAACATGTTCCGACTCCGCGGTCGCGGCCTGAGCCAGTTCGTCGGCATCGAGGACATCGAGCACGGTTCACTTCGGCGCATTCTTCTAAAGCCTCGACTTCACCATGGCTGTATTGAACACGGGCGTGGCACGCACCGCGACACCACGGGCAGCTGCGGGCAGCTGCGGGCATCACGCCGACACACCCACCCACCATCATCAAGCCCGATGCGGGTCAGATGCGAAAGACCCGGCGCTCTGATTTTTTCCAGTATCATCGATTACCCCTTCGATTGATTTTGATTGCGATGGGGTGGTTTTCATTACAGCTAAAGCCAGCGCCGGACCCGTCGCGTGTAGGCCTGATACTGAGAACCGAATATGCGCTCGAGCCGCTCTTCCTCAGGCTTGATCTGGAACGCCGTGATATAGGCGACGAAGATCACCAGAATGAAGACATTCGCTCCCGACCCAAGCCAGACCACTGCGCCGGTCAGGATCAACAGCAGGCCGAGATACATTGGATTGCGCGAGATACGATAAAGACCAGTAACGACAAGCTGCGAGGCTTTCTCTGGCGCAAGAGGCGTGACTGTGGTCCTCGCACGTCGGAATGCCACTATCGAGACCAGATCGATAATAACCCCGAGGGAAAGCAGGATGGCTGCAATCCCTACCTTAAACGGAACTTCAAACCGCCAAAATTCCAGATATTCTGCAACAAACCACATCGAGATCAGCGCGAGGAGGGCAACGATCGGGGGAGGTATACGCAGGCTCACAAGGGAAGCTTTCTATCGTCTGGCATGTTTCAGTGGGTCACCGTCAGTCACGTCCTTCGATGCGATAAGATTCGTGGCAGGCAATGCAGGTGTTCTGTACTTCGGCTTTAGCCTGCGCATAAGCTTGCAAATCCCCTTGCCCGGCAGCGGCAGCGGCCTTGCCGAATCCCTGCCGCATCTGGCGGCTAATCGCCCGAAACGTATCGGGGAGCGCCTCGTGAAAACCATCTGGATGTGCCGCAGACTGCCCCGGACCCTGGCCAGCTGCTATAGCTTGAGCAGCTTCGAGATCTTCGGCAAATTCTGCTGTGTCGAGCTCAGCAAGGCTGACCAGCAAGCCGCGCATCTGAGTTAGCGCAAAGTCTTTCTGGGTAGCGTTGAGTGCGACGACCTCGCGCTCATCGATTCCACCTGCGACCGGCATTGGCTCTGGCCCATCTGTCGATGGCGAAAAGGCTTCCCATGCAAGAGCGGCCAATATCACTGCCAACGCCAGAACGATGACCGTGGAGCGGGTTGATTTACTCATTATCTACTTGCCCATCGGTGTGGAGGTTTCCACCAAAAATACACCGCGCAGTTCGCCCGGTTCAAAACCTGTCGCCAGATCTTCGGGATATGCCTGGTCGATTGCAGCTTTCACTTCAGGCGCAATATCGGTGCCATGGCAGGCTGCGCAGGGCTGCTCTTTCATGGGTATGGCCCGCATGAATACCTGTCGGCCGCCCAGCCTGCCATGGACTGCGTTGGGTCCCCCGCTTACAGTCGGCGTCGTTTCAAGCTTGGTGTAAAGACGTTCAAGCCCGCCACTAACGGAACCGTCTGGACTTCTGTTTCTGCGCGCAATTCTGCTCACGCTGAAGCCGCTTTCTTCCGACAAATTCTGTGCGATGGCGGGCGCAGTAGATTGACATACACCTATCGCCCCGACCGGACCGCTTTCGGCCATGGCGGTGGAAAGAGCTTGCTGCAATTCCGACTGGAAGCGATCTGTCACAGCCTCAGCTTCGGCAACAAATACTTCGTCTGCCTGGGCAGGTATATCGCTTTTTGAACAACCGGAGAGCGCGCTAGTCGCGACACTAAACGCCAGAAGACTGCGCAATGCTTTCCGCCCTGGCATCTCGATTATCTGCTTTGTCATCGGGGAGTTTCCGTTTCGTTCAGGCCGACCATATCCGCTATGTCTTCAGCACCAGCCTTATGACCCAGGCGATAGCGCCTAGAAATGTTATGCTCGCGAGCCACAATCCAGCCATCCAGGCGAGACGCTTCCAAACGGGTTGCTCTGGTTCAGGAGGCGCAAGCATCAATGATACCCCTCGTCGCTGACTTTTCCGCGAAAAACCCAGTATGCCCACGCCGTATAGCCGATGATAAGCGGCATTGTGATCGCCACACCTACCAGCATGAATATCTGGCTTCGCGCGGGGGCGGCAGCGTCCCAGATCGTGATGCCCGGCGGGACGACATAAGGCCACATTGTTACGCCAAGCCCGGCCATTCCGAAGAAAAACAAGGCGATCGAGAGCCAGAACGGCTTGCTATTGCGATCTTTTTTTATCGCGTGGATCATCGACAACGCAATGATCCCTGTCAGCACTGGCACGGGGGCAGCCCAGTAGATTTCCGGCGCCGTGAGCCAGCGCTCGGCATATTCAGGATTAAGGAAGACGTTGTAGAGGCTTACCGCCCCCATAAGCAGGATCGTTGCGATGGCAGCTCGCAGTGCGAGCTTGCGTGCATGCACTTGCCCCTCACCATCAAGCTTCCAGATGAGCCAGGTCGCACCGAGGAGGGCGTAGCCAGCCACCGTGCCCAGACCGCACAAGAGGGTATATGGGGTGAGCCAATCAAACCAGCTGCCTGCGTAGGAACGATCAACGACATCGATCCCCTGAAGCAGAGCCCCAAGCGTCATTCCTTGCGCCATCGCTGCGACCAGTGAGCCGCCTGTGAATGCGGCATCCCAAAGGCCACGATGGTTTGGATCGCGCCAACGGTATTCGAAGGCGACGCCGCGGAAGACGAGGCCAAGCAACATGGCGGTAATCAATGGGTAGGTCGCGGGCAGAACGACGGCATAGGCAAGCGGGAAAGCGGCGAACAATCCCCCACCTCCAAGAACCAGCCATGTTTCGTTGCCATCCCACACGGGCGCGATGGAATTCATCGCGCGGTCGCGCTCGCGACCAACATCGAACGTCGGGAAAAGAATGCCGATGCCAAGGTCGAAGCCGTCCATCACCACGTATGCGAAAACGGCGAAGGCGATGATGAAAGCCCAGATTACCGTGAGATCCATCACACGACCTCCTTCTCGCTGGGAAGTGTCTCGGCATGGCCGGGGTTCTGGGTCGGCCCTGGTGTAATACCGGCTGTCCGAATTGGGCCGACATCGCCCCGTTTCGCTCCGACTTCACCGGTATGCGGTGTTTTCGACATAAGGCGCAGAATGTACCAGACACCCGCGCCAAAAACGGCGAAGTAGATGACAACGAAAGCCAGCAAAGAGGCGGCGACAGCCGGCGCATCCAATGGCGATGCCGCTTCCGACGTCCGCATCAGCCCGTAGATGACATAGGGCTGACGGCCAACTTCGGTGGTGATCCAGCCCGCTATAACCGCGACGAAGCCACTCGGCCCCATGATGATCGCCGCCCGGTGCAGCCAAGTCCATTCGTAGAGTCCCTTGCGCCAGCGGGCAAACAGGCTCCAGACGCCGAGTCCAAGCATCGCGAACCCGATACCGACCATGATGCGAAACGACCAGAAGACGATGCCGACAGGCGGCTCTTCATCGTCGGGGATAGTATCCAGGCCATCCAGCGGCGCATTGAGGTCATGCTTGAGAATTAGTGACGATGCCCCCGGAACTTCGATCGCATAGTCCACCCGCTTTTCCTCGCTGTTCGGTATTCCGAACAGGATCAGCGGTGCGCCATTGGGATGGCTGTCGTAGTGACCTTCCATCGCCATGACCTTTTGGGGCTGATGTTCCAGCGTGTTCAGGCCATGCAGATCGCCGAGGAATATCTGAACAGGCGCGACCAGCGCCGCCATCCACATCGCCATCGAAAACATTTTGCGCGCATGGATATTGGCGCGATCTTTCAGCAGATGCCAAGCGGCAACAGCGCCAACCACGAATGCAACCACCAGATAGGACGCAGTCACTGTATGCGCGAGACGGATCGGGAAGCTGGGATTGAACACGATGTCCCACCAGCTTTCACCGGGCAGGAATTGACCGTTCGCGCCCATTTCGAAACCGACCGGCGTCTGCATCCAGCTGTTCACCGATAGGATCCATGTCGCGGAAACGAGCGTTCCGATGGCCACCATCAGGGTTGCGAAGAAGTGCAGTTTCTTGCCGACCTTGTTCATGCCGAACAGCATAACCCCGAGAAAGCCGGCTTCGAGGAAGAAGGCAGTCAATACCTCGTAGGCCATCAATGGACCGATCACAGGCCCGGCCCGATCGGAGAAGACTGACCAGTTCGTCCCGAACTGGTAGCTCATGACGATGCCCGACACGACACCCATGGCGAAAGCGATGGCGAAGATCTTGATCCAGTATTTGAACAGGTCCAGATATATTTGCTTCCCGGTTTTCAGCCACAAACCCTCGAGGACCGCCAGGTAGCTGGCCAGCCCGATCGAAAACGAGGGGAATATGAAGTGGAAGCTTACCGTGAAGGCAAACTGGATCCGGGCCAGTAGCAGGGCATCAAATTGTTCGAACATCACGGCACTCTATTTTCTAGGCACATCTCTATTTTTAAGTGCGCCCGCCAAGGGGGGGAAAGGCGGGCGCACCCTTGCGACCATCAACCCAGTGTCGTGGTGCGCAAGTACGGCTTGATCGTCTTGAAACCCTGCGGAAAACGCTTTTTGGCTTCCTCGTCCGTCACCGAAGGCGGGATGATAACGTCATCACCCGGCTCCCAGTTTGCAGGCGTTGCAATTTGCGCCCGGTCAGCGAGCTGCAAACTGTCGATGACCCGCAGAATTTCGCTGAAATTCCGGCCCACACTCATCGGATACGTCATGATCAAGCGAATCTTCTTCGCAGGATCGATGATGAAGACCGAGCGCACTGCCGCAGTTTCACTCTGATCCGGGTGGATCATGTCATACAGTCTGGCGATTTCCAGATCGGGGTCTGCGACGATGGGAAACTTCAAGCTCACGCCCTGGGTTTCGTCGACATCCTTAACCCACTCGAGATGCTCATCCACGGTGTCGGTAGACAGGCCGAGAGGACGCGTATTGCGCTTGTCAAACTCCGTCGCCAGCTTGGCCGTCATACCCATTTCTGTCGTGCAAACAGGCGTGAAATCGGCGGGATGACTGAAGAAGAAGACCCAATTGTCACCTGCCCATTCGTGCATATCGATGGGGCCGGTCGTTGTGTCGACCTGAAAATTCGGGGCGGTATCGCCGATATGAAGAG
>JGI12210J13797_10176990_pt1 | contig 18911 bp, 14 predicted proteins | sample ElkSlonscriptome_3_FD_13797 | JGI IMG/M metagenome (IMG submission 13797)
GTTCTTTAAAAGACTAGACACATAAGTTTAGGACATTTTATTGTTGGAACAAGCAAACATACAGAACATGCCTGATCAATATTTTGATTGGGGGTGTCAGCAAATGATTCTTTTATACAAGGCAACCGTGACTTAAAGCAAGAAGGGCATGAATTATCATCCCTAAAAAAGCTTGCTGGTTCTGCTCTGTCAAAACCCGTTCAATAGGTCACTGACGCCTAACATAAATAGCTTACAGCCGCTGGCAAAGGCTAGCGTTTGCTTGAGCAAGATATGCAAAGCGTCGTTTGCCCCAATAGCAGCAGGTTATCAGATTTATTTACTGAGATAGCCACTGGTTTCTTTGGGTTTTCTTATGTTGCCCCAAGATTTTAATCTTGTTGGAATTAATACAAAAGCGAATTTTTTCTTAACCGTATCAATCAAGCCATAGGAGGTTTTATCCAGTGAGTATCGTAGCTAAAGCAATTGCTCAGTCAGATCGCGCTGACCGATTTTTAGGAAGTGCTGAGTTAACCCAGCTCCAGGATTTTTTCAACAAGGGAGGAGTGCGAATCAGCGCTGCCCAAAAGCTGGCAGCAAATCAGCAAAAAATTGTCGAGGAAGGCAGTGAGCGCTTTTGGGAGCAATGCCCCAACACCCCTAGTAATAGAGGCGACAAGCAAAAGACAGCTCTTTGCCAGCGAGATCAAGGCTGGTATATCCGCTTAGTGAGCTACTGTGTTTTGGCTGGAAATTCTAAACCTCTAGAAGATATTGGCCTGGACGGAATGCGTGATATGTACACATCTTTGAACGTCCCTTTAACTAATCTGAAACTAGCGATGCGCTGCTTAAAGCAAGTTGCCACAAATCATCTAAATTCTGAAGAGGCCGCAGTAGCTGGCCCTTATTTTGACCAGCTCATTCGAGCATTTTAAGGCTGATTCACTTTGCCCTACTAGCAACTAAATTTTGAAGCGAAGCAAGGGCTTAAAGCACGTAATTTTTAGCTAAAGTCAAATTCTTTAAATTCGGAAACAACAATAATGCAAGACACAATTACTTCCCTTATCAACCCTGCTGATGAGAAAGGTCGCTATCTAGAGGATGACGACCTCGGCACACTCAAGCAATATCTCCAGACGGGTGCTTTACGGGTCAAAGCGGCTAGTCAGATTGGGGATAGTGCTGCCGATATTATCAGTGAAACTGTCGAAAAAAGCCTGCTGTATGGAGACATCACGCTCCCCGGTGGCAATATGTATCCCACTCGTCGCTATGCGGCCTGCCTAAAAGATTTGACTTATTTTTTACGCTATGCAACCTATGCGATGCTAGCTGATGATGCCTCTATTTTGGATGAGCGAGTTCTCAATGGCTTAAAAGAAACTTACTCATCGCTAGGCGTCCCAATTGAACCAACAATTCAAGCGGTACAGGCAATGAAGGAAGTAGTTACTCAGCGAGTAGGGGCTGAAGCCGGGCAAGAAATGAGTGTTTATCTCGATCACATTATCGCTGGTTTGAGATAGGCGGCTGGCTTTTAATTGATGAGCCGTTTCAATCTATAGCCCTATACATCTATGGGGCTGCCTATGACGGTAGCCCCATGCAGAACATCCCTAATTGCGCTCAACCTATTGCCATGTACGCTTCCAATAAAAGCCAGGAACAGTATCCCTGGTGGGCAGGAAATGCCCGATTTATTCATCTCTCTAATACGTTCATCGTGGCTCACTTGGCTCAGGCTGCCCTGATCATGCTGTGGGCCGGAGCCTTTACCCTATTTGAGTTATCAGTTTATGCTCCCGACGCGCCGCTTTATACCCAAGGCTTGATCCTGCTGCCTCATCTAGCGACTGAGGGCTGGGGTGTTGGCCCAAGTGGTGCCATTGTAGATACCGATATTTGGTTCTCGATTGGGGCTATTCATCTTGTGGCTGCCGCTGTATTGGCGGGTGGAGCCTATTTTCACTACACTCAGCTGCCGCCTAGCTTGGCGATCGCCTCAAAGAAAGCCGAAACGTTTGATTTCGAGTGGCAAGATGCCAGCAAGCTCGGCTTTATATTGGGGCACCATCTTCTTTTCCTAGGTTTAGGGGCTTTACTGCTGGTTGCCAAAGCCCAATACTTTGGGGGGCTTTACGATGCCTACTCAGACTCAGTACGGCTAGTCACCTCTCCGACCCTCGATCCGGCTGTCATTTGGGACTACAAAACGCATCTATTTGATGTTCATAGTCTAGAAGACCTGGTGGGCGGACATATTTACGTAGCCGGTCTATTATTTATCGGCGGAGTTTGGCACATTTTAGTCCCTCCCTTTGAATGGGTTAAGCGAGTTTTCCGCTTCTCGGGAGATGGGATCTTATCTTACTCGCTGTTCGGTATCGCCATTGCGGGTTTTGCGGCGTCTTACTACTGCGGCTTTGATTCACTGGCTTATCCAGAGAAATTCTATGGTCCCACCTTAGAGTTAAGATCATCGCTTTTACCGCGCTATTTTGAGACTCAACCCACTTTGGCTGATGGATATACTAGCCGTGTCTGGTTAGCAAATGCCCATTTTTACTTAGCCTTTTTCTTCTTGCAGGGCGGCCTGTGGCACTTTCAACGATCGGTAGGCTTCAACATCGGCAGCCTACTAGAAAAATGGCAACATAACCTAATTGCTGCTAGCGAGAATCCAACACTAGCTTATCAGCATTCAGGATCGCTACAGCCCACATTCAACATGGCTTTGAGCTACGAAGTGCCAGAGACTGAGGCCAAGCCCCATTCTAAAGTAGGCCAACGCAATGGAGACTATCTTTACCAACCGGTCCAAACTCAGCGGCCTGATCTAACCGAGGTCAATGGCATTGAGCAGACGCTTTATCAGACGACTTACCAGCTCCAAAAAGATGAATTTTATCAATCATCTAAGCGAGATAAGTCTGAGGTTGACGCCTTATTTGGATATGGCAAACGCTCTTTGGAATCTCTATACGATAGACCTAAAGCTTCGGTGGCTAAGCCATCCGCCTACGCCCGGCCCGCCGAAACTACGTTGTACGAGCCCAAAACTCAGTAACTCCTCAGTGACCATGAGTTTTCGACGCCTGTGAGTCGCTGTAGAATTTGGCCTTTGAGAAGGACAGGTTCAGCCACCGTAATCTCTGCGGTGGCTTTTTGGCGCTACAGACGCTTACTGAAGAAAGACGATCGTCCCGGTCCTGTCGGCTTGCATCGAATTTGCCGCTCTGAGAATGGCAAAGTGGACGCTAAACATCCACCGCCTTCTTCAGCACCCGCCGAATGATGGCCTCTGGCACCTGGTTGACTAAGGTCGCTGCCCCCAGGGCTTTGGGCAAGACGAATCGCACCTGACCTTGCTTCACCTTCTTGTCGGCCTTAAGGGCATCTAAAATTGCATCAATATTGAGGTCAGGGAGCGCCGTGGGTAGCCCTGCCCGCTCAATCAATCGGGTCTGGCGCGCTGCGATCGCCCCATCCCAGTAGCCCATCTCAGCGGCGATCGCCCCTGCCGCCACCATGCCGATGGCCACCGCCTCCCCGTGGTTGACGCTGCGGTAGCCCGTGAGACTCTCCACAGCATGGCCAATGGTGTGGCCATAGTTCAAAATCGCCCGCAGCCCCGACTCCTTTTCATCTTTGCTCACCACATCAGCCTTCGCCTGACAGGAGCGGAGCAAAATGGTCTGCAGCAGCTCGGCAGGCATATCAGGCTGCAGGGAAGGAGCTGCCTCAAGCTGCTCAAACAGATCCGCATCCCAAATAATGCCGTACTTGATCACCTCCGCCATCCCCGCCCGGAATTCTCGCACCGGCAATGTCCTCAGCACCTGGGGGTCAATGACCACATGGCGCGGCTGATGAAACGCCCCAATCAAGTTCTTGCCCTGGGGATGGTTGACGCCGGTCTTACCGCCAACAGAGGCGTCCACCATGGCCAACAGCGATGTGGGAATTTGGACAAAGCGGATGCCCCGCAGCCAGGTCGCCGCCGCAAAGCCCGTCATATCGCCAATCACGCCGCCCCCCAAAGACACCATGGCAGAAGAGCGCTCTAGCTGATGGGCCAGGGCCGCGTCGTAAATTGTCTGGATAGAGCCCAGAGTTTTGTAGGCTTCACCATCAGGGAGTATGCAGGTGGCCACGGTAAACCCCGCCTGCCTTAGGGCGGCGATCGCCTGGGAGCCATAATGGTCAAATACCGTTGGGTTAGACACCAGCAAAAGGCGATCGCCCGTCAGCACAGACTTCAGGCGATCGCCCATCTGGGCTAAACTGCCCGAGGCAATAACCACGTCGTAGCTATTCGCTGGCAGATGAACGGTGATTGCGGTCATGATACTGGGGCCTCTGGCATGAATAGTGGCATTGATCTTGGCGTTGATCTTGGCATTGATCTTGGCGTTGACTCAGATTGATCTTAGGGCTGGGGCGATCGCAAGGATAATGACTTGGTGTACAAAAATGCGGTTTACTAGAACTACTGATGTCTACGGTAGTGATGTCTGCGGTGACGCCTACAGGCATTACAGCCCGAGCGCATCAGGCTAAACCTACGATCTAAGGAGCATTTAACGATGTCTGGAGCAATCGCCTACGTTTTGATGCTGAGTACGTTTATAGGTCTGGCATTCGGCATGTATTACGGCCTGCGCCTAGTTAAGATTATCTAGACTCTGGCCTCTGAACCTAATCGGGCTGCCGCAAAATGCCAAACACAGAGGTGTACCCGTGCACAAACGTTGTTTGCCCCACGGGTCCAATTTCTCCATTGCAGAAAAATCCGCTAAGTGGGGTGTCTTGCAGGTATTGATTAAACAACTTGGAGTCGAAGTTGGCCTCTTGATACAATCGCTCCCCGCGCCCGAGGCAGGCAAACATCAAGGCTCCCACAGGGCTAGCGGTCTGGCGCTCTTGGTTTTGTTGATACTGGCGCAGCAGCGTCTCTAGATCGTCTGCCGATGTTTTGGCATCCCGCAGGTGGAACTGAATTCGCATGCCGGGGCGGGCCCGATCGCCAATGGCTAAGGCTCCGCCCTTGGGGTCGACACCCATCAGGTTGCGAATCAAAAAGTCTCCCGGCTCCAGCACCTGCTTAAACTCGCTTTGCGCAACGCCTACAAACAGAGCCTGCTGGGCTAGCTCTCGCTCTTCGGGGGTGAGGTCGTTGGCCAACTCCTGCAGTGCTTCAAGGGGTGGACGGGGGTCCGCGTCGCTAGTCGTGTCCTGTACCTGCAAAATAATGTTGCGATCGCCCTCGACCACCTGGTATATCGGTCCTACGGGGCGACAGCCTTGGGCCACAATGGCATCTAGGGCTACGTTACCGCTGAGAGCAACCCCCACCACACCACCCTGAAGCGCAGCCCCATTGTAGAACAGCGAACCCTGCTGCACCGCTGGCCCACCACTAGCCAACCCACCCACTTTTGTGGCATCGGGATAGGCATAGTCTAAGCCCTGCAGCACATCGGTCATGATTCCCGAAATCGGGTCGGCTAGCAAAACAAAGCTGGGCTTTGCCTGGGGTGAGAGGCCAACAAGGTCGATCCAACGATCCGGCGGGCCATCTAGGTCTGGAAGCCCCGTAGAGGTGATGCGAAAGGGGGTGATGACCACGTCGGGGAGTTCAGCGAGGGCAAGGCTCAAGGCTGGGCTATCTTCAATTTCCTGGGCTGCATCCTGGTCACTTGTGCCAATGATGCCCCCCCCGCTACAGCCGAGCAGTATTGGCGCAGAGAGGCGCTCTTGCAGCAGCGGCATAAGACGAGAGTATTCGCTGGCAAAGGCCGACGAAATAAACACAAATCCCAGATCTGGGGTTGCTGACAGTGAGGCCTGAGCTTGCTCCACCACCTGGTCAACAGCCGCTTCTAAAGATGCAAGGGTGGATAATGCACTGGTCCAACGCATAGATATTACTCGATGACTGTCTATTTTTAACGATACTCCGCTGGGCGGAATCTACGCACTAGAGCGGGATCTACGCAGAAGAAATACCGGCTTAGCATCCCCTCTCGAAAACGTCTATCACTTCTATTACAGTACAAATCAGCCCTATTGGGTATTCTACAGATCAGCTAACCAGGGCATTTTGGTATAATACTGAGTATAAATACTCGGTGGTTCTAGCGTCAGCGCGATACCAAACCAACGCCAGATCTAAAAACATTCTTTCAAGATGGGCGGGTTGACCGAGAACGCTAGGATAATTGACGAACATACTGAACTTATTGGGTAATCGGTTAAAGCATTATGAGCGATATCAAAACTCAGATAGAACAAGAGCGCGACCAGGCTCGCAACGTTTGCGACGTCGAAGGAGCAACATCAGAAGGATGTGCCGCAGCGTGGGACGCGGTTGAAGAACTTCAGGCTGAGGCGTCCCACCAGCGTCAAGATGGCCCCAAGAAGTCGTCGCTAGAAGCCTACTGCGATGACAACCCCGATGCTGATGAATGCCGCGTCTACGACGACTAGTCGGCAAGACGGCTGAATATCACGCCTCGCCATCGCCTCAGGGGCGATCGCCAGGGCCAACTAGCAGCCCCTTTTGAAGCGATGCCGCTTTGAAGTGGGGCTGTTTTTGCGGCCTTGTCTCGCCAGCGCCAGCGGCCAGAGCTTTTCTATACCGTTGAGGCCCCCACAACACCATGTCCTCTCAGCCCCATAGCCCACAACTCGTCCCGCAACTCATACTGGCCTTGCCCACTGCTGACGCCACAAGACAGCTCGGGGCAGCTCTAAGCCATCTTCCCGCAGGGACAACGCTGCTGCTGAGCGGCGATTTGGGCAGCGGCAAAACCACCCTGGCCCAGGGGTTGGGCAATGCCTTGGGCATCACGGAGCCATTGGTCAGCCCAACCTTTGCCCTACTGCACGAATACCACGACGGCAAACAGCCCCTGTACCACTTCGACCTGTATCGCTTGACGGCAGAGCAGGTATCCACCCTCGCCCCAGAAACCTATTGGGACGGCAGCGAAGCCCCCTTGGGCATTGTCCTAATTGAATGGTGCGATCGCCTGCCCTATCCTCCAGACGCTGCCCTCAGTATCACCCTAGAGGCGATCGCATCAGGCGATACGCCTGAGACTGACAGTCCTGACCTCGGGCGTATCGCAACGCTAACCCTGATGGGGCATACCAAGGGGCATACCAAGCTTTCCCTAGAGGCGATCGCCGTGGCATTCGAGGCGCAGCTGTCTGCGGCACTGCCCTAGCCTTCCCCGCTACGTCTTCTCCTACAATGGGCGTAACTTTCCCGCCACCCAACCGCTCCGCCCCACCCATGATGGACATTCGCTTTGGTATTGCCACAGACCTACATATCGCCCTGCCCCACACTGTTCCCCCCACCACGAATCGATTTCATCGCACAGAACACAGCATTGCCGCCTTTGACGCCGCCCTCGCGAAGTTCTCAGAGCTGGATCTCGATGCTCTGCTGATTTCGGGCGATCTCACCCAGGATGGCGAAATCGACAACCACCTCTGGCTATCCCAGCGCCTATCCCAGCTGCCCTATCCGGTGTATGTCATTCCGGGGAATCACGATATCGTTTCTCCCCAGGGCGGAGAGGGCACCATCAGCGCCGACGCTTTTCGCCGCTGCTACGCATCCTGCGGCTATGCCAACGCCGAAAAGCTCTACTACAGCCAGCTGATCGCGCCCCAGGTTAGGCTGATTGGCCTGAACTCGGTCTTTTTTGATGGAGGCAAGCAGACCTACCGAGGGCAGATCGATCACGCTCAGCTCCAGTGGCTTGTTGAGATCTTGGACGCCTCTGAAAATGAACTAGTGATGGTGATGGTGCATCACAATGTCATCGAACATTTGCCTGGTCAGGCCCAGAGTCACCTAGGACAGCGCTACATGCTGCAAAATGCCCCAGAGCTGCTAGAGATTCTGTCCCACTACGGAGTCCAGCTCATCTTCACCGGGCACCTCCACGTCCAAGATATCGCTCAAGGGAGCTATCCCCATCCCATCTACGATATCGCCACGGGTTCAACCGTAAGCTATCCCCATCCCTTTCGAGTGATGCAATACCGCGAGGCGTCTCCCGGCAAGGGCCAGATGCAGATCGAATCTCACTTTGTACAGCAGATTCCCGGCATTGATGACCTGCAGCAGGAGTCTCGGGAATTTATGAGCGATCGCTCTTATCCGTTTATCAAGCGGCTATTGACCGACGACCCGCTAGGGCTCGACGAAGCAGCAGCACATCAGCTTCTACCGGAGCTGAGATATTTTTGGGCAGACATCGCTCGTGGAGATGCTGAGTTTCGTTTCCCCCATTTCGAGCCCGCAGCGCGCCACTATTTTGAGCAATTTAGCTGCACAGCTCCTGTGGACAACGCCACCACGCTGCAAATCACGCGTCCGATAGGGATGTCTCTGGCACCTCTGCCGTGACGCCCAGTCTGGTCAACAGCTGGTCGAAGCGCCGCTCAGCTACAGTCATATCCGCTGGTGGCGAGCCGCTCTCACCCTGGCTACGGTCTGGGGTCGTATCGGGATAGCCCAGCTGCTTGACGGTTCCCCGCAGCCGACTGGACAGCAGAATGGCCATGGCCCGATAAAACCGGGCGGCAAACCCAACATCTTGGCCGAGCTTTTGAGCTAGGGCCTCGCGCGGGATGGCCAAGACAATGGAACGCTCGAATGTTTTGACCGTCGCCGAGGGCAGTCGCGCCTCGACAAACGACATCTCGCCAACGATATCGCCGCTGCGGAGCCGGGCAATTTCCTTGTTGCCCATGGCCGCAATGGACACCACCACGGTCCCCTGCAGCATCACGTAGAGCGTCTCTACGGGCTTGTTTTCCCAAATCAAGATAGTGCCTGAGGAAATATCCTGCCGTTTGCCAACCTGAATCAGCCAGTCGACATCACCCTGATTCAGTTCGCGGAGAAAAAAGAGTACCTTTTGCATTGTTTAGCGGCTATTAGACTCAACATGCGGACAATTAGAACCAAGCCTTTACCATTGCAGCGTTGCCAGACAGACAAGCTACATCGATAGGCCCAAACCGGCAGACCAGAGCAACCGGCCTGATGGCACTGCAGCAAACGCAATGCAGCCTAAAGCAGAACTCTGCTGCTTATAGCTAAAAACAATGCACCTTTCTACATCACCATTATGCATGGTTTGCTAAATTGCGGCAAAAATCTGCCGACGCAGCAGCATTGTGGCATTTCCAGCTATGGTAGCTTCGACGGTCCCTTGTCGCTACAAGATTGCTACACCTGTATAAACGGGTATTGCTCAGTTGGCTGGCTTGGACTGGCCTTTAATAGTTACTTCTTATACCGCGATCGCAACCCGGAGACTCCGTAGCAATTCGGACTACACCTGAGGTTTTGTGCTGGTAGCAGCGCCTTTCCCCGTCACATTCTGTACGCTCTTATTCCTGTTGTGGCAGTCGATGCTAATGCAAGGCTTGGTGAGCGGGATGCTCGGCGATAGTTTTGCCCTGGATAGCATAGTCCAGCAGCACCATAGGATGAAGCACAGGAATAGGATGCTGCTGCTGCCGCAGGTGCTGGCTGATTTGAAGCGCGCAGCCAGGGTTGGGGGAGGCAATGGCCGCTGCGCCAGTGTTGAGCAAATTCTCGACCTTTTGCTGCCCTAGCTCTTCCGCCACCTCAGGCTGAAGCATGTTGTACACACCAGCGCTACCGCAGCAGAGGGCGGCATCGACAGGCTCTTTCAACTCTAGGCCAGGGATTTGCCGCAGCAGCTGGCGGGGGGGCAAGCTGATCTTTTGACCGTGAAGCAGATGGCAGGCGTCTTGGTACACCACCGGGAACGGCTCTGCCTGCAGCGGCGATAGGGGAGCAGTGAGGCGGATAGCCGCGAGAAATTCCTGCACATCTTTGACCTTGCTGGCAAAGGTCGCCGCCTTTTGACGATAGTTCGGGTCGTCCTGCAGCATATGGCCATATTCCTTCAGGGTATGGCCACAGCCTGCCGCGTTGATGATAATGGCGTCGAGGTCGAGGTCGGCAAAGCTGTCGATCATGCGCCGCGCCATTTCCTCTGCCTGCTGAGTCTCTCCCTGATGCTGGGGCAGGGCCGCGCAGCATCCTTGATCATCGGGGATATAGACATCACAGCCGTTGGCGGTCAGCACCCGCACCGTGGCGTCATTCACCTCTGAAAACAGCAGGCGCTGCACGCAGCCCTGGATCATTCCTACCCGATAGCGGCGCTTACCCTGGGCCGGAACCCGCGTTGGCATCGGGGGACGAAAGGCCGACGTGGGAATGGGGGGCAGTAGATTGTCCATCGCCGCAACCTGGGGGGAGAGACGTTTGAGGAGGGGAGTGGCGCGAATGAGATCCTGTAGGCCAGTGCGTTGGTAAATAAACAGGGGCACCAGCAGCGCCCGCAGTCGCTGGGGATAGGGAAAGAGAGAAAATATTAGGGTGCGAATGAGGCGATCGCGCCAGGACCGGGGCTGGTTACGGGCCACTTGAGCGCGGGTTGACTCGATCAGGCGATCGTAGCGGACGCCGGAGGGACAGGCTGTGACACAGGCCAAACAGCCCAGGCAAGAGTCGAAATGTTGTGCGGTGGTGCCGGGTAGATCGATCCGTCCATCGTTGACAGCATCCATCAGGTAGATTCGGCCACGGGGAGAATCCATCTCGGTGCCCAGGGTGCGATAGCTGGGACAGGTGGTGAGACAAAAGCCGCAGTGAACGCAGGCATCAATCAGGGCTGGCTCTGGCGGATGCTGATTATCAAAACCTTGGGTAGGAGCATCTGGCATGATGATTTGGGGTGTGAAGAGAGGACAAGCCGGATTTGGACAGGGTGGGGACCTTTCCCCTATGGTTACACGAGAAATCGACCGGGACTGAGACGATTGTCGGGGTCAAACTGCTGCTTGATTCGGCCCATGAGCGGTAGGGTATTGCCAGCATAACCCCAGATATCTACTGTGGGTTTCCAGTCTGTCGGTGCCAGCATGACAGACAAAAAGCCTCCCTGGGTTTGGTATAAGGCTCGAATTGAGGCCAGCTGCTCAGGGTCCTGCAGGTCGAGGCTGATCCAGCCAAGACCGCTGCTGACATGGGTTACGGCAGCGGCGCTGGGAGCGATCGCCGCTAGCTGCTGCTGCGTCTTGACAGCGGCGGCGGGCAGAAGGCCAATCTTCGCGGTCACGAGTCCGCCGCTAGCTGCCGCACGGCCTGTCGCGCTGGCCCGATCATGGTGAGGCTGCAGCTGCTGCCAGAGCGTATCTTCGTCTTGGTCTACCACCGCCACCGAGGCCAGTCCCAAAGCATCGACCATCCGAGATAGGATTTCTATCTGACTTTCGACACCAATAGCAACACTTTGAATCCGCACGAGAACGCCAGCCTGGGGGCCAGAGGTCTCCGGTTCGTAGCCCAGCTTAGCGAGGGTCACAGCATTGACCAGCGTCAGCCCCGTCGGCGTCAGCTGCGTCTTCAGCGTCTGGGACAGCAGCCGTTCCAAGGCAGAGGGCTCTCCCATAATCACCAGGGTTTTTGAGACCTCAGGCTGAGGATAAATGCGAAAGGTGGCTTCGCTGATCATAGCCAAGCTGCCCCAAGACCCCGTCAGGAGTTTCATTAGATCATAGCCCGCCACATTTTTGACCACTCGCCCGCCTGCCCTGACCCGCTGGCCGTCGGCGCGCACGAGGGAAATGCCGATGAGCATATCCCGGATGCCCCCATAGCGCTGGCGCACCCAGCCTGTGTCGGCAGTGGCAATCGTGCCGCCCAGGGTAGCCTGCTGAGGGTAAGCGGGAGCCATCCCCAAGCACTGGCGCTCTCGCTGCAGCGGCGGCTGTAGAGCGGCAATGGTGGTTCCGGCTTCGGCGGTCATGGTCAAGTCGCCAACGGCATGCTCCACGAGGCGGTTCAGCCGGGCCGTACTGACCCCTAGGTGAATGGTCTGAGCAAGACCACCCCAGGCAAGCTTGCTGCCGCCCCCAAACGGCAGCACCGACCAGTTTTCGGCCAGGGCCAGGGCCAGGGTATCTGCGAGTTCGGCCTGGGTCTCCGGATAGGCGATCGCGATCACAGGAGGGCGACCCGAGACAGGCGCAGCAATGGCCGCTGATAGACCTGTGCGCAGCTCGGCATCGACAGCTGACCAGGAACGGACGCGATCGCCCAGCCGTTGCTCAGCGCGATGGAGGACAGCATCTTCAGATTCAGGTGCAGCACCCATAACATCAGTCATTTGACGGTACATTACGATCATCTCACACTTGCAAGAGACCATGCGTCATGGCGCAAAATAGTTCCAAGCGTGGTTTGCACCCGTAACGCTTGCAAGCTGGATCCAACGCTTTTTCCAGGAGGAGAGTTTTGTTGATGGGAGTTCCCAAGCAATTTGTCAGGCTTGGCTGTGGGATTGTGATCGGATTGCTGTTGGTTTTGCTAGCCCTGCAGCCTGGATGGGCACAGAATCCCTGGGAAAAGCTGATACCGGCAGCGCCATCGTCAGCTCCAGAGCCAGCAGGCCCTGGCCAAGACGGGGCTCAATCTGGGTCTGATTCTGCTGACAAGCTGCCTGCTGACGACCTGCCTGCTGACGCGCCCGCCAGCAGCAACTCAAGCGGCGACTCCAGCAGCGATTTAAGCAGCGACTCAGCCCTCGAGAGGGCCACCGTCACCCTAGATGGCCGTAAGCTGTTCACCGTTACCGGACGCGATGCCCAGACGGCTCAAAGCCGCGCCGAGCGAATCACCGGAACGCTGCAGTCTTATGTCAATCAGACGCCGCTGCCGAAGGTTACTAAACAGCAAACAAACGACGGGATTTCGATCTTGATCGACAATACGCCTCTGCTGCGCGTCACTCCCACCGATGGCCAGTTCAGTGAGGATGAGCCCCCTAGCACACCAAGCCAGCGAGCCGATCAGTGGGTAGTCGATATTCGGCGGGCGCTTGAGCAGGCCCAGCAGCAGCGGACGCCTGAGTCGCGGCAGCGATCGCTCTTGATTGCAGGTGCGATTTTGGGGCTGGCGATCGCTATGTACTGGTGGACGCGGCGGTTCCAAAAGCGGATTGCCACCCATCTCGTTGAGCAGATTCGCGATCTGCTGTCGGGGGATACCGAGGATCCATCGGTACCCCAGCTGCTTAACCTGCTCGCAGGAATCGGGCTGATTTTGACCCGGATGGCGCTTGTCGTGGCGGCCATCGCCTACGCCATCAGTCTGTTCCCCACGGTCAGCGGCCCAGTCTACGTGGTCAGTCGGCGCGTCTTGGATAGCTTTGTGTCCCGGACGTTTCCCCTAGGGAATGAAACCTATTCTGTTGTGGACCTGCTGATTCTGGCCATCGCTCTCGTGGGGGTGGTCATTGGGGCGCGGCTGCTGGCCAATCTCCTGCGATTGCGGGTGTTGAGTCTCGCCGGGCTCAGCTCTGGCTCCCAGGCTGCGATCGCCACCCTCAGCCGCTATACCCTGACAGCCCTCGGCAGCATTGTCCTACTGCAGGTTTGGGGGCTCGATCTCAGCTCCCTGACCCTCCTGGTCAGCGCCCTGAGCTTCGGTATTGGCTTTGGGCTGCAAAATATTGCCCGTGACTTTGGCAGCGGGCTGATCTTGCTTTTCGAGCGGCCTATTCAGGTAGGAGACTTTTTGGAAGTGGGGGAGTTCGTTGGCACGGTCAATCAAATCGGAGCGCGCAGCACCCACATCAAAACCTTAGATCAGATTTCGGTCATCGTTCCCAACTCCTATTTTTTGGAGAACCAGGTCATCAACTGGAGTCACGAAAATCCCCTGTCCCGCATTTCTATTCCGGTTGGAGTATCCTATAACGCTGACCCCAATGCAGTGCGAGCGGTGCTGCTAGAAGCGGGGAAGGCCCAAAGCCGCGTTGTCAAAATGCCGCCGCCGCAGGTTTTCTTCAAGGGATTTGGCGATAGCGCTCTAGATTTTGAACTCTTGGTGTGGATCATGGAGCCTAACCGCAATCCCACCATTAAGAGCGATCTCTATTTCACTATTTTTGCTCTCCTCGCTCAAAAAGGTATTGAAATTCCCTTCCCACAGCGGGACTTGCACATTCGCAGCAGCAGTCTACCCACCGGATTAGGATCACCCGATGGCATGAGGCAGAGTTCTACCGCGACGGAGAAGATAGACCCAACTGTCTAGGCCAGTTGCACGACTGTCCCAACCGCCGCATTTGTCTTGCAGTCTAGGCAGAGTGGCTAGCGTAGCGCGATCGCAGCTTGGCATCTCGACAAAGCAAAATCTTAAAAATATGTAAAATTTGTTAGGATTTGGAGGCCTTTATGCACTTAGCGGTATCACGGCCCGGGGTCAATCCCGTCCAGTATTCATCACCCTTCCAAGATTATGACCTCGCCTCCAGATTCCAACCTCCAGACGCTCCCTAAGTCAAAGCCTCAAAGCGGCCAGTCGTCTAGCTCAGGGCTGCAGTGGCTTTGGGGGCTGCTGCTCATTGCGCTCCTGGGCGGCGGCGGTTTCATCTTGTGGCGGATGTTCACTTCTCGGGGGGGGCCGCCTCAAATGGGGCCAATGGCGGTTCTCGTTGAGCTGCAGGACTTGGAGCTGCAGACGACGGTTGAGAGCTCTGAATTTATTGGCGCGCTGGATGCCCCCAATGGCGTGACGCTACGCCCTGAAGTGGAGGGACGCATCACTGAGATTTACGTGACGTCAGGAGAATCCGTACAGGCCGGCGCTCCCGTGGTGCAGCTCAGCCCGGACCGCAACCAGGCGGAGGTGAGCGCAGCCCGAGCTAATGAAAGCGTCTCTCGAGCAGCGCTGAACACGGCCCGAGCGGAGGTGAGCGCCCTCGGGGCAGAGAAGGGAGAGCTAGAGGCCGAGCTAGACCTGCAGAACAGTGAGTTTAGCCGGACGGAATCCCTAGTAGCCGAAGGGGCTCAAGCCCAGCAAGAGCTCGACCGGGTAGAGCGCGATCGCAGTGTCGCTCGGGCATCCCTCAACGCCATCAATCAGCGCATCACGGCAGCGGAGCAGTCTGTGCAACAGGCCCAAGCGGCTCTGAATCGGGCTGAGGCAGAGACCGGCGCAGTGCAGTCTGACTTGAACGACAAGCAGGTTACAGCGCCCATTGACGGCATCGTCGGCGATATCCCAGTGAAGCTCGGCGACTATGTCGATTCAGGCGATGTCCTGACCAGCGTCACCCAGAATGACAACTTAGAGATCGACCTAGAGATTCCCATCGAATATCGCGATCGCATTCGCACCGGACTTCCCGTTGAAATTATCGTCGGCCCCAATAGTGAGGCGATCGCCTCAGGCCGCATCAGCTTTGTCTCTCCCCAGGTGAATGCCGCGACTCAGTCAGTGCTGGCCACGGCGAGCTTCACTAATGTCATTGGACTGCAGGATGACCAGCGGGTCATTGCCCGAGTGGTCTGGAGTGAGGAACCAGGGGTGCTGGTGCCTACCACCGCCATCTCACGCCTCGGGGGGCAAACGTTTGTGTTTGTGGCCCAGTCTGAAACAGGAGAGGATGGCGAGACTCAAATGATCGCTGAACAGCGCCAGGTCGTCCTAGGCGACATTCAGGGCAACAGCTATCAAATCACGTCAGGAGTTGACGCTGGCGAGACCATCGTCACGTCGGGTATTCTCAACCTCTCTGACGGCGCACCCATCACCACTGAAGCACCGCCGCCTCCGGGTCCGGGAGGTCCACCCGCAGGCTAGACCACAGCCTGCTAGCTCGCCGCTAGCCCATGGACGACGACCTGACGGCCAACCCATCTGACGACATCACTCATGTTTGTAGACTATTTCATCAAACGCCCGGTCTTCACCTCAGTCTGCGCCTTCATCATCCTGCTGATCGGAGCGATCGCGGTCCCCACGCTGCCGGTTGCCCAGTACCCAGACATCAGCCCAAAGCAGGTCACCGTTACGGCAGGCTACACTGGCGCGGATGCCCGCACGGTTGAAGACGCCGTCACAACGGTTCTAGAGCGGGAGATCAACGGCGTTGAGGGCATGCGCTACATGACCTCCTCTAGCTCCAATGACGGGTTCAGCAACATCACGGTCACATTTGGGCCAGAGCGAGACCAGGACATTGCGGCGGTGGATGTTCAAAACCGCGTGTCTATTGCGGAACCGCAGCTGCCCGAAGAGGTGACCCGAACCGGGGTGGCCGTCAGCAAAGAGTCCAGCAGCATCTTGATGGGCTTTGGATTGTTCTCTGAAGACGGCGAATACGACAGCACATTTTTGAGCAACTATGCCGATCTCTACATTGTCGACACCCTCAAGCAGGTGAACGGGGTGGGCAATGTGCAGATCTTTGGCGAGCGCAAGTACGCCATGCGCATCTGGCTAGACCCTAACCGGCTGGCTAGCCGTAGCCTTACCGCCCAAGACGTGGTCGACGCCCTGCGGGAGCAGAATATTCAGGTGGGCGCTGGGCGCGTTGGGCAACCCCCCGTCAGCGAAGACCAGCGCTACCAAGTGGACCTACGGGCCGTGAGCCGCTTACAAAGCGCCGATGAGTTTGAAGAGGTGGTGGTGGCCCGCAGCGATGCGGGGAGCCTGATCAAAATTCGAGATATTGGCCGAGTGGAGCTAGGGGCCGAAAACTACAATACGTTTCTCCGCTTTCGGGCCAACGAGGCCGTTGGTCTAGGGGTGTATCAAGTTCCGGGCAGCAATGCGCTGCAGGTGGCCCAAGGAGTCAAAGCAGCAATGCAGGAGCTTGAGCAAGAGTTTCCGCCGGGCATGGTCTATGACATTGGCTTTGATACCACCGATTTTGTGGAGCAGTCCTTGACTCGGGTCGCCTGGACACTGCTGCAGGCCGTCGGGCTGGTGGTGCTGGTTATCTTTGTCTTTCTGCAGGACTGGCGCACTACGGTGATTCCAGCCGTGACGATTCCGGTCGCCTTGATCGGCACCTTTGCTTTTGTCAAAATCTTTGACTTCTCCATCAACAGCTTGACCCTGTTTGGTCTCACCTTGGCCACAGGCATGGTGGTAGACGATGCCATTGTGGTAGTAGAAGAGATTTCCTCCCGCATTCAGCAGCGCGGCATGTCGCCACAGCAGGCCGCCATCACCGCAATGCAGTCCCTCACCGGTGCCGTGATTGCCACCTCGCTGGTGCTGATGGCGGTGTTCATTCCGGTGGCTTTCTTCCCCGGCACAACAGGAGCGCTATACCGTCAGTTTGCCCTGACCATCGCCTTTGCCATTGCCCTTTCCACCTTCAACGCCCTGACTCTAACGCCGGGTCTATCGGCGCTGCTGCTGCGCCGCAAGCCCCCCGTCGGCGGTCCACTAGGGGCGGTATTCTCGCGGTTCAATCGCTTCCTCGACTGGGTTCGCGATCGCTACAGCAGCATCTTAGAAAGCCTAGTGCGCGCGAAATATCTTGTGCTGGCCGCCTTCGTTGCCCTGCTGGCAATCACGGCCTGGCTCTACACCGTCGTACCCTCCGCCTTCCTGCCCGACGAAGACCAAGGCTACTTCATCACCATTGTGCGCGGCCCTGAGGGCGCATCCCTCAACTACACCACCGACGTCATCAAGCAAATTGAAGATCTCTATCTACCGCTGCCAGAGGTGCGGGCCACCTTTGCCGTTGGGGGCTTTGGCTTCAGCGGCAACACGGCCAATAGCGCTGTGGTCTTCACAACATTGATTCCTTGGTCAGAGCGCACCGATCCATCACAATCGGCCCAGGCTGTGATTGGCCGGGTTCAGGGCTCGCTGTTTCAAATTACGGAGGCTCAGGCCTTCGCGGTCAACCCACCCGCCATCCAGGGGTTGGGAACCTTTAGCGGCTTTCAGTACCGCCTACAGGACAGGCGGGGCAATCTGGATGTAAACCAGTTTGTGGAGGTGTCCCAGCAGCTGATCGGGGCCGCTAACCAGAATCCAGATTTGCAGGCGGTGTTCAGCACCTATTCAGCCAGTAACCCTCAAATTGAGCTGCGGGTAGATCGCAACCGGGCCAAAGCCCTCGATGTGGATATCAGCGAGGTGTTCAGCACATTGCAGACCTATCTCGGCTCCCAGTACGTCAACGACTTCAATCTGGGGCGGCGGACCTATCGCGTCTATGTGCAGGCCGACGAGCCGTTCCGCTCTAGCCCAGAGGATATCAACCAGCTCTATGTGCGCTCGAATCAGGGTCAGATGATCCCGTTGAGCAATCTGCTGACCACTCAGGACCAAACCGGAGCCCAGTCTATTACCCATTACAATGGCTACCGCTCCATTGAGATCAACGGCAGTGCAGCACCGGGCAAAAGCTCTGGCGCAGCCCTAGAAGCAATGGAGGCGGTATCGGCGCAGACGCTGCCCCCTGGCGTGGGATACCAGTGGTCGGGCACCTCATTAGAAGAAATTGAATCCGGCGGCCAGGCTCCGATTATCTTTGGCCTTGGTCTAGTATTCGTCTTTCTTGTCCTCGCGGCTCAATACGAGAGCTACGTCGATCCCACTGTGATCATGCTGGCCGTTCCGCTGGCTATTTTGGGAGCGCTGATCGCCCAGCAGCTGCGGGGACTGCCCAACGATGTGTATTGCCAAATTGGCTTGGTGATGCTGATTGGCCTCTCCAGCAAAAACTCGATTTTGATTGTGGAGTTCGCGAACCAGCTGCGCTGTGAGGGATATTCCATCATTCAAGCGGCTTTGGAAGCGGCCCGACAGCGGCTACGTCCCATTTTGATGACGGCCATTTCTACTCTCAGCAGCATCTTTCCCCTGGTAATCGCCAGCGGGGCGGGAGCCGCTAGCCGCCAATCTCTGGGGACAGCGGTGTTTGGCGGCATGTTTGTGGCGACCCTGCTGAGCTTGTTCGTTGTTCCTATTCTCTACGTCGTGATCAAGTCTCTATCGACTAAGGTGCTGCCTCAGAAAGAGAATGGGGATCCATCTG
>JGI12210J13797_10002134_pt1 | contig 18873 bp, 17 predicted proteins | sample ElkSlonscriptome_3_FD_13797 | JGI IMG/M metagenome (IMG submission 13797)
GTGGGTTGGTAGGTTCTATATTATTCGTCAATTTCGCAACGCCCTTAAATAAGTTGGGTGTTGCACAGCATGGAATGATGCGGAAAGATTCAACTCATGGATGACCTGCTATAGGGGCATCGCAATGCGATGCCCCGACCAAAATCATTCTTCGAATGTGCAACGCCATAAGTTGACTACAGCGATAAATCGTCGGAGCAATGGTAGATTGGCTCAAATAGTTGTGTCTGTCTCTGACCATGAGAATTCTATGAGAATTGTCAATCAAACCGCTTCAGAGCTAGTGATTCGAAGCTTCGTCGATCAGAAAAAGCTGATTTTTCCTGGAGTGTTGCTAGGACTAGCACTGTTGGGACTGGGGCTGGCAATCTATGCTGGGGAATTAAACGTTGCTCTGATACTGATTTTGGGACTGCTCGCAGCGTTGGCGCTATCGATGCTCTACAGCGACCTACAGTCAGAAACACTCACCCTAGATCAGGCCGCAGATCAGGTTCGGTGCGATCGCAAAACTCCCTTAGGTAATCAAACCTGGGAATTGCCACTGTCAGCGCTGCAAGAGGTCAGCGTAGAAACCATCAAACGTCGATACAAAAAAAACAGCGGCAGCCATGGCACTCTGTGGTCTTACACTCTCAAGTTTGTGGCCAAAGATGTCCCACCTCAACAGTTGTTGTACTACCGTGATGGCGACAGCGTTAAAGTAGCTCACCAAGCTATTCGTGAGTTTTGGGCCGCCATCGCACAGGACTTTCCATCCTTGATCAATCAACCGAAGGGCCGAGGTCTGGGTCTAGTAACCTCATCCGCGTATGAACGCTGGCGCGAGACCACTTTTGCAATTCAGCCAGAACAGGCTGGCGGGACAAGCGAAGAGCGGGAGCGGGTATACGGCGTTCTTATGGATGTGGGAATGTTGGACGAAGCAACAACAGAGCCGTGGGTCATCTCAATGAGTGCATTTTTGTCGGGCGATGCCTCTTTTTTTCCGACTCCGGGAGGGGGTGTCGTTGGCTTAGGCAGCGAGCCTCGGGTTGAAAAAGCCGCTTATGCGATTGTCCAACTCGCCCAAACAGTGCTGCCTCAAGCCTCGCCCCTGCAAGATACGACTCTCCCTGATCAACCTGATTTGGTGCAGTTTACTCTACTGACACCTGGCGGAACTTATAGTGTGGCCGATTACCTGAAGCGATTACAAGACCCTGAGAAACCCCTCGGTCAAATACTGGGGCAGTTTAGTCTGATTCGTCGATTTGCTGAGCAGGTTCGAGATCAACCTTAGACGGAGAGGCAAGATGTAAGAGATTTGGGTAGAGATTTGGGCGTGGACGGTGACACCGGCTTTCCTCAGCAATCATCCTCAGGTTGAAGTGACCCTTCTGTTCNGTTGCCAACGAAGCAGAAGTGTGTCGCGGCGTTCTCCCGAAGTCATGAACAGGCGTGCCGAGCGTGGAAAAATGCAACAAAAAAACCCTGGCGGGGAAACCAGGGTAGGAGCATGGGTGTAATTGTCTTTGGACATTGTCTAGATCCACATGCAGCTCGAACGATTCCGGAAATGCGCGTCTGAGAAATTTCAATAAACCTGGATTGCTGATGTTGATGCCAGCTATCACTCTCAATCAAAATATAATTTGATAGCGCTAAAAATGCCGAGCCCAAACACCTGCAACCATGGCTAAGAAAAAATATCCTTACGTCGAGTTTCTTAAAAAAGACTTTGGCGAGTTATTTGACACGCTCAACATTCACGATCGCCAAAAACATTTTTTGCGATCGCGCTGGCTTGATCAGATTATCTGGATGGAGAAAAAAGCATCGGTCTGTCGCTCCCGCCATCATGGTCTACGGCTAACGTCTCTTGTTCTTGGAGTCATTGTGCCAATTTTGCTTGGAGTCGAAACGACAAACAACAGTACCAATCTAGCTCTTAAGCGAGTGGCGATGACGTTGAGTGGTGTAGTAGTGGTTGCCTCTTCTATTGAAGAGTTTTTTAATTACGGAGAGCGTTGGTATCACTATCGACGCACGGTTGAAACTCTGAAAGCGCACGGTTGGCAATACATTCAACTGACCGGGGCTTACCAATCTTTTGACGATCATGCAGAAGCTTTCACTCCTTTTGCGGATCAGATCGAAGACATCATTCATCGAGATGTTGAAGTTAACGTTATTCAAGTCAACAAGCAAACCAAGGGGAAAGCGCAACAGTCTACAAATTCCAACAACACCCCTGCCAATTTTTGACTGCTGTTTCGAATAAAAACTGGAAAAAGAAAGGCCGCTTCAGTGTAGGTTTGAGAGTGAGTGTTTTGACTCGAACCTCTAGTCTTTTATTCCTCAATCTTCATGGCTCACTCTTCGACGACCGTTTCTCCTCGTCAAATTCTCGAAACACTATTTCCTTTTCTTCAGGGAACAGCTGCCTACGCACAGCAAATTCAGGCAGCGATCAACGTGCTCCCGTCCAAAGACAATACTGATAACCCTTTTGCCGCAGCCCTTACAAGTGCTGACCTATCGATTCAAACTCTAATTGAAGTAGCTCTGTTGGGAGCATTTCCTGATATTCGATTTTACGGTGAAGAGTATGAGCAATCCTACAACACAACCTATTTTCGCTCTATCGAATTAGGAGAGGCCGATGATTATCTGGTGACTCTTGACCCAATTGATGGCACTCGCTTTTATATGGATGGCCATCCCAACTATCAAATTATTTTGACGATTTTGAATACGGATGACTATGAGGCCGTCATTGCGTTGAGTCCAGCCTACAATACGTTTGACGTTGCCTTCCGTGGACAAGGAGTTCAACGAGGAAAAATTGACCAGGGTTTATCGAGCGCAGTTCCCTATCAAGTTGATCGCACCAGCTTGCCGATTCTTTTAGGGACAAAGATGGGGTATTTGGCTAAAAAATTGAGCGATCGCCATACCGTTATTGACGTACAGCAGGATTATTCGAGAGAAACCCGTATTCCCAATGTGAATGGCATTTTGAATGGAGAGCTTTCTGGAGTCATGATTCGAGCGGGCAAGTTCATCGACGGAGGAGCACTCGCCTTTCTCGCACGAGAAGCCGGCTGTGTTGTGACCTGTCTCGATGGTTCACCGCTGCCTCCAATTCATGCTTGCACCGATTATCAACTGCCTGGGCTGGTGATGGCAACTTCATCGGAGCTGCATCGTGACCTTGTAGCAGCCGCTGGACAGCGTTAACATTCGTAGCAAAGCCTGAAGTTCCGTAAACAAACGATAAGATCATGACGGAGCGCATTTCTCATTGGTCTTGTTTCTTACCGAGTAGTGATGATATGTCCCCATTCCACGCATCGTTGTCCAGGTCTTTGTCATGACTGTTGATTCCCAAGCTGTTCTAGAAGTACTAAAACCCGTCCAAGACCCAGAGTTACAAAAGAGCCTGGTTGAACTCAACATGATTCGCAATGTTCAGGTTGAGGAGGGAAATGTCAGCTTTACGTTGGTGCTGACGACTCCGGCCTGTCCTCTGCGCGAGTTTATCGTTGAAGACTGTGAAAAGGCTGTGAAAACCCTACCTGGAGTTCAGCAGGTAAATGTCGAAGTTACAGCAGAAACCCCTCAGCAAAAATCTCTCCCCGATCGCCAGGGAATTGAGGGGGTAAAAAACATTGTTGCTATCTCTAGTGGGAAGGGCGGTGTTGGCAAAAGCACCGTTGCTGTGAATATCGCAGTTTCTCTCGCCAAAGCGGGAGCAAAAGTCGGCATGTTAGATGCTGATATTTATGGCCCCAACACACCTACAATGCTAGGCTTGGCCGACTCTAAAGTGTTAGTGCAAGAAGGCTCAAACGGTCAGGTGCTAGAGCCTGCGTTCAACCACGGGGTTAAACTCGTATCGATGGGCTTTTTGATCGATCCCGACCAGCCTGTCATTTGGAGAGGGCCGATGCTGAACGGCATCATCCGTCAGTTTTTGTATCAGGTGCAGTGGGACGACCTCGACTATCTAATTGTTGATATGCCACCTGGAACGGGAGATGCTCAGTTGACCATGGCTCAGGCAGTGCCCATGGCGGGAGCCGTTATCGTCACAACTCCTCAAAATGTCTCGTTGCAAGATGCTCGTCGTGGGCTCAAAATGTTCCAGCAGCTCAACGTTCCGGTGCTAGGGATCGTTGAAAACATGAGCTACTTTATTCCTCCTGATCTGCCCGATCGCCACTACGACATTTTTGGCTCTGGAGGTGGACAAAAGACATCTGATGAGCTAGGACTGCCGCTTCTGGGCTGTGTGCCGCTAGAGATCCCTTTGCGAGAAGGAGGAGACCAAGGGACTCCCATTGTGGTTAGCCATCCTGAGTCAGCCTCTGCAAAAGCGCTAAAGGCGATCGCCCAACAGGTTGCAGCTCGTGTCTCAGTCGCCGCACTAGCATCTTAGACCTTCTGTAATACCCGCAAAAGCAACGGGGGCTCGTCAACATGAGCCCCCGTTGCCTTCGAGATTCAAGATATTGTTCACAGATTCTGCGCCACGAGTTCGTTACGTCAGGTTGAGATCAAGCAGACTTTAGTCCTTGACTTATAGGTTAGGTCGCTTCCTGCATGCGGCTCGGACGTCGTACCCAGTTCGACAATAACGTGGGTTTCTGGTTTTCTTGCTGTTGTTGCTCATCAAGGACAACCGCTTCTTCCGCTGGAACCAGCAAAAAATCGGTTGAACGAACTGCCAGTCTTCCTGATTCCAGTGCCTGCTTCCAAGCTTTTCCGGTTCGCCAAGCCACAAATTTTGAGGCACACCAACGGGGATTGGACGTGTATCCTGCAAATCCTGAACGCAATGCAGCATGGTTGTCCAGTGGAATAGCCGTCTTCGCTAGAATGCCTTCGTCGAGTTCAACAAGCTTTAGGTCGGAACAACCGATTGCTTTTGCCATGACCCACCTCCTAGTTTTCATCCAAACTTTTACGCTCACGGTCAACTTTTCGACCTGTGCAACAACCGGTCTGAAATCTTTCTCCTACTTTTGCTGAACAAGCAGAACTAGGAATCTGAATGGGGTGAGATGAAGTATAGGCGCTCGATTCTGAATAGGATGACTAGCATTTAAGCCTGCTTTTGTAGCTTGATCTGCAAGAGCAAGAGCAGATTTTGAAAGCGCTGTAGAAACAGGCATCAGAAGGACTAGCACAGTACAAACAGAAACTCAGTCATTCATGAATCAATACTCCATTCCAACCGAATCCTAGGCCAGACCGTCAGTTGTTGTGTTTTGAAATGCCTAATGGGGCAATTATAGCGCCAATGTTTAGCAATGTTAACCTTGCCTCGGTTTTGCCTATAGGCAATGGTTTTCGAGATTTGACAGATGTTATCTAACCCCGTTGCCCGTCGAGCTATTGATGCTGATACGATGCAGCATGCCCTTCAACTCGGAGCGAAAGTTATTGCTTTCTACAGAATGGCGATCGCCCCATCGGGACAATCTGCCAAGCTATCCTGCGGTGCGTTTCGGCTGAGCCTTTAAATTTGAATGCAAAGAGCTAACCTGACGAAGCTCTGGCGTAGTGAAGTTTGTAATGCTAAAACAAACCCTTAGACTGACACGAATGCTTTTCTAAAGACGTTGCTGCTATCGGTAGGCCGAATTAATTCACTTGCAATAGTGAGTCAAAGTTCTATTAGATGAGCCGAGCTGAAGCTGCAATTCTGATCCCTGAAACTACAGGGATTAGGACTGGATAATCTGATAGAGATAGTATGTAGCCATTGGGATGATCGTCGCTGCAATCAAAAAGCCCACAACGATAACGGTTGCGTTACTTTTTTCAGTCTCTTCAGCAGTCGCAAATGTTCCTTCAGCAGAAGTCACTTCTTCTACGACAGGAGGGCCGGGATCGGGCTGACCTGACAAAACTGCAACTAGGCGATCGCTCACATCTAGAAACGCCTGATTGTATTTGTCGTCTTCTCGCAGAGGCGCGACCGCTGTTTCTTGGGCTACACTTTCCGCAATTTGATCAGAGAGCCGATCGGTGACCCCATCTCCGGTATGGATAGCGACATTATTCGTCACGCTATCAATGACTAGCAAGACTTGATTCGACTGTTCATCGGGTGTTGAATACCACTTCTCAAAAAGCTTGTCCGTGAAGCTCTGAACCGTTTCTCCATAGTCTAAGTGGCGGATTGTGACTAGGCGTACCTCGCTGCCGGACTCTTCTGCAAGGGCACCCAAGTCTCGGCTGAGACGACTTTCGTTGACGCGGCTGATGATCTCTGCTTCATCGACGACCCAAGTGGAATCTCCAGAACTGACGGTTGGCATCTCATAGACGCTGACGGCGGCAGCAGGCAGCGCTGTCAGTAGCATCAGAGCGATCGCGCCGATCATGACGACAACACTTCGACCGACTGAGAAAAATAGTGTGTGCTTCAGGATGCGCATTATGCGCTTTCGTGTTGAATATCCTAGAAGGATGTTGCCCGCAGCCGCATTCTTTAAAACCCGCATCATGTCTGTGTCCTATTCCGCTGACTATCTTGAAACGCTATGTACTGACCGATGTAAACGAGTCAAGCACGAAGCAAAAAATCGTTTTGCGACTCGGGTACAACAGCGTTATCCTTAATTCTTTCTCATTATTATAAGGGGCTTCTAGAATCCGAAAAGCTTCTTCAACAAATTCTTTGCCATGAGAGTGAGATAATCTTGCATCGACCTGGAGGTTGTGGGATCTTTGGGATTTTAGTGATTTTTGACACGGGCTCAGCTCATCTGTAAGGATGAGCTACTATGACCGGAGTGACTAAACGATCAAAAGAGATGAGTGAACAGCCCTCAGAAAACTCTTACTAGACAAAAGTTAGCGTTCATCAGGCTCCATGTCTCCAAAGTTTTTAAATCAAGAATCATGGCAGCAGGCTGAGCTATTGATGCAGCCTGTTTTTATTCGTGTTATTGACAACATTCGCAAGCAGCTTGACCAGTCCTCTTGGAAAAGCAGCTATCGAGATGTCAGCATTTGGCCTGACGGTGTTTCGCCCGACATCCAAGCCCAGGTGACTCAGCTGCAAAAAGAACTATCAGCAGCTAGCCCTGAGCAAGCCGCTCAGATTCAACAGGCCTTAGACGACTTACCCCAGCCGTTTCCTGGATATGAGCTGTTTCTCGAAAAGGGCGATCGCCACGTCAGCGTCAATCTGTGGGATCTGTGTTATCAAATTTGCTTCCGGGATTATCAGCCTGACAACACGGTTTCGGCTTCAGCTCCAGTCACAGTAGATAGCTCTCTGATCGATGAACAGGGCGAGGTCGATTGGCATCGGCTCGATGCCAAAACTAAAGAATTGGTAAGCCATATCTTTGCAAAACTACCAACGGTAACCGAACCTGTAGAGTAGAACTTGGACGCTATGCAGACGGTTTTCTACCAAAAGATCCCATTACAGATTCTATGAGTACGTCTTCTACTTCTTCTGCAACTTCTCGCGAGGCCCTTCGAGCAGCTCAATCTGCTTTGGGTGCAACGCTCTCTCAGGTTATGTATGGTGAATCCACCGATCCGTCTGATGCAGTCACGCTGCCTATGAGCTTTGGGCAAGATCCTGAGGCGATCGCTGCTGCAAATTCAGGAGTTGCGCTGTATGACTGTTGTCACTGGGGACGAGTTGAGGTGTCTGATGGCGATCGCCTGCGATTTCTCCATAATCAGTCCACCAACGATTTTCTGTCCCTCCGACCGGGACAGGGGCGTGACACTGTATTTGTAACCTCCACTGCCCGAACGATTGATTTGGTCAGTGCCTTCGCAACAGAAGACTCGGTGCTGCTGCTCACCTCTCCTGGAAGCAGTTCTCGTCTGTTCAAGTGGATGGATCGATTTATTTTCTTTGCTGATCAGGTAAAGCTTGCTGACCTAACAGACTCCACGGCAGCATTTAGGCTTGTCGGGCCAGATAGTGCGACTCTCTTGAGCAAAATAGGTGCAGGCGATTGGGCAGAACAGCCTTTGGGAAGCCACAAATCTCTGACGATAAACGGCATTTCTGTGCGAATTGCAGTGGGCAGTGGACTGGCTTTGTCGGGTTATACGCTGATCACCGATGCCGATCGTGCAGCAGAGCTGTGGGTGCTGTTGGCAGACGCTAAGGCCGTACCTTTAGGCGAGACCGCTTGGGAAAAGCTGCGCATCGAGCAAGGACGTCCATACCCTGGGCAGGAACTCACAAATGACTATAATCCTCTAGAGGCAGGACTTTGGGGTGCGGTGTCTTTTGAGAAAGGTTGCTACATCGGTCAGGAAACCATTGCTCGTTTGGACACTTACAACGGCGTCAAGCAGAAGCTATGGGGCATTCGGCTCAACACAGTCGCTGAACCTGGAACCGTAGTGATGGCAGGAGAGGAAAAAATAGGACGGCTGACCAGCGTTGACACGACTCCCGGTGGAGTCATTGGTCTAGCCTACATTCGCACAAAAGCGGGTGGAGCAGGGCTGGCTGTTACGGTCGGAGAGGCCGAGGGCGAGGTGGTAGAGGTTCCTTTCTTGACGCGATCGCGCCTTTCGTGACTGTTATTTGGTTGAATTGTTTGGTTGAATTGTTTGGTGGCTGCCAATCTCTTCCAATCGTGCATGTCCAGATTTGATGTGCACTCGCCAACTTAGAATAGGGTTACTGAGACAAGCCTCTGTAGAATCGAACACAATGGCATTGACCCTGTATTCTCGCGGTGACATCGTAGTGCAGCAACAAAAATTTGACCGATGTGGTCTGGTTTTGGAGTCTGCAGAAGGGATGTGCCAGGTCAAAATGGGAAACCGGGTTCTGACGCTACCCGAAGACACCCTGATCCTCATCTCGGTAAAAAATATCCCAAATCTTCGGCTTATCGGTCAGAAGATTACCGAAGCTCATGCAGCTTTGCCCGACGACACTGGTCTCGATCACCTGTTGATAGGATATATGGGTGGAGGTTCAGTTACCTCTAGGGCATTAGCCGACTATATTTTGAAGGTTCCTCACAAGACTCTCGTTGAGTGTCTCCGCGAAATTCATCGCACTGGGCTAGAGATTCCAGAGGCGATTGAGCAAGTGCTAGGACTGAACTTCAGACTGATTAGTGGAGCTGGTTGAAGGGCCACAAACAAATCACTGGCGATCGCGTGTAATCAAAGTCCAGCCCTCTGCTGAGCCTAGGGTTTTGGCAGATTGAAAAGCTTTCTGCTGTAGCGAAGCCTCATCGAGCAATAGATAGGGACTGACATCTTTACGCCAGCGCTGAACTAACTGACGACGAGTGGCAGGAATGACCTGATGCTGACTATAAAAGTTGAGGGACGGGCGATTTAGCGAATAAGAAGTGAGGATCGATTCTCCTTGGGGCACAGCCGATTCGATCACGGCGGCAACGGGTTTAACAGGATAGTCCTCCCCCAGTTCCCAAACCCAATAGTTTGACGAGACAAATAATACAAGGGACACATAAAATCCCCAGGTCAGTACCGAAAGAAACTGGCGATCGCGCCGAACTAGCAACACCGTAACTGCTGACATGGTTGCTCCCAAGGCTCCTAAAGTCAGAGCCAGATTTGGTTCTCTCTCGAAGTAGCCGAAATAAGTGCAGCCTGCCCATCCTCCAACAGCTAATATCGCAAAAAAACCAACCAGTACTCGACGATAGGCTATCGATGGCGAGAGCTTGAGCGATCTCCCTGACAGTTCGTCCCACAACCGCGTCAATTCTGGGGCGATCGCCAGTGCCAAGGCCGGGTAAAGCGGCATGATATACCAGGGCAGCTTAGTGTTCATGACCGAAATCACCCCTAGATAGCCGACACCCCAGATCGACACAAGCTTTGCCCAACTGCGATTGCCATCATTCCACACCCACCGAATCGCCACAGGCAGGAAAATCAACCAGGGAAAACCATACTTCACCAACTCCACCAGATAGAACCAGGGAGGCCCACTGTTGTTTTCAACAGTTTCGCTAATACGGTTGAGAGATTGATCCAATACATGCGCGGCCCAAAACTCTTGACCGTAGGTGAGTCCTTGAGCTGCGTACCAAGCGATCGCAGGAAGTGCTCCAACCCATACGCCTAACCAATGACGCCATGAGGTTAGGAGTCTCGGTGCATCTGCAGCCACAAATGCTAGGGCGATCGCCCCTAACAACAGCGCAATGATCCCCTTACTCAGACACAGCAGCCCAAATCCGATCCCTGCTCCCAATGCCCAATTGGGATGACGGCGCGATCGCAGCACCCCCAGAAGCATCAGCAAGAAAAAACAGAGCACCGCTCCATCCAGCATTGCTAGCCGTCCATGGCGCAGCACGGGCAACATCGCAAGGTAAGATGCAGCTCCTGCTAATGCCGTGAATCGTCGTGAAAAAATTTCTCGCCCGATTCCGTATAGCAAGGCCACCGAGAATGCAGTTAAAAGGGCACCCGGCAGCCGTGCTGTCCATTCATTAACGCCTCCTACTTGGTAGGCTAACGCTACAAGGTTATGAACGAGGGGAGGCTTGTTGAAATAAGGATTGCCCCAGAGGGTCGGAAACAGCCAGGTTTGATCCCCTGAAGAAGCCTCAGCAATCTCGCGCGCGACTTGAGCGACTAGCCCTTCATCCCAATCGCGCAAAGGTAAATGTCCTAGATTGATGGTGTATGCCAGCAGCGCCGCACCCACAAGCCCTAGGATAATAAACCGATCGGATCGAGACTCAATCCAAGTGGCTAACTGTTGCGCCGAGTCAGAATAAACAGAACGTGCCATGTCACATGCCTCGAACTCTTCTTGAAATTGCCATCAACGGCATCCAAACACTCAAACCTGACTCTGCCCTAGCAGTATTGTCATTATGAGATATGGTCATACAATTCAGTGGAGTCTTGCTGCTGCAAAACCCTCATATTATGAGTCAACTCGACCTGCTGATCATCATCATCTATTCGTTTACGACTTTTTTCATTGTTTCAAAGGCCATTGATTCTTTGGATGCAAAGGTGAAAGTTGATTTCAATGCAGCCCGTCTCAACGCTGAGCTTGAAAAGCACGATTTGGCTGGCAAGATCGAGATCAAAATTCCTCTCGAAAAACGCTATGGATTAGACAATCATCCAAAAGTGTTGTCAGTCAAAGTTGCAAACAAATCTGAGAGTACGCTTTACATCGATTGGGATCGCAGCTCTATTACGGTTTTAGGCGGACCGTCGCGCCGAGTGATTCGGTTGACGCCCTATAAGAGACCTGATCTGTCTCATCCTCAAGTTTTTAGCGTGGTTCCTCCAGGGCAAAGTTTGTCTGAACAGGTCACTGCTGAAGATGTGCTGCAGCCCAACCCCGAAAACGAAGGAGCCTTAGAACCCTCGAAGCCGCTGCTAAACATCGCTAGCTTAAAAGACAACAAAGATAGCAAACCACTCTTTAATGCATTTATGGGACAGCAAACCACTCTGAGTTACATGCTCTGGCTTGTCTGTCAGATTAGTGAGCAAGGCAGTGCTAGCCGAGGCGATCGCCTTTACATCCTGCCCTGTGAGCTGGTGGCAAGAAAGATGCCTTGGACAGATTCCTTACCCTGGGCTGGGTAAAACGCAGGTGAAATTTTAAGAACGGATTCCGATTGACTAGATTTTCCTGACAGGTTGGTGCGTCCACGTATTGTGCCCGTAGAGACGGAGCTGTCCTGAGAAAACCTGACACCATAGGAGACTAGACGTGCCTAAACGGAACTATCGCAACCGTAGACGGTCAAAGCGCCGCTCAATCTTTTGTCCAACCCACGGCTGTTATCTCGATAGTGTCAGCCAGAAACACCGACTTTATGCCGATTGCGCCGACCATCTGCAACAGAGAGGCATGAGTCGCAAGCGATCGCTCCTTCTCGTTGCTAACCGCACGACAATCTCCTTGGATGGAGAATGGCTCGAAGCTTTTTGGTGTCCTATGTGTGGCACGACTGCCTGGTATCACGTCTGCAAAACGGGCGATCGCACCTATACCCTAGCTCTAGCACCTCAACCCCTATGGCAGCAGGTAAACGGCGTCATTCAGGCAGCGGGTAATCCTTCTGTTGGAGAATTCACCTATCGCCATGCTCGTCGTCCCGGCAGCCAGCATCTCAAAGATTTTAATGACTTCTAAACCTGCACAGATGGCTTAAAGAGGTCAATTAATCAAACCAGCCAAGCTCAGAATCAGACAGCTTCGGTTTCACGTCTTTGGACTCGGTGTCACGAGCTGATGTAGGTATTTCTTCAGCCAGTCGAGACAACCCAGGACGAGAAAATCGCTGCATTGCTCCCGACTTCCGAGGCGTTGACTGCGGTTGAGCCGTTGAGGATTTTTTGGACGACGGAGCTTGGGACTTTGTTGCAGAATCGACGACAGCGTCAGATGGGGAGGTGCGTCCCGGTAAGTTGAGAGGTTGTCGGGTGCGAAATGGAGTTTTTGCTGGAGGACGAGCAGGTGTTCGGGAAGGCTGGGGCGATCGCCGTGCCTGACTAGATGCACTTGGACTAGCTAATTGCTCAGTGGACATGGGAGGGAGTCCTTCTATTTTTTTGACCGAACGCCTCGGAGCAAGAACAGCAGGGCGAGTCCGGCCAACCACCGATGTCTTTTTGGGTTGTCGCTGAGTCGGTAGAATGCGAGACTCGATGGACTCGTGAGATAGAGACTCGTGGGGTAGAGAACGATCCACAGACGGAGCCGGGACTGATGAAGGCTGCGCAGTTGAATCTGGAGTCGTTGAATCTGGAGACTTTTCAGTTAGCTTGAGAATGTATTGCTTAGCTTCAGCCAGTTCATCCGTCAGCAGTGTGTTTGCTCTCTGAGCATGTCCTAGCTCTAGTTTGAGATGAGAGAGGTTCTTTTCGTTTTGCTTGAGCAGGTTATTTAATTCTGTAATCCGACTTTCTAGCCGTTCTTCATGGTGAAGCGCCTCATGCAGTTCTGCTTTCAGTGCTGCTACCGACGAATCGGATGTAGGGTTGGGTGCTGTAGAAGGTTGAGCTTCGCTCGAAGCGTTTGGCAAGACATTCCATTGATTCTTTTTAGTGTTGAAATCAGATGAAGCTTTCTCTGACTTCTCTTCTTTCCGACTAACAACGAAGGCTTCGACTGCAATAGCTTCTGGCTCAGCCTCTCCTGAATCGATGCCGATGAGATTCGCTTGCTCGTTCACGTTAGTTGCTGAATTCACTTTTGGAGCAATCTCTGTATGGGAAGATTCGAATTCTGGCAGTTTTGAAGCACCAGAGTCATCGGAGTCGTTAGATAAGTTTTCCTGACTGACTTCAGATTCGGCTGCCAATTGTTCATTTTGTGAACTGGTGTTCCTATCCGAGGCGACTTTAATCTCTTCTGCCACTCCTGCCTCGACATCTCCTGCCTGAACATCTACATCATTTTCAGTTTCGACAGAAGCGTCAGGGATTTGGCTTGTATCCAAGTCTACAGATGGCTCTTTCGGAGCATCTTCAGTGTTATCACCTGCGGTGTCTATCGCATGTTCTGCTTCAGAGGTTGATGCAGCTATTGATTCGGCATCGGCTGTCGATTTGGCATCGGCAGAGCCAGTTATCTCTGCATCTGAGTCACTTTCTAAACTGTCAGCGTTTTCGACGGCTGCATCGTTTGTATCTGAGCCGTCAGCAGCCGAGCCATCCGCAGCCAAAATATCTGAGTGATCTGAATCGCTAAGATCTTCGTTTTCAGCGCCTGCTGTTACAATCTCAGGAGCGGGTGTGTCGGGTGTTGATGAACTTTCGACGTCAACGGTGATCGACTTCAAAGTGCCTGTGTGAAGCGAGCTGTCTTTTAAGCGTCTCACCTCAGATACGAAATTCTTACTCATCAAAATCCTCCGTTCTGCTTCAACGCTTACGCTTGCCGATCGAATATCACAGGTAAACCAGACGATAACCTAAGCTAGAATCAAGTCCCACTTGAAATGATTGACTGGGATTGATTAAAAAAGATTGGGTAACTGGCGATCGCCACGCCGATCAATCAATAGTGATTCTTCAAGTCTATCTCTTGTTTCATCGAAAACGCTCAGCAAATCTAGAGACTTGGAAGTATTCATTAAGAAAATGGGTGTTTACAGGCTCGTGAAGACAGTTAAAGTAAAAGAACACGGAATACCGTTCAAGATTCATGGATAACGAACGCATCACCTTACTCTCAGCACGAGAGATCGAAAAAATGCGGCAGGCAGGGCAGCTCGCCGCTCAACTGCTAAAGCACTTGGAACCGATGGTTCAGCCTGGAGTCAGCACGCTCGAACTTGACGCCGAGTCGGAGCGTTGGACAAAGGATCATGGCGCGACCAGTGCTCCTTTGGGATATCACGGCTTCCCTCGCTCGATTTGCACCAGCATCAATGAAGTCGTTTGTCACGGCATTCCTGATGCGAAACAAATCTTAAAAGATGGGGACATCATCAACATTGATGTGACCCCTATTCTGGATGGCTATCATGGCGATACCTCTCGAACTTTCTTCGTGGGCGAGCCCTCTCCACTCGCTCGAAGGCTCGTCGAAGTGACGGAAGAATGCATGATGCGGGGTATTGCAGCGGTGAAACCCGGTGCTCGCATTGGCGATATTGGAGCTGCGATTCAGACTTACGCAGAATCTAATGAGTTTTCGGTGGTGCGAGATTTTGTCGGTCATGGGGTGAGCCGCATTTTCCACACGGCACCTCAAATTCCCCACTACGGAACCGCTGGCAAGGGCAAAAAGCTGCGACCCGGCATGGTGTTCACTATCGAACCCATGATCAATGAAGGTGTTTACGAGGTTGAGGTCTTGGATGACGGTTGGACAGCTGTGACCCAAGATCGAAAGCTATCCGCTCAGTTTGAACACACGATTGCCGTGACGAAAGAAGGGGTCGAGATTTTAACTTTGCATCCTGAATTGGTTCCTGCGTAATCACTGAACGATCTGTGAAGCACTTTGGGATGTGAGGAACAATGACTCTCGACGCAATTCTAAATCCCGTTTTAGAGGGACATGATCTGTCTGAGGCCGATGGCGTTTTGCTATTGACCCAAACTGATCCGGTGGCGATCGCCACTATTCAACAAGCGGCTGATGAGTTGCGACGGCAGTTGGTGGGTGACGCTGTTACCTATGTGGTGAACCGCAATATTAATTACACCAATATTTGCGAACAGCACTGTAGCTTCTGTGCATTCCGGCGAGATGAAGGGCAGGACGGAGCATATTGGTTAGACGGAGCGACCATTCTGGACAAAGCCACGGAGGCCGTGCAGCAGGGCGCAACTGAAATTTGTATGCAGGGTGGACTGAATCCAGAAGCGAAGGTGAATGGGCGATCGCTCGATTTCTATCAGCGTTTGATTCGAACCATCAAATCTGAGTTTCCCGATCTGCATCTTCATGCCTTTTCGCCCCAAGAGGTGCAGTTTATTGCACGGGAGGATGGGCTCAGTTATGCGGACGTGATTGTGGCGCTCCAAGGATCAGGCGTAGATTCTCTACCGGGAACTGCGGCAGAAGTTCTCGATGATGCTGTGCGGCAAGTCCTCTGTCCTGAAAAAATTAACACTGCAACCTGGCTAGAAATTGTGGAAACGGCACACCAGCTGGGAATGCCGACTACGAGCACAATGCTTTCGGGTCACATCGAAACGCCCGTGCAACAGATGCAACATCTCGGTCTATTGCGATCGCTCCAGCAGCGTGCGGTAGAGCGTGGCGATCGCGGCATTACAGAATTCATTGTTCTTCCGTTTGTGGGTCAAGAGGCTCCAAAACCTCTGCGGCGGCGGGTGGGTCGCGACCAGCCTGTCCGTCAAGATGCTCTGTTGCTGATGGCTGTGGCGCGTCTGTTTTTAGGACGCTGGGTTGTGAACCATCAGCCGAGCTGGGTAAAGCTGGGGCTAGACGGTGCCACGGAAGCCCTGAGCTGGGGCTGCAACGACATCGGCGGAACTCTGATGGAGGAGCATATTACCAGCATGGCGGGTGCTCAGGGGGGAACCTGCATGACGGTGGCAGATTTGAGGGCTGCGATTGAGTCAATTGGGCGATCGCCCCAGCAGCGAGATACCCTGTATCAGTCTCTTGAGCCATCTTTTACAACAGCGTCAGATGCGTCACGCTCCACGGCAGATTCTGTGATGCTGATTTGAGGATGCGCGTTTGGGGGCTAAAGTTTTGAGAGCTAAAGTTTGCTTTCAGCCAATGACGTAACTGCGATAAAGCCCTTATCTCCACCTCGATTTCTTCGTTCTCCAATCCTGTGCCCTCCCTATGGAAATCGGCTGAAATGTGCCCGACCTCTTCTGAGCGATCTGACCTGCAAATGAATCGGCGATCGCTTCTGATTGCCCTTGGTAGTTTGCTCGTAGCTCAAGGAGTGTCAGGCTGCGGTTCTAGTGGCTCCGCTGCGCTCAACATCGAATTTCTCGATAGTTCGTTGCCGACCTCTCTGCTCAAAGAGTTTCAGCGCAGTCTTTCAGGCCAAACGGTAGACTTTGTACCTGTAGAAACGTTGGCCGCGCTCTACGAACATTTGGTTAACTCTCAAGAAGTCAAGCAAAACAAGTCTTGGATCTCTCCCCTTTGGGAGGGGTTGGGGTTGGAAGGGCCAAGCGTTGAGGCTCCAGTTCATTCTGCTGACTGGCTCACCCTTGGGGATTACTGGTTAGCAGCATCTATTCAAAACAAGCTCATTGAGCCTTTAGACGAAGAAGCATTGCCAGGATGGAATGACTTGCCTGAGACATGGCAGCAACTCGTACGTCGCAATGCTCAAGGTGAATTGAGTGACCAGGGGAAAATTTGGGGTGCGCCCTACCGCTGGGGCAGTTTGGCGATCGCCTATCAAATTGAAGCATTCGAAGAACTAGGGTGGACTCCAACGGACTGGGATGACCTCTGGCGAGATGACCTAGCGAGGCAAATTTCTCTGCTGGATAATCCACGCGCGGTGATTGGCCTGACCCTCAAACGTTTGGGACAGACCTTCAATGAAGAAAATCCTGATGCGGTGGCCGATCTGACTCAAGCTCTGGGGGATCTTCAGGCTCAAGTAAAAACTTACAGCTCTGACGCTTATTTGCAGCCGCTATTGCTAGAGGATACTTGGTTGGCAGTCGGCTGGTCGAGCGATATTTTGGCGCTGCTGCGTCGCGATCCCCGCTATGGAGCCGTGATTCCAGCATCGGGAACTGCGTTGTTTGCTGATGTGTGGGTGCGTCCGGCGATGCCAATGGCTCAATCAAGCGAGGATTCAGAAAATACTCCCGCCACTGAACCCGCATCGGATTCAATTCTGTCGTCTAAGTGGATTGAATTTTGCTGGCAGTCTGACACCGCGCAACGTCTGTCAATTCAAAGCTATGGGGCATCGCCCATGCTAGTTTCGGGCGATCGCTCGAAACTCCCAGACACCCTCCGACTCAATTCGGTTCTGCTACCTGAGCAAGAAACATTGGACAAGAGCGAATTTCTTGCCCCCCTGTCTGAAACGGCGATCGCCCAATATCAAAAGCTTTGGAAGAGTATGCGCTTGGGCGAGTTTGGCTAAAGGTCACCTAGGCGTTGATTGAGTAGGTGGACACAAATAAACACAGGTATATGTAGGTTGTGGTTGAGGGACGAAACCCAACGTCAGAATAGGTTACGCTTTGCTTCTCCATCAATATCTGTCCTAACCTATCTGCACATTGCTGTACAGTCAGTACTTTTAGGACGATCTACTTACTGCATAGACGCGCTTTGGTTCAAGCGAAAAGTGATCCCTCACAGAGAACCTTTGCAGAGGCCACCATCGACAGGCAGCATGACTCCGTTGATATAAGCAGCAGCGGGAGAACAAAGGAAAACGGCAGCATTGGCAAATTCTTCAGGACTGCCCATGCGCTGCAACGGAATATTGTTGGCGATCGCGGCTGTTTCTTCATCAGGTGTTGTGCCGTTTTGCACGGCGCGACTGTTGACCAACTGCTGCACCCGTTCGGTGTAGGTCCACCCTGGCAAAATGCTGTTGACTCGAATGCGATCGCCCGCTAGTTCTTGACTGAGAGTTTTCGTCAGACCCACTACGGCAAGGCGCACAGAATTCGACAACACTAAGTTTTGAATGGGCTGCTTGGTCGATGCGGAGGTGATCGTGAGGATAGCAGCAGCATCAGACCGACGCAAATGCGGTAGCGCTAACTGAATCAGGCGAACCGTACTCAGCAATAGCAAGTTTGATGCTGACTCCCATTGGTCTAAGGTCGTCTTTTCGAAGAGACTCGGAGGCGGCCCTCCAGAATTGGTCACGAGAATGTCAATGCCGCCAAAACGTTGAACGACGCGCTCAATCAACTGTTCCACGTCGTCTGCCTGAGTGACATCGCCCTGCACAGCAAGCACCTCAGCATTGGTTTCGGTCTGAATCTGAGTAGCTGTCTGGTGTACCTCTTCACCCCGAGCGCATATCACGACTTTGGCTCCCTCGCGAGCAAATTGCCGAGCCGTCGCCGCGCCCAATCCTTTACTTGCTGCTATCACCAAAGCAACTCGTCCAGTCAACTGTAAGTCCATGCTTTCCTCTCTTCTCCAAGCGCCCAGATTTCACAATACGCCATAGGTTACGCTTTCACGGCTATGTGGACGCTACATCAAAATCAGCAAGTCTCGGATCGGCAGACCAAGACTCTAGCGGCATCGGGCGCAAGTGGGACTTGAGATATAGAGGATGGGCGGGCTGATTTTGTTGAGTGAGCTTGAGGCAATGGAGACAGGGAAGTAATTGCCGAACTGCGCGATCGCGCCTACGAAACGACCCATGATTACCCCAAGCGGCGATCGCCATCTCTGTGTCTCCGTAGAGTTTTAGTAGCCACTCGTCG
>JGI12210J13797_10351553_pt1 | contig 18871 bp, 13 predicted proteins | sample ElkSlonscriptome_3_FD_13797 | JGI IMG/M metagenome (IMG submission 13797)
AATTTTGTAGGTTGGGTTAAGCGTCAGCGAACCCAACAAAACATGTCTATCGTTGGGTTTCACTTCGTTCAACGCCAACCTACCTAATGCATCATTTTAGCTGTGTTGATCCAGTAGCTATATTTGCTAAAAACTTCCTTTTGGGACATTTTTCCTATGAAAACACCGCCCATTGAAATAATAAAGTGTTCAATCAGCGGTGTTGGCTGAGTCTGGCCTAAGACTATCTTGAGCTATGGAGAGAGCTATGGGGAGCTGGGTTTTCTACCAGATATGCTCCATTAGCTATGTCTTAAGATGAACAGACACAAAGGTTTCTCTCCTCGCCCAAATATTCACCTTAGATGTTCTGGGATGGCTGAGCGTCTGCTGGGCTAGTTGATGCATTCTCTTCCATATAGGTCATGACGTTACGAATGGCCTGACGGACGTACGTGTTGTCGGGACGGATCTGTTGGGCTTGCTGAAAATAGCTCAAGGCCGTCTCATAATCATCAACTTTATTCGCTGCATACCCACGATTCATGTAGTAGTCAAACTGCGACAGCGTTTGCTCCGACGAGGAAGACGTTTGAGAGACGGGCTGGGCACTGGGAGTCGATTGCGACTGCGATTGCTGAGCGTCAACCATATTCCAATAGGCGATGGTTGCCAGACGATCGTTGGGCACAGCGGCCAGAGCTTGACGGAAATGCTGACGAGCTTCTGCGTAGCTGCCTTCAAGGGAGGCTGCATAGCCTAAGCGCATGTAGCGATCGTAATCTGACTCGCCTGGAACGCTAGCCGCAGGTAGTGGAATAGCTGCTTCGGTGGCGCTTTGAGCACGGGCGGTATCAGCCACGCCAAGTCCTGCTAGACCGATAAGAACTGATAAACAAGTTTGTTTTAGAGTGAGCAGTTTCATAAATTTCTCCTATTCGGGACTGTTGAGTCTGAATGACGTTATCTGTTTGTCTCACGGGTGTGAGTCACATGAGTTTTGGTAAAAACACCCCACCGATGCACCTTCGATGCATCAACACACCTGTATAGAGGACTGTATAAAGAAAAAATGCTTTTGGTCTGACTTTGCAGCTCAACGCTGTGAAACATTCTCTACATGCGGCGTTCTAGAAAATAATTCAGTCATTGAACTCGCCTACCAAAGTCATTGGCATCATTGGCGTATTCATTACGCTTTCTATAATCTCAAACAATCATCAGAATGACGTCTTTCAACTGAGAGAAAAAAAGTGGGGAATGACATCTGTCTTTCTAAACAGAAGCAATACTCTATAAGTAAGATTTATAGTGCTACGCGCTGATATAAAACCAATAGTTGATGGAGAAGCCGCGCGGTGCGCGGCTTCTCCATCAATACCTGTCCTAACCTATCTGCGCATTGCCATAGTATGAGATTTAGCAATTGTACATACTGATCTGACGAGCGGAAGGGTAACGTTGGAGATCGCCCCTCTCCTCACTCATCTTTAGACCCGTCAGCTCATTAGTCAGCACAAGGCAGCATAATTTCGAGGCTCTCAATGAGCTGCCTTGTGCCGTGGAGACGCCTCAGACTCTTGTTACGACATGTCAATCGATAGAGTCCGGACTAGAAATCCCCACTTATCAGCAATCTCTTCGATGATTTTAGTAGTGGGCTTTCCAGCTCCGTGCCCAGCTTTCGTTTCAATCCGAATCAGGGTTGGTGTTTCACCCTCATGAGCTTCCTGAAGCGCTGCTGCAAACTTGAAGCTGTGAGCAGGTACGACTCGGTCATCGTGATCCGCCGTGGTGATTAGCGTCGCTGGATAGGATGTTCCAGGCTTCAAATGATGAAGTGGCGAATAATCGTAGAGAGCTTTGAATTCTTCAGCGTTGTCAGGAGAACCGTAGTCTGATGTCCAAGCCCAGCCGATGGTGAACTTGTGGAATCGCAGCATGTCCATCACCCCCACAGCAGGGAGCGCCGCCGCAAATAGGTCAGGACGCTGGGTGATGCAGGCTCCGACTAAAAGACCGCCATTGCTGCCTCCGGCGATCGCCAACTTGGGGGTAGAGGTATAGCCTTCCGCAATCAGCCACTCTGCTGCTGCAATGAAATCATCAAACACATTTTGCTTGCGTCCTTTTGTCCCAGCTTGATGCCAGCCTTCGCCATATTCGCCACCGCCGCGCAGGTTGGGAACTGCATAGACGCCACCCATCTCCATCCAGACGGTGTTGCTGATCGAAAATGAAGGCGTTAGAGAGACATTGAAGCCCCCATAGCCGTATAGCAACGTCGGGTTTTGTCCATTGAGCGCTATCCCCTTTTTGTGGGTGATAAACATGGGGATGCGTGTGCCGTCTTTGCTGCTGTAGAAAACCTGTTGGGTTTCAAACTGGCTCGGGTCAAAATCGACACTGGGCTGTCGAAAGAGCGTGCTTTCTCCAGAAATCAGGTTGTAGCGATAGATCGTTGGAGGGGTAATGAACCCTGTGAAAGTGTAGAAAGTTTCGATATCATCACGCTTTCCTGAAAATCCGCCCACGGAGCCGATTCCAGGAAGTTCAGCTTGGCGGACAAAGCCGCCATTTAGCTCAAAGACGCGCACCGTAGAGCGGGCATCTTGCAGGTAAGACGCCAAAAACTGGTTGTTGAGCACGCCGACGCTCTGGAGCGTATCGTCTCTTTCTGGCACCAGCTCTTTCCACTGATCGCGGCTGGGATTATCGATGGCGATCGCAATAACGCGTCCTCGTGGGGCGTCTAGATCGGTTTGAAACCAGAAGCGTGAGTCATCGTGTTCGATGAAATCAAACTCGGCCTCAAAGTCTTGAATCAGCTCAATGACAGGTGCATCAGGCTGAGTTAAGTCCTTATAAAACACCAGATTTTTGCGATCGGTGCCGCGCCATACAGAGATGATCAGATACTGTCCATCTTCGGTAACAGAACCACTGAAGCCCCACTCTTTCTCATCAGGACGATGGTAGACCAGCACGTCTTCAGACTGCGGCGTGCCGAGGCGGTGGTAAAACAGCTTTTGAAAATAATTAACATCTTCAAGCTTAGTTTTCTCATTAGGTTCGTCGTAGCGGCTATAGAAAAAACCTTTCCCATCTTTCGTCCAAGACACGCCCGAAAATTTGACCCACTGGATATGGTCGTCCAGATCTTCGCCCGTTTCAACCTTACGAACTTTCCATTCTTTCCAGTCTGACCCTGAGGCAGAGATGCCATAGGCCACAAGGGAAGCGTCTTCGGTGATGGCTAGTCCTGAAAGAGCAACCGTGCCGTCTTCAGAAAAGGTATTGGGGTCGAGAACTACTTGAGGTTCTGCATCAAGCTCAGTAAGCGTGTAGAGCACATCCTGGTTTTGCAGCCCATCATTTTTAAAGAAAAAGTAGCGATCGCCCTTTTTTGAGGGAGTGCGGAACTTTTCATAGTTCCAGAGCTGGGTCAGCCGTTCTTTGATGGCTTGCCGCTCAGAAATCTGGTTGAGATATCCAAAGGTGAGCTTATTCTGGGCTTCGATCCACTGGCGACTTTCATCCGAATCGGGATCTTCGAGCCATCGATACGGATCGGCGACCTTAACACCGTGGTAATCATCGACCTGATCGACCTTATGGCTTTTAGGATAATCCAACATGATATGCGCAAATAGGAGGTGCTGAGGCATCAGTTAACGATGCCCTGCCTGATTCTAGCTTAGAGCTTGTGTTCTCCCTGACGAACCCAGAAGAAAGCAGCAAAAGCAGCATCTCACATTTACAAATTTATCGATTAAGTCAGACCGTTGATCCGCAGATATCGCAGATAGACCCGTTCAGCATCTTGCCTTGACTCCAAAATCGATACTCGGCTCCAGCATCTGCGTTGTCTGCGGATACAGCTCTGTCCCGAGACAAGCGACGAGTGCTATGCAAAATTGAAGGCACTCAACATCAAGCACAGCCAAGGCGATCGCCCCTTCAGTTCGGCTTCTGAAGCGAACACAGATTCGAATTCAGTCCTCAGGCTCGACCCAGCGATCGTCTGACTTGATCAAGTTAATCAGCTCTTCGACGCCCTGATCTTCAGGCACTTTTTTAATTTCTTCGCGACCTCGGTAGAGAGAAATAAATCCGGGTTGACGACCCACGTAGCCGTAATCAGCATCAGCCATTTCGCCGGGGCCATTGACAATGCAGCCCATCACCGCGATGTCTAGTCCAGTCAGGTGCTTGGTGGCTTCGCGCACCTTGTGCAGCACTTCTTCTAGGTTAAACAGCGTCCGACCACAGGACGGGCAGGCGACATATTCCACCATGGTTTTCCGCAAGCCCAATGCCTGAAGGATGCTGTAGCACACAGGAATTTCTTTTTCGGGGGCTTCTGTGAGGGAGACGCGAATGGTGTCGCCAATGCCTTCCGCCAAGAGCGTACCGATGCCAGCCGTGGACTTGATGCGCCCATATTCTCCATCTCCAGCTTCGGTGACGCCCAGGTGCAGCGGATAGTCCATGCCGAGCTTGTCCATTTCGCGCACCATCATCCGATAGGCCGCCAGCATTACAGGCACACGAGACGCTTTGAGAGAAATCACTAGGTTCTGATAATCCAACGATTCGCAGATGCGGATGAATTCTAAGGCCGACTGCACCATTCCCTCCGGGGTGTCGCCATAGGTAAACAGCATCCGCTCAGCGAGGGAACCATGATTGACCCCGATGCGCATAGACTTATTTTGCTCTTTGAGCGAGAGCACTAGGGGCTTGAGGGTCTCGCGAATTTTTTCGCCAATTTCGTCGAACTCGGCTTGGGTATACTCCGTGCGATCGCCCGTCGGCTTCTCAAACACGTACAGCCCTGGATTGATGCGCACCTTATCAACATGCTTTGCCACTTCCAGCGCAATCTTCATGCCGTTGTGGTGAACATCAGCCACCAAAGGCACATCCTGATAGGTTGCCTTCAGCTTTTCCTTGATTTCAGCAACCGCCTTTGCATGACCGATGCTGGGAACCGTGACCCGCACAATTTCACAGCCAATTTCGTGAAGACGGCGAATAGCTGCAACGGCACCTTCGATGTCGTGGGTGTCTTCGTTGATCATCGATTGCACCACAACCGGATGTCCGCCCCCGATGATGATGTCTCCCACCGGGACAGGACGAGTTTTACGGCGATGGATTGTAGTGTCGGTCAGCAAGGTGGGATCGGAGGACGCACCGGAAGTTGACGCACCAGGAGCTTGGGGATTAGGCAGAGTCTGCATACAAAATCGTTATGGCGTTTCAGTCAGTGACTTCGTGGGAGTGACACCTAATGAATCGAAGGTATCCACATCCAGATTGCCACAGATGAGGAATGTTTGGACGTGTTTTGCATATCATGCTACAGAAACGCAACGTAAAGAGACAACGTTGCAAGGAACAAAGGAAAGACTAATCGACGTACTGAATCACCGTTTCAGCCGTATAACGAACTTTGGGGCGATCGGCATGTTTGTCATCGGGGGCGCGATAGCCTGCGGCACAGGTGACTACTGTGCTGTAGTCCTGAGACGTGAGACCTAGAACTTCGTCATACTTAGCCGGAACGATGCCCTCCATGGGACAGGTGTCGATGCCTAACATCGCAGCACAGGTCATGAACTGACCCAGGGCGACGTAGACCTGACGAGCCGCCCATTCATCTTTATTGAGGGGAAACGGGGGATCGTCTAGAAACCCTTTGACCATCGATCCATACCCCTCAAGATTTTCAGTGGAAACGTCTTGCACATCTGCCATTCGTTCGACATATTGATCGACGTCAGCTTCATCGATATTCTGCTTAATCGCGAACACCACAAAATGAGACGCATCTACGACCTGGGTTTGTCCCCAAGAGTGTTCTAATAATTGTTGGCGAATCTCAGGATTGCGAACCACGATAAACTTCCAGGGCTGTAGACCAAAGGAAGAGGGGGCAAGAACAAGGCTCTGTTCCAGCGTTGTCCAAACGGGATCGGGAATTTGGCGTGTGGGGTCGAAGGCTTTGGTAGCATATCGCCAATAGAGCTGCTGGGTAACGGTTTCAGTCTTGAGAACAGCATTCTCGGTTAACATGTCGCGGGTTGACTCAGGCATCACGATTCTCCTTTATGGTTTTACGGTATGAGTTCACGACGGTTTTCTCAGCCGCTGATGAGTTGAGCTAGATAAGATGCTCCTGAGCCTCGTCAGGACTCAAATTGTTCTTGATAGCGCCCTAGGGCAATCAGCGAAAAATATTGCTGATACATGTGGTATTTGAGATAGAAATGGCAAGGAAAGCCCGTACCTGTGAAATAGGCTTCGTCCCAAAAACCGTCATCCAGTTGGATATCGACAAGGTATTGAACGCCTTTGGCGATCGCCCCCTGATCGCAATTTTCCGTCGCTTTCGCCGCATCCATGAGACCAATCAATGCCCAAGCCGTTTGAGATGCCGTGCTATCGCCCTGCCCCTTGAACTGAGGATCGTTGTAGCTAAAGCAGGTTTCGCCCCAGCCCCCATCCTCGTTTTGGCACTGAAGTAGCCACTCGACACCTCGCTCGATCTGAGGCTGGTGCGACTCGGGATTCGTCAACGCCAAGGCAGAGAGAACGCCACTGGTGCCATAGATGTAGTTCACTCCCCAACGGCCAAACCAAGAACCATCGGCTTCCTGTTCCCGCATGAGGTAGTTGAGCGCACGGACTAAGCGAGGGGGAGATTCGACATCGGAGGCAGGCAGTAGAGAGGGAATATTGACATAGGGAAGAGACGGTTGAGAGGCCACCAGGGGAGCATAGAGCTTCGATTCGCTCAGTAAAGGGATGAGATAGCCGATCATTTCGACCACCCGTGCAGTCACATCCGCCGTGTTCGGGTCAATCATCGCCTTCAGATCCGCGTAGGGCAGAGCATTCAACCACTCGTGGTCGTTGTCGATATCAAACGCACCCCAGCCGCCGGGTTTGCACTGCATGGTGGCGATCCAGTCCACTGCACGGGCGATCGCCGTCTGTTTTAGTTTTTCGTTGGGAAGCTCAAGCTGACTCAGCGCCATAACCACAGTAGCTGTGTCGTCTACATCGGGATACCAGCGATTGACAAACTCAAACGCCCAAGCCCCAGGTCGCCCTTGCTTGTTTTTCACAGCCCAGTCACCATAGTCGATGATTTGGCGATCGCACAGCCATTCCCCAGCTTTCACCAGTTCGGGATGATCAGCAGGCAACCCAGAATCGCGCAAGGCTCGAATACACCAAGCCGTGTCCCATACCGGAGAAACGCAGGGCTGCACATGGTAGGTCTCCTCAGTCTCGATGGCAAAGCGATCCACTGCGGCCATACCTCTCTCGACTAAGGGATCATGGGGATCGTAGCCGAGACAGCGCAGTCCTAATAGTGAGTTGAGCATGGCGGGAATAATGCCACCCCAGTCTCCAGTTTCTTCTTGGCGTTCTAAGACCCACTTTTCTGCTGCTTTTAACCCCGCTTGCCGAAACGGAACGAGGTTTGCCTTTTCCATGAACTTAAACACCTTATCCAGGGTCAAGAACAGATCACTCCAGTTGCCGCTCTTAGGAAAATCTAGGTTGGCTTGTTCCCGTCCCTCAACATACAGCTCGTCAAGGGTCATCGCTGGCTCCGTCACGAAGACAGGCTTTTGGTCAAACACGATCAGCAACGGCACCGTGCTGCCCCGTGCCCAACTCGACATTTCATAAATCGGAAACGACTGCGGCAGCAGCATAATCCACGGGGGAATCGACGGCACGCCACGCCAGTCGTAGCAGCCAATCAGCGCCAGATGCAGCTTAGTAAATACCCGGCACTGGGTAATGCCGCCCTTATCGAGAATGAACGATCGCGCCTTCACCATTGCCGGATCGTCAGATGACACTCCCAAGAGCTTCATTGCCATGTAGGCTTCTACCGAGTTACTGAGATGGCCACCATCGCCGTAGAACAGTTCCCAGCCCCCATGTTCTCTCTGCTCCCGTCGTAGATAGGCTTCTACTTTATGCAACGGGCGACTGGCATCTGTGCCCCAAATCTTGTGAAGCAGCACCACTTCCGCCGCCATCGTCACGTTAGACTCCAGCTCAGACCACCAATAGCCTTCTTCATACTGTTGCGACAGGATATAGCGTTGGGATGCGGCGATCGCCTGCTGTAGCCCTGAGACGGTGGCGCGTTCCTGGGTCTGCATGAAAATTTGTCCTCAACCGTGATGCTAGTTTCGTGGGTACTCGTTTGAGATGCCTGGGTTCATATCAGACACGCAAAACAGACATGTCGTCAAACCATTAACAAAACTATACAGGAGGCGATCGCCTCGTGACTCACCCAGTCAGGCGGTCATCGAGAAAGTCGGACATCGTAATCTGAAACAACGCAATATAGCGATACTAAATCGCTTGTGAATTGCTAAGTGAGAGGCGGCGCAGCCCGCCCCTCCTCTCACAAATCATTTGAGATTGCTATATAAAAAAAGGCGCTTTGGTTGTCATTCCAAAGCACCTGGTAATCCACCGATTTGACTCAGAGCACAGTCAAACCCTCTCAACAATCAAAACCTTAGCGTTTGGACATCACACAACCAGTCCACCGAACGAACCGTAGAGAATGTTGACGGCTCCTGTATTGCTTACCCCCCCCTCACCGGGAGAGGCGATCGCTAAATCTTCAAAACCATCACGGTTGTAGTCGCCTGTAGAGAGGCTGTAGCCAAACTCATCAAAGGATTGAGCGCTGCCACCTGTGACATCATTTTGGCTCAAGAATTGGTTTCCGGTGCTGCTAAGGCCAAAGGTAGATCCGTAAATGATGTTGACTGCTCCCGCATCGGTTGCTGATCCGATGTTTTCACCGGGTGTTCCGACGGCCAAATCATCGAAGCCGTCACCATCAAAGTCTCCGACTGCAAGAGTTTCGCCAAAGCCGTCAAATGCCTCAGCACTAGAGCCGATAAGATCGTCCTGTGTCCAAAACTGGCTTCCTAAACTCGTCAAACCGAATCCAGAACCGTACACGACATTGACTGCACCAGCATCTGTGACGAAGCCAACATCTTCTCCGGCAGCTCCAGCTGCTAAATCGTCGTAGCCATCGCCATCAAAGTCACCCACAGCCAGACTACTACCAAAGTGATCATCCCCTTCGGAGAAAGAGCCGTTGAGATCATCCTGAACCCAAGATTCACTATTGCTGCTTGTCAGCCCAATGAACGAGCCGTACATAACGTTGATCAAGCCTGCATCGACGATCGAGCCGAAATCTTCGTTGACCGCTGCGGCTACTAAGTCATCATAGCCATCGCCATCAAAGTCTCCTGCCGCTAGGCTTGAGGCAAAATTATCTCCAGTTTCAGCACTGGTGCCGTTGAGAAAATCTTGAGTCCAGTACTCGTTATTTAACGTTGTGAGTCCCGAAGCTGAGCCATACAAAAAGTGGAAGGCTCCTGCATTAACGATTGTGCCAACGTCTTCACCGACTGCGCCAGCAACGAGATCATCGTAGCCATCGCCGTCAAAGTCTCCTGTGGTCAGGCTAGCACCGAAGAAATCAAAGGCTTCAGAATTCGTGCCTGCTAAATCATCTTGGACAACAATGCCGCTACCCGTTGCGGTTAGACCTGCGGTGGAACCGTAGGCGATGTTGACGGAACCTGAATCCGTAACAGAGATCCAGTCTTCTCCATCCGCCCCGATCGCCAAGTCATCATAGCCATCGCCGTCAAAGTCTCCTGCGGCTAAGCTGCCTGCAAAATAATCGAAAGCTTCTGAAGCACTTCCGTTGAGGTTGTCTTGCACCACAAACTGATTGCCAAGAGTTGTGATACCCGTGAAGAAGCCATAGACAGCGTGAAATCCTCCTGCATCCGTCGTCGAACCGATGCTCTCAGAGGAGGAGCCGATGATTAGATCAGAATAGCTATCGCCGTTGAAATTGCCGCTTACTAAACTTGCACCAAAGAAGTCGCTGCTCTCGGCCGTTGTTCCCGTCAAATCATTTTGAGTGACGGTTTGGCTGGAGAGAGTCAAGGGAGCGAGGCTGAGAGATGCAATATTGACAGCGCTGTCGAGAGTTTCAGGGAGAACCGGAGTGATTTGCTCAATAATCGTCATGGTAAATGCCTTGGATTAGATAGGGGGTTATCAATCGGCAAGGACACGTAAATCTGACGGCATTCGACTTATGCAGTTTCAACTCGTAGGATGCAAATCGGTGCCTCAAAACCTATGGATGAGCATGGTCTGATGAGGCAATCGAATGAAGCGATCGCTAAGGATTGAATCGGCGCAAAAGTAACTCACAAAAAAACAGGAGCATTTCAAAAACGCTCCTGCTCAATTCATTAAATTAACTGTGTTGTGCCAGCCTAAGGCGACTGATTGATCGAATGAATAGACGTAATATGTCCGAGAATCTCTATCGAGTTGCGAAGGAAGTAGGCTGGTGATTGCCCTGTAGCTGGGTCTCGATTCGGAGTAGATTCTCAACGCGATCGTCAGTAGAAGGGTGAGTCGAGAACAGATTGCTCATGAACTTCTCCTTCGGGAGAGCATTCATGATCAGTAGCGGTTCAAAAGACGGGTTGCCTGCCATCGGTACATTACGGGCGATCGCCTCTAGCCGCTTCAATGCCCGAGCTAGAGCGCGGGGATTGCCTGTCAAACGAGCCGACCCTTCATCAGCCGCAAACTCACGAGTCCGGGAGATTCCGAGCTGAATGACCGTGGCTGCCATCGGAGCCAAAACAATAGTCGCCAACATCGCGAGGGGGTTGGGGCCATCGTCATCTGAACCTCCAAACCAAAGGGTATAGCTCATCACCTGAGCCAGCAGTGAGATCGCACCCGCAATGGTTGCTGCTACCGCTTGCGTCAAGGTGTCGCGGTTGATGATGTGGCTTAGCTCGTGGGCAATCACCGCTTCTAGCTCATCCGCAGATAGAGCTTCCATGATGCCTTCCGTTACAGCCACAGCCGCATGATCAGGGTCGCGTCCGGTTGCGAATGCATTCGCGGCCTGCCCTGGAATGATGTAGACAGAGGGTGTAGGGATCTCGGCGCGATCGCTCAGACGCTTCACCATGTCGTAGAGCTGAGGTACTTGCCCTGGTTCAATGGGTCTAGCCCGATAGGCAGCTAGTGCGATCTTGTCAGAGTAGAACCATGAACCCAGGTTCATGACAGCAGCGATCCCTACACCCACCAATGCTCCGCTCGTTCCCCCGATTAGCCAATAGCTTGCAGTAATTAGCAGGGCGCTCAATAGTCCCAAAAGAGCGACAGTTTTAAACTGATTCATCGTGGCCTCCATTAAGGCTTCTAACAACTACGTAGCTGAAGTCCTCGTCGGGAAGACGCAGCCACTTTGATGAACCTACACAGTCTCAAGGGCGGTCAGAGCTAACTGAGTCGCAATCCTGAAGCGTTAAGTTCTGTATCAATCATACCGAGCTTTACAGAGGTTTCGGACTGTCACGAGGGAGAGAAAACCGTCCTGACAGAGGTGTAAATCTACGCTTATGGCAAAATAAGTCGCCAGTCCTGAGATGAAGATTATTCTTCGATCAGATACCAAGGGCTGACTTCAATAACACCGCTGGGCTGAAACACGACCCTAACTTGGGCAATCGTTTGGTCTCTCAGCGTGTCGGGGTCTTCTGGAATCGTAAGCAAATCGAGCAGCGGCAGCTCATCCAAAAACTCGATCGCCATGTCGCGATTGTCGCCGGGATAGCTAAACCCGACGATATCTCCCGACTCTAATACGCCGACTCGATATTCTAGGGGCTCGTCAAACGTCGGTTCGTTGTCCCATTCTTCATCTAGGCGATCGCGCAAATCTTGAGTAATGTCTTGAATCAGATCGCGGTCGTTGAGGGGCGAAGCTTGGGTAAAGAGTTCCTCTATTTCTTCTTCGCTGGGCAGGTTTTCTGGGCTGACGGCCTGAGAGGCTGAACTATTGTCGGAATCAACACTAGCGATTGAACCTGAACTAGAATCAGCATCGGCATCAGAATCAGGAGAGGTAACTGCGTCAGTGTCAGTATTATTAGCTTCCTCATCTTCACTTGCTGCGGCCTCTGTTTCATCGGATTCCGTCACAGGTAGCGGCTCTGTTTCGTCAAGCGCCTCGTCCGTCTCCTCTTCATCGAGAACCTGTTCATTTGCGGTCGGTTCCTGCTCCGTCGGACGAAACTCTGGCGGTGGCACGAAGAAGAGGGCGATCGCCGCAGCAGCTAAGCTCGAAATTCCAATCACAGCAGGAATCACTCGCTCGGCAACGGGCTCCTGAGACGTGGCCTTTCGCTTTGGAACAGGAGTGAGTTGAACAGCAATATCAGGCAAGGTTTGAGCATCAGCAACCATTTGGTCAATGGCTTCCACCAAATCGAAGAGCTGCACGGTCGAGAGATCGAGCTGTACCGTGGAATCCGGAGGACTCTCTGAACTTACCGCCTCGCCTTCCGGTTTGGCGTGAGACTGAGCTGACTCGGAGTCTGGCGATCGCACAATCAGCCGATGGACATAGGGGCTGACCTGCTGAAGCTGCACTTGAGAAGCAGATTGGCCACGGCGTTCAGCATGGGGAACTCCACTCAGCACCTGCTGGGCATATTGGCTCGTGTTAGTAACCAAACTTTCGAGAAATGCGCGATCGCCACTAATGGCTTGGTTTTGCCCACTAAAATGGCACTCTGCATTGGCCAAGATCGTCATCGCAGGGCGTGTCTCTGCAAAGCCAGTCGCAGACGATTCAGATTCATCTCCCCAGCCTTCAAGCACCAGCTTGCAGTTGGGCAGGCTATATTGCCGCTGAATCGTCATGCCACTTCTCCATCAAATAAACTACTCCAAAGCCGCTGAGAACCTGCTGTTCCGGTGCAAAACAAGAGCTGACTAAGCAACTGAAGAGCAAGCTGATTGAGCTTTTCGTCGGTGTCATACGCTGCAACGCCTGCACGCTTGGGATTCATCCGCGACCGAAAATGAGCCCGAAACCGCTCTAAATAATTCGCGAGTCGAAAGTGATGTTCGGGAGAGAGCTGCTTTTCGACGAGCTGCTGATTGGCTAGCAAAAGCTGACGAATCAGAACCGTCAGACGCTTGGCTAAATGGCAGGCGATCGCCACCAGCGCTTTTGCCTCATCGATCGACAAAGGACGACGCTGACTGCTACGACGCAGAGGATTGGTGCTCCGTAGCCGCCACAGTGCCACTCGATTCTTAATCAAATCCTGTAGATTTAGCTCTTTGGAGGTCTTGAGCAGGGCTTCTGAGCCTCCCAAGTCCAGTGCCTCGATCGCCAACAATAGCAAGTCAATCTGAAGCCTTGTCCGTCTGGGACAGGTTCGATCTGACACGTTGGGAACGGGTAGATTCGCAATGGCAGTAGGCGTTGATTGAACGGATGGGCTAGGCGTTTGCATGAATCTCGAAATGGAGTGTCCAGCGATAAATCAGCAGAATTCTATCTGCGATTGTGAAATGAAATGGCTCTGTTGTTTGACGAGATGCATCTTAGAGACACAGTCAAGATCGATCTTGATCGATTATTCAGACCGATCAAAGAGAGCGACAGAAATAACTCTCTCATCCTGCCAAAATTCAGCGCTAACTTACCCAGATCCGTACTAAAACGAATCATGATGTTGTTTAACAGGATTCTTCAAGATCCTTCCAGTTCTTGAAGATACTTGCCACACCCTCGTTAGAGCGTTGTTGAACGAAAGTCGGGAAGATCTTCCTTTATAGCCTGTGATATCTGAGTCTTCGTGGCTGTAACATTTCGCCACGAGACGCTTGCACGACAAGGCTTAGAAGAAAATTGTGTTTTCCCTGAACTATGACTCGACTTTGACACCCCGCCAAAATGCAACATGACCCTTGATTTGTTTGGCGGCGTCTTTGGGCTCTGGGTAATACCAAGCTGCGGCTGAATTGGTGTCTCCATCAACCTCAATGTCGTAGTAAGAAGCGGTGCCTTTCCAAGGGCATGAGGTTTGCTTACTGCTGGGTTTGAAATATTCTGAATGAATAGAGTCGGGTGGAAAGTAGGCGTTTCCCTCAACGGTGACGCACTGGTCACTTTCGGCAATCGTCACACCGTTCCAAACTGCTTTGGGCATAAAAAGTAAATCCTATGGGTTGAATCGTTGACTTGAGTGACTGAAACACTCGATGGACGGCACGGATTTGTGTCTATCTCAACGTCGTATTGTAACCTTCTCCTCGCTATTGTTGTAGCAGCCTCCGTCAGACTGAACGCTCAATCTTTGGCTGAATCAAGGCTATAGGCTCGTTGCCTGACTTGACTCGATTGTTTTCAAATCATTGGGTCAAACCCGGTCTTTATCTTTCCGGCTTCACAATTTGATGAGTCGGTTCACGACAAGATAGCGTTCAGCTTACGATTGAGTCAGTTTCCTCCTCTCTCTTCCCCCTCCTCTCCTACTACGTCCCTAAGTAGACTTTGTACCCATGACCACTCAAACTGTTCGGCCCTCGAATTCTGGTAACGCCATTCACGCTTACAAAACGGCTCAATCGTTGCCTGAGCTGTGGCCTGCCCTCGCTGCCGAGTATGGGGATGTGCTGGCTTTACACGATCCTCACGCCCAGCCCGAAGTGAAGCTGACCTATCAAGATATGGCGGCTTCGATCCGTCGGTTTGCGATTGGACTACAAGTTTTGGGAGTCGAGGAGGGCGATCGCATCGCGCTATTTTCTGACAACAGTCCTCAGTGGTTTGTGGCCGACCAAGGCATCATGATGGCGGGTGCAGTGAATGCTGTTCGCAGCTCCCAGGCCGATCGAGACGAACTGCTCTACATTCTCGATCACAGTGGCAGTACAGGATTAGTGGTTCAAAACCAAGCCACGCTCAAGAAGCTAGAGGACGCTTTAGGCAACTTTCCGTTGAAGTTTGTGGTGCTGCTATCGGATGAAGTGCCCGATACGGATAGTCATCCAACCTACGGCTTCAAATTGCTGAATTTAAAACAGCTGTCTGACCTCGGTAGCCAATCTGAACTGAAATCTGTCTCATGTAGTCGCGATACTTTGGCAACGCTGATCTACACGTCTGGTACCAGTGGCAGACCCAAAGGAGTGATGCTGAGCCACGGCAACATCCTGTTTCAAATCGATGGCGCAATGCGGGTTGTGACGCCCAAAGTCGGTGAACGGGTGATGAGCATTTTGCCAAGCTGGCATTCTTATGAACGCACCTTCGAGTATTTCGTCCTTTCCCAGGGATGTACCCAGATCTATACCTCCATTCGCTATATCAAACAGGACTTGAGAACCTACAAACCTCAATTTATGGTCGGTGTGCCTCGAATTTGGGAGTCGATTTACGAGGGCATTCAAAAGCGCTTTCGAGAACAGCCCGAAAAGAAGCAAAAGCTGGTGAAGTTCCTGCTTAGTAACAGTCAAAAGTATGTTCTTGCCCGACGTACGGTGAACGAGCACAACCTCGACAACCTCCAGCCTTCCTTCTCAGAGAAACTATCGGCGGGGCTGGCGATGGTCGCATTGTGGCCTCTCCATGCCTTGGGCGATCGCCTCGTATATGGTCAGATCCGGCAGGCGACAGGAGGCGAAGTCAATTTCTTGGTGAGTGGCGGTGGCTCCTTGGCTAAGCACATTGACACCTTCTTCGAAATCATTGGGGTTGAAATCTTGCAAGGCTATGGCCTCACCGAAACGGCTCCGATCGCCAACGTGAGAAAACCCGATCGCAATATTCGCGGTACCTCTGGGCCGCCGCTGATTCAAACCGAAATTCGCGTTGTTGATCCTGAAACGCGCCAACCCCTCCCTCTCGGAAAAAAAGGTCTGATTTTGATTCGTGGGCCTCAAGTGATGCAGGGATACTATCGCAACCCAGAGGCGACAGAAAAGGCGATTGATTCTGAGGGATGGTTCGACAGTGGAGATTTAGGCTGGGTGGCACCTCAGGGCGACCTAACCATCACCGGGCGGGCAAAGGACACCATTGTGTTGACCAATGGCGAGAATATTGAACCCCTGCCCATTGAAGATGCCTGTGCCCGCAGTCCCTATGTGGATCAAATCATGCTCGTGGGGCAAGACCAAAAAATGCTGGGAGCACTGATCGTACCCAATGTAGATGTGTTGCAGCAGTGGGCGATCGCCCAAAACCATCGGCTGGAATTGCCAGAGGGCAGCAACCTTGAAGTCTCACCCATCGAAACCGATCCGTCTTGGCCTGTCCTCACTCTCGATAGCGCCAAAGTACAGAAGCTGTTTCAGCAAGAACTGAGCCGAGAAGTGAAAGATCGCCCCGGCTACCGTCCTGACGATCGCATTGCCGTCTATCGACTGATTACAGAGCCTTTTTCGATTGAAAACAGACTCATGACGCAAACCTTAAAAATCAAACGAAATGTGGTGATGGAGCGCTATCGCGATATGATTGACGCGATGTATGCCGGATAGAAGGGTGGTCATGCTGTAGTAATGTCCTACATCTCCCCCTGATACTGTCTGCGCAGCCTCTATGGGAATAAATGATGTTGAGTCAACTGTGGGATATGAACTCCACAAATTCGTGAAATTTTCAACTCACGATGTCAGCAAGCTCCTCTGTTTTTTCTCGATTGATGCTGTGACGGATAGGCACTTACTGAATGACTACACCGAGGAATTATGGATTTAGCTTCAGAGTTACTTCTTAAACGTGCCATTAATATCAAGGTTGTGGTGACTCCTCGCTGGAAAGAGGAAGTTCAGGCGCAGCTACAGTCTCAAATTAATCGGCTAGACGGGCAGCTCCAACAACTTGAAACTCAAGGCCAGCGAGCGATCGCCGAAGTCCAAAAGCAAGGTTCTGCTGAAGACCCTATCGTTGCTCAGCAAATTGGAAATATTGACAACCAGGTGAACCAAAACAAGAGCAAAATCTTAGAGAAAAAGAATCAAGCTCTTCAGCAGCTTCAGCAGGTTCAAATGTTGGAGATGGATCAAGAAGTCGGACAAGGACAGCTCGAAAGCTTTTTTACGGTGCAGAAAGGCGACAATCTTGTGAAGAAAATGCAAGTCGAAATCTTGATCAAGGATGGCGTTGTTGAAGACATTCGCGGTGACCTGTAGCCGCCAGTAGATAAGAGGTTCTACTCATGAGTAGAACCTCTTATTGATGGGATCTCTACGCATGTTGTCATCGTGTTCGATGACGATATTTGCAATTGTGCAATGACTTCACGCCTCAATCCTGGTTGAGGCGCATTTTTGTGACGCAACAAGGACGAAGAGACGTTTCCGCTCGTTTCCTAATCAGGTTAAAATGCTCTCTGGTAATCAATATTTAGACCGTTGTGCTGTCGCTGTTTTGACCGGAGTCCCTTCTGAACTCAGGCATTTGTAAGGATGCCACTGCGGTGGCACTTGACTACCCGCAAATGTATCAATCGTCGTTCTTCTCGATTTGGAAGCCATCTTATGATTCATGAAGTGTTCATGCCTGCTCTCAGTTCCACCATGACCGAGGGAAAAATCGTGTCATGGCTAAAATCTGCCGGTGACAAGGTCGAGAAGGGCGAAACCGTGTTGGTTGTGGAATCTGACAAAGCTGACATGGATGTCGAATCTTTCTATGAAGGTTATATGGCATCTATTATCGTTCCGGCAGAGGGCACAGCTCCCGTCGGTGCGGCGATCGCTCTGATTGCTGAGACGGAAGCTGAGATTGAGACTGCGAAGCAACAGGCTGCCACCTTATCAGGTGGAGATAGTGCGGCTCCTGCTTCCGATTCATCACCTGTGCCTGCGATGGCAACGGCCTCTGCTGTCGAGTCTGCGGCACCTGAATCAACAGCCACGTCTTCAGCCTCGAACAATGGGCGCATCGTTGTTTCTCCTCGTGCGCGCAAGCTAGCGAAAAAGCTCAAAGTTGACTTAAACACCCTTCGAGGAAGTGGCCCTTATGGGCGCATCGTAGCTGCGGATGTCGAGTCTGCTGCTGGAGTTGGCGCATCGCCAGCAAGCAGCCCAAGTGCTGCGCCCCAGGCTCCGAGTCAGGCTCCGGTCGCCAAACCTGCTCCATCTGCGGCTCCTGCTCCTGCTCCTGCAGCGGCTTCTACACCTTCCGTTCCGCTGGGACAGGTGGCTGCTTTTAATACGTTGCAGCAGGCCGTCGTGCGAAACATGATGGCAAGCTTGCAGGTTCCCATATTTCACGTGAGCTACACCATTACCACTGATAACTTAGATGCTTTGTATAAGCAGGTGAAGTCAAAAGGCGTGACCATGACTGCGCTGTTGGCAAAGGCAGTAGCCATGACGCTTCAGAAGCATCCTGTCGTGAATGCCAGCTATACGGAGCAGGGCATTCAATATCGTCAAGACATCAACGTTGCGATCGCCGTAGCGATGGACGATGGCGGCTTGATTACTCCTGTGTTGCGGCAGGCTGACCAGTCGGATTTATATTCGCTCTCTCGCTCTTGGAAAGACTTGGTGGCGCGATCGCGCTCTAAGCAGCTTCAGCCCGAAGAATACACAACGGGAAGTTTCACACTGTCGAACCTGGGTATGTTTGGAGTAACGCAGTTTGATGCCATCTTGCCACCCGGACAGGGATCTATTTTGGCGATCGGTGCGTCTCAGCCTCAGGTTGTGGCGATGGACAATGGGCTAATGGGCGTTCGCCGTCAGATGCAAGTCAATATCACCTGTGATCACCGGATCATTTATGGAGCTGATGCAGCTGCCTTCCTCAAGGATCTGGCAGATTTGATCGAAAACAATCCTCAGTCTCTAACGCTATAAAATTATTGTGGGCTGGAGCTGAACAAAGGTTCCGGTGATTTCTTCCTAGCTCAGTTATGGTGCTACGCGCTGATATAAAACCAATAGTTGATGGAGAAGC
>JGI12210J13797_10554445_pt1 | contig 18871 bp, 13 predicted proteins | sample ElkSlonscriptome_3_FD_13797 | JGI IMG/M metagenome (IMG submission 13797)
CGCTCGAAGTAGGCCCACTACGCCTTCGGTCGGGCGCCTTGGCACGGCCGACGCTGACGCCGTTCTCTTGCAAGCCATCACGGTTCCAGGGGACTAGATGATCTGGATGTCGAGGCGCATCTCGTGGCGGGTGCCGCTCTTGTTGCGGACCATGTCCACCGTGAGGTGCGAGGCGTTGCGCATCTTGGCGTAGAGCTTCATCGCGCCGTCGAGCGAGTCGAGCGGCTGGCCGTTGATCCCGGTGATGAGATCGCCGGTGCGCAGGCCCAGCATGCGGGGCACGGTGCCCTTGCGCACCCGCGACAGCCGGAAGCCCGACAGCCCGTCGCGCGAGTACGGCCGCGCGGCGCCCTGCGTGGCCAGCATCGCCGGGTTGGCCAGGATCTGCTGCACGAACTTGCGCTCGACCGTGCAGCTCATGCCCGTGCACTTGATCGCGTCGGCCGCCCCCTCCAGCTCGTACTTGGAGGCGGTCTTGCTCTTCTCCTTCTCGTCCTCGTCGGCCTCCTTGGCCTTGGGCCGAGGCGGGGGCTGCTCGGCGGACAGCTGGAGATACTCCACCCGAGAGGCGGTGCGCAGGTACACGATGCCCAGGTCGACGGTGAGCAGCGTGACGTTGGAGAGCACCTCGTCGCCCTCGGCGAACACCCCGGTGATGCCCCCCTCGGTCTGCGAGATGGTGGCCAGCGAGATGCCCGGGTCCTCGGCCTCCATGGTGGCCACCAGCGCCAGCGGGAGCTGCGATGGCACCGCGTTGGGGAACTCGAGCGGCTGCGTCTCGCTGCCCGGCAGCGGGGTCGGGACCGGGACGACCTCCTCCTCCGGCGCGCAGGTCGGGCAGAACACGTTGTAGCGGGTGATCCGGGTCACCCGCGCGTCGGGCTGCTTGCCCACCGTGGGAATCGTGCCCTTGGAGCGGGCGAGCTTGGACCGCGCGTCGTCCTCGTCCTCGTCTTCGTCCTCGTCCTCGTCGGCCTGGACCTCCGCGGCGGGCGGCTCGGCCTCGGCCATGACCTGCCAGCCCACGAACGCACCGATCGCGTGCGTGGCGAGATACAGCGCCCCGAGGCGAGCTGCCCCCGTCGCGAGTCGGAACGCCAGGTTGGCAGACAGGCGGGCGATGACGAACCTCCGGCGGCCGAGCGCGCGGGTCTCGGAAGACCCTCACCTCACCCGTCCTTTGGGTGCTAACACGCGCTCGACTGGCTCGCAAACGCCAAGCGCGCCCCGTGCCGCACGCCGCGGTCACGGCCTCTCCGCCCCATCGACGCGCCGAGCCCGCGGCCTGCCCCCGCCTCCGCCCGGCCCCTCGCCTCGCCGTTTGACAACCCCCGTCGCGGGGGGCAATTCACCTGCTCCGGGACGTCTCATGGTCGATTCGAACGGGTCCGACGGCGACGCTCACTTCGAGTTCGAGCGCACGCGCGATGGCGATCTCCACGCCGCCATCAAGCAGGACGGGTTTCGGCTGCCCAAGGGGCTGCTGCAGCGCTCGGTCGGCCACGTGGTGCTCAGCGGGGCCCGCCCGTTCCTCTACATCGGCGCGGCCATCGGCCTGGCCGGCACCGGCGTGCCGTGGCCCCTGAAGCTCGCGGGCGCGCTGCTGCTGTTCCTCGCCGCGCAGCGGGCCTTCCTCACCCTCGTCCACGACGCCTCGCACAAGCTCTACAGCCCAGATCGCGCCACCAACGATCTGCTCGCCGACTTCTTCGCCGCGGGCTTCATCGGCATGCTCCTGCGCAAGTACAGGAAGATCCACCTGGCCCACCACGCCGCCAACGGCAGCGCCGACGATCCCGAGTTCTTCGGCTACGAGGTGGTGACCCGGGCGGGCGGCATGGGGCGGTTCATCCTGCGCTACGCCCTCGGCTTCGAGGTGCTGTACCTGCTGCGCAAGTATCACCTGGGCCAAGATCAGTACCTGGGCTCCAAGCGCATCCGCAAGGGCTCGGTCGACCAGCCCCGCCGCTTCGAGAAGCTCGGCATCGTGACCAGCCAGCTCGCGCTCATCGGCGCGTTCTGGGCGGGGAGCTGCCTGGTCCTCTACCCCGTGTGGCTCTACGTGGCGATGACCTGGTCGCCGCTGCTCAGCCGGCTGCGCTTCTTGGCCGAGCACCCCGGCCACGGTCAGCTCACCAAGAGCACCGAAGGCTCGTGGTGGGAGCGGATCTACTTCGCGCCCTATCACTTCAATTTCCACCTCGAGCACCATCTGTGGCCCTCGCTGCCGCCCTATCGGCTCGGCCGCGTCCACGCCGAGCTGGCGCGCTCGGGGTTCTTCGAGCGCAACCCCAGCTTCCTCGCCCGCTCGTTCGTGCAGACCCTCGCCGAGTACGAGCGCCCGCCCGCCGCCTGAGGCCGGCGACCCGCGCCCGCCCGGCGCGATCGGAGCACCCACGCTCTACGACGCCCGCGCGCCGGCGCAACGACGACGAGCCGTCGCGTCCTGCCGAGGCGGGAAGATTCCCCCTCGGGCTGGCCCTCCGCTTGTCACCGCGCAGCGGCCCGGACACAATGGAGGGGTGGGGCCCCGGCCCCTTTGCCCATAGGACTACGAGATGAACGCCATGGAACGCTCGCACCGCCCCGGTCCCCTCTTGCTCATGCTGGCCGCGATGGCGCTGCTGCCCGGCGCCTGCGCCGACGACGAGCCGCCCGGCAGCTCGGGCAGCACCGACACCGGCACCAGCCCGATGTCGGTGGGGCCCGACTCGGCCGACGACACCGAAGACGGCCCCGTGTTCCTGTGCTCCCCCGGCGAGCGCGAGTGCAACGGGCAGGGCTTCATCCAGGAGTGCGCGCCCACGGGCCTGGAGTGGATAAGCGAGCCCTGCGGGCTCAACGAGGTCTGCAAGTCGTGCGCCGAGGACGACACCTGCGCCGAGGACCACTGCGTGGGCCCGTGCGAGGTCGAGGCCGATCTGCCCTCCTCGGCCGGCTGCTCGTTCATCGCCAACCGCCAGCTGCATCCGTTCCCCCTCGAGCCCGACGGCCTGGTGGTCGCCAACCCCAACACCGATATCGCCGCCACCATCCAGCTGTTTCGCACCCCCGACGGCAAGCGCAAGGAGGAGGCGGTGGGCGGGCCCCGCGTGCTCTCCCCCGGCGACGAGACCCTCTACGAGCTCGACGCCGACTTCGTGCTCGGCGAGACCTCCATGTTCCGCACCGGTGGCACCTACCGGGTGCAGAGCAACGTGCCCGTCATCGCCTACCAGCACTCTCCGCTGTCCACCGGCGGCAACGACTCGTCGATGCTGCTGCCCGAGTCCACCCTGCGCCGCGACTACGTGGTGGCCTCCTACTCGCCCCACGAGGAGCAGGGCGACAACCTGGGCGAGCCCAGCTACTTCGAGATCGTCGCGCTCGAGGACTTCACCGTGGTGGAGTGGACGCCCCCCGTCGACACCGCCGGCACCGGCATCAACATCGATTTCGTGGCCGCCGGCGAGACCAGCACGCCGCTCAACATGAACCGCTTCGACACCGTGCGGATCGCCGCCTCGGCCAACTTCCAGGAGAACGCCGACCTGCGCGACGTGTCGGGCACCGTCATCCACGCCAACAAGCCGATCTGGGTGGTCGGGGCCAGCCGCTGCTCTCGCGTGCCCGTCCGCGAGATCCCCTCGGTGGGCCGCTGCGATCCCCTCCAGGAGCTGATGATCCCGCTCGACTACTGGGGCGAGCGCTACGTGGCCCCCCACCCGCCCAAGCGCACCAACGAGCTGACCTACTGGCGGGTCTACTCCGGCTCCTCGGGCGTGCGGATCACCGCCGAGGGCAACCTCGGCTGCACCCAGCCCATCATCACCGAGGACAACTGCGCCCCGCCCAACGTGTTCGACGGCGAGGGCTGCACCTTCGAACAGCGCGGCTCGTGGGTGGAGCTGGTGGTCGAAAACCAGTGCAGCTTCTTCCTCGACAGCAACGGCTCGGGCGCGTTCCTGCCGGTGGGCTATCTCCAGAGCAGCCGCCACAACTTCGAGGAGCCCGCCGAGACCGCTACCGAGCTCGGCGACCCCTCCATGTACCAGATGGTGCCCGTGGAGCAGTTCCTGAAGCGCTACGTGTTCTCCACCGGCAAGAACTTCGACTACCACTACGTGCAGGTCATCCGGGAGATCGGGTCGCCCTCGATCTTCCTCGACAACCAGAGCGTGGGCGGGTTCTACCCGGTGAGCGACACCTACGAGGTCGCCGACGTGCTCATCGATGAGGGCGCGCACCTGATCCAGAGCAACGTCCCCTTCGGGGTGGTGCAGTTCGGCTACTCCGCTGGCGGGCCCAGCCCGCTGTGCACCCACCCGCTCAACGGCGGCGACGTCTGCCACGCCTCCTATGCGTACCCGGGCGGCATGAAGTCCGAGCGGATCAACATCCCGTAGGCCAGCGAACGGCGGCGACCGACCGGTCGCCGCCCGCAGGCGCTAGCAGCAGCAGCCCGTGGTGAACCACGGGCTGCTAGCGAGGCTTCACCGCGGTGAAGGTCATCGCGCCGTGGCAGCGGAACACGTTGATGAGCAGGTCGATGGGCAGCATGCCGATCGTGATGAACGCATGCCCCAGCCCCCGCCGCTTGGGGCCGGGGCGATCCATCAGCCGGTTGCGCAGCGACAGCGACCAGAACGCATACGAGCCGCGCACCTCGGGGTCGACCAGCCCTGCCTTCTCGAGCACCTGCCCCATGTTCTCGTGGCTGAACAAGAACGTGTGGCGCGGGTAGTGGTAGCCGGCCCAGTACTTGCCGAACAGCATGCGATCGAGCGAGAGGTGGTCGGGGGTGTTGCCCCACACCCGCCCCCCGGGGCGCAAGAGCGTGTGGCACTTGCGCAGGAACACCACCGGATCGGGCACGTGCTCGATGAGGTTGTTGAAGTAGACCACGTCCATCTCGCCCTCGGGCATCTCGATGGCCTCGAGCTGCCCCTGGTGGAACGTGAAGTTGGGGATGCCCTCGATCCCCGTGTCGACGATGTCGACCCCGTGCAGCTTGATGTCGGGCCGGGCGTCGCTCACCAGGCGCAGGAAGCTGCCGTTGCCGCAGCCCACCTCGAGCAGCGAGCCGCCCCGGGGGATGCGGGGCAGCACCTTGCGCAGGGTGAAGCCCGCCAGCGCCCGGCGCAGCTTCCAGTACAGGCCCCGGCCCTCCGAGCCGCCCCCGAACGCGTGGTAGTCGTCGGGGTAGAGGGTGGGGACGTCCTCGGCGGTGATGGGCGGATCGTGGGTGACCAGGCCGCAGCCGTCGCAGATCACCAGGTCGGAGCTCCACGGTACTTGGTACTCGTAGTCCTCGATGTCCTTGATGAAGCGGCGCAGGGGGCCGTCGCAGTTGAGGCAATCTCGCATGGCGGAGGGGCGACGCAGCGTCGCGGCGCGAGAGTATAGCAAAGCCCTCCAACGACGACGGGCGGCGAGCCGAAGCCCGCCGCCCGTGGGGATGCCGGGCCCTAGGGCCCAGCCCGACCCGCTGCGATCAGCCCGGGATGGGGCAGGCGACCGCGGTGGCGGTGGCCTGGTTGTTGTCCTCGACGCACTCGGTGATCACGCCGTCCATGTCCTCGTCGACGACGACGAAGTAGTTCTGCGGCTGGCCGCCCGGGTTGGGCTCGAGCCACGAGAGGTTGGTCTGGGCGCCCGGCAGCAGGCCCACCACGGTGTTCTGCGTGCTCACCAGCTCACCGGTGGCGTCGGTGCCCCGGTACAGGCTCACGTCGACCCCGGCCGGAACCCCGATCGAGCCCGTGTTGCGGATGGTCGCGATCACCTCGAACTGCTGCTGTAAGCAGTTGGCCAGGCCCACCGAGAGGTTGACCTCGAGGTCGGGCGCATTGAACACGCCCGAGCCCTGGAAGTTCTGCCGGTAGTTGTTCAGCTGGGGGTCGTCCCAGTTGTTGTTCTCCATCACCGGCGTCAGCCCCGAGGAGGTGGCGTTGGTCACGTGGTACGTGTGCTGGTTCCAGACCTGCCGGGTGCGCACCCACTGATCGTTGGCGTCGCCGTACACGAAGATGCCGCGGCGGGTGGTGTACCCGGGGATGCTCCCGCAGTCGTCCTCGGCGTTGGCATCGTTGGCCACCACCAGCAGCTCGGAGTTCCCGTCGTTGTCCACGTCGACCACGATCGGATACTCGTGGATCGTGGAGCTGGAGTTCTCCTGCTCGAGGATGATGTCCCCGTCGTCGCCGCTGTAGACGCGCAGGTAGCACTCGTCGCCGTAGATCACCTCGGCCACGCCGTCGCCCTGGAAGTCGAACACGGAGGAGCCGGTCGTGTTCGACGACTGGTCCTGGGTGACGCTGGTCCAGCGCACGTAGAGGGCCCCCGGCTCGGGCGGCGGGTCGCCGGCCGGCTGGACGATCTCCTCGCCCATGCGGTTGATGTCGTAGACCGAGTACGAGGCCCCGCCGGCCACCGCGATCTCGGGCCGGCCGTCACCGTCGAAGTCGGCGACGGTGGGCGGGCCGCCCCGGCCTCCGCCGGGAATGGAGATGGGCTGGGTGCGGAGGCTGTCGTTGCCCATGCACATCGCCCCGGTGGGGTCCACGCCGCACCACAGCTGCCCGGTGGTGCCGTCGAGCACGGTGATGATGCCGTCGAGCACGTTGAAGGGGGCCGGGTCGCCCACCAGCACCACCTCGGGGTCGCCGTCCTGGTCGAGGTCGGCGATGGCGGGGAAGCCGTCGGGCCCGATGTACTCCCACAGCAAGGACAGCTCCACCACGGGCTCCGCTCCCGAGGCGTCCCAGCTCACCGTCCACGCCTGATTGCCCGAGACGATCTCGGGGTAGCCGTCGCCGGTGAGGTCGGCGATGGCCGACAGCCCGCCCAGGTAGTTGCCGTTGGAGCCGTATACCGCGCCGCCGAGGTTGAGGGCGTTGTTCTGGTCGAACACCACGGTGCCGTCGTTGTCGAGCACCGCGGTGCCGTAGACGATCTCGGAGGCGTCGTCGTCGTCGAAGTTTGCGAACGCCGGCCCGCCGTGGCGCACGTAGAGGTAGTAGTCGGAGCCGTCGGGCGCGTGGCTGGACCACAGCCGCAGCCCCAGGCCGTTGACCGCGTGGATCCGCGACGAGTTGTTGGGGAAGGGCGCGATGCCGGTGGTGGGGCGCCCCACGTAGATCACGTCGGCCAGGTCGTTGCCGTCGACGTCGGCCAGGCCCACGGTGGAGCGCGAGTACGAGCCGTAGGACTGCATCCCGGGGTTGTTCTGGACCCGGAACTGCTCCTGGCCGGTGGTGCCGTCGAGCACGATCACCTCGCCGTAGAACTCGGCGGTCGTGCCGTTGGGATCGACGGCGAACAGGGTGTTGACCACCACCTCGGGCAGCATGTCGCCGTCGATGTCACCGACCGCGGGCATGGAGATGATCTGCTCGGAGGTGAACGACCACTCCTCGGTGATCTCCACCGCCTCGAAGTCGGGGAGGATCTCGCAGTCGAGCGGCTCGGGCTGCGGCAGGCACTGGTCGAGGGTGGGCTCGCAGAACTCCCCCTCCTCGCAGTCGTAGGCGTCGGTGCAGGGGCCGGTGGGCGTGGCGCACGAGCTGGCCAGGCACACCTGGCCGTCGTCGCAGCAGATCTCCTGGTTCTCGCCGCAGCGGATCTCGGACTCGCAGGCGGGCAGGCACTGCTCGTTGACGCACTCCTCCTCGACCTCGCAGCACACCCCGCCGCACAGGATGGTCTCGCAGACCTCGCCCGTGCTGCCCGTGCCGTCGGGGAGATCGGTGGTGGAGCTGGTGGACACGTCCTCTCCGGTGGTCGAGCTGGTGGACGGGTCCGGGAAGGTGTCGGTGATGGTGGTGGGGCCGGTGGAGCCGGTGTCCTCCATCCCCATGGGGCCGTCGTCGCCACACGCGGCGGCGAGCGTAGCCAGCGAGACGAAGCCCAGTGACCAGGGATTGCGTCGTCGAGTGGATGTCATGAGCAAGCGATCCTCGTTTGTTCGTACCAGTGAGAAGAAAGAAGAAGCGTGAGCCACCAGAGTAGCCCGATGCGCGTGCGTAGGCACGGGTGCGCGGCGGTCTACGATGCAGCGTCGATCGCCGTCGCTCCGCATGCAGCGCGGTGGGGGCAAGATGCCCCGGGCCCGCCGTCGACCGAGCGGTCGTCCGTGCCGTGCCGCGCGTGCCGAGCCCAGCCCAGCCCGAGCGGACGCCCGCGCACGCGCCCAAGCCCAGATCTACGCTCGGCCCGTGCCCACGCATGCCGCCGAGTCGCCGCGCGACCGAGGGGGCGAGCGGGTGATGGAGCCACACGCGGGCGGACCCGACCCTCTGCTCCAGGCCCACCCAGCGCACGCAGCGCAAACTGAAGTTCCTTCTGGGCGAACCGCCATCGCGAGCGTTCGCACGAAGCGGATCCGGCCCATGGAGGGCGGAATCACTGTTCGATGCTAAATGCTCACGAGCGGCCCGGCAGCTGTGCTCCGCAGCGGGTCGCACGGGGCGCCTCCCCGGCCCGAATCCTCGGGCACGGCGTTCGCGTCGTCGACGAAGGATGATTTCCCGTCGAGCGATGTGCTACCTACGCGACCCCGACGGCAAGGGCCGCCCGGCGAAATTTCGACCGGTGCCCCCCACGACCCTCGGAGCCAGGAGGTCCCCATGAAGCGCAACGACATGGAACGTATCGAACGGGAGCTCAAGCGAGTCCAGAAGCGGGCTCGCATCGGAGAGAAGCGCGACGCCGATCGAGCCCCGCAGAGCATCGGTGGATACATCAAGGAGCTGAAGGATCTGCTCCGGCACGACGGGAACGTCATCTACAACACCCTCGACGACGAAGAGATCCTCGAGTTGCTCGAGAACATGAAGGAGGACATCCCCGAGACCAAGTGGGACACCATCATCCGCAAGGCGGTGAACTCCACCAAGGTCACCGAGCGCGACACGGCCGTCGAGGAACTCCGCTCCCTCATCGAGGAGTAGCCACCTCCCCTGCGACGAAAGCCGCGCATCCCGGGATGGGAGCGCGGCTTCTTCCGTTTTCGGTGTCGGGCGCGTTTCGGGGCCCGGCGCGAGGGGCTACATGCCCCGGCGCCTGGGCTTTGCCTCGGCGCCGGGAGCCGAGCCGCCCTCGGCCATCTCGCGCAGCGCCTTCACGTCGCTGCGGCTGAGGAACATCGACACGGACAGGGTGGTGCCCTTGCCGTCGACGCGGAGGGTATCGGCGACCCCGCTGGACAGCCCGAGCAGGGGGAGCATCATGCCGGCCTGGGCGGCCAGCGAGTCGAGCTCGGCCCGGGCGGCCTTGGCATCGGCCGCGGACGCGAAGCCGGCGGAGACCTTCACCCCCAGGCCCCGGCTGGCGTCGAGGCTGAGGCCCACCCGGCTCACGCCGCGCATCGAGGGCCCCAGGGCCCCGGCTGCCGCAGCCGGCACGTCGGCCGCCATCCAGGTGGTGGTGGTGAGGTCGACCTCGCGGCGCGCCCAGGACAGCCGACCGTCGAGCAGCGCCTTGCCCTTGCCCCCCAGCCGCCGCTCCACGCCGCCGGCGAGGCCCTTGGTGGTGATGACCAGCATGTCCTTGCCCACCGCGAAGCCCTTGCCGCCGCCGTCGACGTCGAGGGTGGTGGTGCACCCGTGGGTGGTGCGGCTCCAGGGCGCGGTCCCGGTGGTCTTCTCGAGGGCGCGCGCGAGGCAGTCGAGGGTCTTGGGCTCGCCGATCCCCGAGGCCCGCACCCCGAGGACCAGTTCGTCGCCGTCGCCGAAGCCCCCGGTGACCCGCTCGACATCGGACAGCGGCAGGCCGCAGGCCTTCATGGCATCGAGCGCGTCCTTGGCCCCGCGCTCGAGCGTGGCCTGGTGGTCGGTGAACAGGGGGCTGCGCTGCATGGCCCCCACGTCGACCTCGAACGCGGCGAACAGGGTGTCGTTGGGCAAGAGCTCGCGCAGCGAGCCGACCGGGGTGGGGCCGCAGGGGGGAGCGACCGCGTAGGAGCCGGCGTGGATCGCCGGGGTGGAGGCCTCGGGCTGCCGCACGTCGGCCGTGCAGCCCGTGACCATCGAGGCCAGGGCGATCGCTGCGCTGCGCTGCATGTTGGTCAGCATAACGCACGAGGCTCCCGATTCGGCGCGTCGAGTCTACGGCGCCGGCGGGCGGCCTCACGGCCGCGGGGGCCGGGGCCGACGCATCGGGGGCGGGTCCATGTCGACGTCGACCGGCTGGGTATAGAAGGAAGGCCCGCGGACGTTCTCGTCGATGACGAGCGGATCGCGGATGGAAGGGAACGCCCGCTGGCCGCAGTCTCGCCGGGTACACAGCCGGCAGGTCACGCCCACCGGCATGCCGCCGTCGAGGTCGTCGAGGTCGATGCCCTCGGAGTAGACCATCTCGCGGGCGTGCCCGATCTGGCAGCCCAGGCCGATGGCCTGGATGGTGTTGGGCTCGTGGTAGCCGCCGCGGCTCTTGGGCACGGTGCTCGCCACGCAGAAGTAGGGCTCGCCGTCGGACATCACCGACACCTGCACCCGCATCACGCCCGGGGTCTGGAATGCCTGGAACACGTTCCAGCGCGGGCAGGCCCCGGAGAACCGGGCGAAGCGGATCCCCGAGGCGGTGAAGCGCTTGGAGATGTTGCCGGCCATGTCCACCCGGATCATGTGGAAGGGGATGCCCTCGGCCCCCGGGCGCCGCAGGGAGGTGAGGCGATGGCAGACCTGCTCGAAGCTCACCCCGAAGCGGTGGCGGAGCAGCTCGAGGTCGTAGCGCTCGTCGCGGGCCGCCTGCAGCATGCGGTCGTAGGGCATGGTGACCGCGCCCGCGAAGTAGTTGGCCAGCACCACCCGGCACAGCCGGCGCGAGGGCTCGGAGGTGAGGTCGGGCTCGTCGGCGAGCCGGTCGAGCTCGTCGCCGAGGGTCGACAGCGCGATCTGGGCGGCGAGCTGGAACACGCGGCTGGCCGGCGACAGCATGCTCGACAGCCGCAGGCGCTTGCGATCGGGATCGAAGTGGCGCAGCGCGCCGTCGGGCCCGCCGAGGCGGACCACGTCGAGCTCCATGCACAGGTGCTCGGTCACCCACTTCACCAGCCCGTGGTACAGCTCGTCGGCCTCGAGCGAGGCCTCGGACCACAGCGCCTCGGCGGCCTCCTCGAGCACCGGGAAGTGGTTGCCCCGGCGCTGGATGTAGTCGCTGACCTCCTCGGAGGGCAGCTGCGAGCGGGTGACCTGGGGGATCTGCTGGGTGTCGTAGACCTGGCCGGCGAGGCTGTCGGCGGAGGCCCGCGCCCCGCGGAACGCCCGGTACAGGGTGACGATGGAGCGCGCGATGGCGGGGGAGGCCCCCACCAGCTCGTGCATCTCGCCGGGCGCGATCCCGTGCTCGTTGAAGAGCGGATCGGAGAACACCTCGACCAGCGCGACGGCGAGGTGATCGTCGCCCTCGTCGTTGAAGTCTTGGAAGTCGACCTGCAGCTCCTCGGCCATCTTGAGCAGCAGCGGCGCGGTCAAAGCGCGTTGGTTGTGCTCGATGAGGTTGAGGTAGCTGGCCGAGATGCCCAGCCGGCGCGCGAACTCGACCTGGGTCAGGCCGCCCTTCTGACGAAGCGCTCGCACGCGGCTGCCCAAACGCTTGGTGGATTTTCGCGGATGCCCCATATTTACAACCTTTGCTGGTTTACAGCTGGGATCGGTTGAGCTGTGAATAAGTTAACCGCATGAAATCACTTTTGGATTGACGAACGATCCTACTTGGTAAAGATTTGCCACCGCATGGCACATGATTGCAACCAGGATTTGCAGCGGACCGGGAGGAACCGATGAGCGACGCCCTCGTCGTCGTCGGGCCGCGTGCGGGATTCGAAACGATCCTGACCGCGCCGGCGCTGGAGTTCCTCGGGGGGCTGGTCGAACAGTTCCGCCCCCGCATCGAGGCGCTGCTCGAGCGCCGCAAGGATGTTCAGGCCGACTACGACTCCGGCACGCAGCCCGATTTCCGGCCCGAGACGGCCGAGGTGCGCGCGGGCGACTGGACGGTCGCGCCGATCCCCGAGGACCTCCGAGACCGCCGCGTGGAGATCACGGGCCCGGTCGACGCGAAGATGATCATCAACGCGCTGAACTCGGGGGCCAACGTGTTCATGGCCGATTGCGAGGACTCGTGCGCGCCGAGCTGGGCCAACGAGGTGGGCGGGCAGCTCGCGCTGTACCAGGCGGTGCGCCGCACCCTCACCTACGACGACCCCGCCCGCGGCAAGCACTACGAGCTGCGCCCGGTGGGGCTGGCCACGCTGATGGTGCGCCCCCGCGGCCTGCACCTGCCCGAGCGCCACGTGACCCTGGGGGGCCGGCCGATCCCCGGGTGCCTGTTCGACTTCGGGATGTACGTCTTCCACAACGCCGCCGAGCTGCTCGCGCGGGGCAGCGGGCCCTACTTCTACCTGCCCAAGCTCCAGAGCCACCTCGAGGCGCGGCTGTGGAACGACGTGTTCGTGTGGGCCCAAGATCGCCTGGGCATCGCGCGGGGCACCATCCGGGCCACCGTGCTCATCGAGACCCTGCCCGCCGCGTTCGAGATGGACGAGATCCTCTACGAGCTGCGCGAGCACTCGGCGGGGCTGAACTGCGGGCGGTGGGACTACATCTTCTCGTTCATCAAGACCTTCCGCAGCCGGCCCGACCGGGTGCTGCCCGACCGCGGGCAGGTGGGGATGGCCCAGCCGTTCATGCGGGCCTACGCCGATCTGGTCATCAAGACCTGTCACCGCCGGGGCATCCACGCCATGGGCGGGATGGCGGCGCAGATCCCGATCAAGTCCGATCCGCAGGCCAACGAGGCGGCGATGGAGAAGGTGCGGACCGACAAGCTGCGCGAGGTGAAGGCCGGGCACGACGGCACCTGGGTGGCGCACCCCGGGCTCATCCCGCTCGCGCGGGAGATCTTCGACGCGCACATGTCGGGGCCCAACCAGATCGACCGGGCCCGCGACGACGTGCGGGCCGACGCGGCCGCGCTCGTCGCCCAGCCCGAGGGCACGCGCACGGTGGAGGGCCTGCGGCACAACGTGCGGGTGGGCATCCAGTACGTAGAGGCCTGGCTGCGCGGCAACGGCTGCGTGCCGCTCTATCACCTCATGGAAGACGCGGCCACGGCCGAGATCTCCCGCTCGCAGGTGTGGCAGTGGGTCCACCACGGCGCCACCCTCGACGACGGCGAGGTGATCACGGCCGAGCGCTTGCACGCCATCATCGACCAAGAGATGGACACCATTGCCAGGGAGGTCGGCGCGGAGCCATTCTCCGCCGGCCGCTTCCCGGCCGCGCGCGAGCTGTTCGAGGGGCTCGCCACGGCCGACACCCTCGAGGACTTCCTCACCCTTCCTGCCTACGGGCAGCTGACGACCCTCTAGATCAGGACGACGAGAGACCATGAGCGACTACGAGGCCAAGACCAACTCTGCTCTCACCTTCGACGACGCGAGGTGGGAGGGCATCGAACGGCCCTACCGCGCCGAAGACGTCCAGCGCCTGCGAGGGTCGGTGGTCGTCGAGCACACGCTGGCGCGGCTGGGCGCCGAGCGGCTGTGGCGGCTGATGCACGAGACCGACTACGTGCACTCGCTGGGGGCCATCACCGGCAACCAGGCCATGCAGCAGGTGCGCGCAGGGCTGCCCGCCATCTACTGCAGCGGCTGGCAGGTGGCGGCCGACGGCAACCTCGCGGGGCAGATGTACCCCGACCAGAGCCTGTACCCGGCCGACTCCGTGCCGGCCATGGTGCGCCGCATCAACAACGCGCTGCGCCGGGCCGACCAGGTCGAGCACAGCGAGGGCGGGGCCAAGCGCCACTGGCTGGCGCCGATCGTGGCCGACGCCGAGGCCGGCTTCGGCGGGCCGCTGAACTCGTTCGAGCTCATGAAGAACATGATCGACGCGGGCGCGGCGGGCGTGCACTTCGAAGACCAGCTGTCTTCGGAGAAGAAGTGCGGCCACCTCGGCGGCAAGGTGCTGGTGCCGGCCAGCCAGTTCCGGCGCTCGCTGATCGGGGCCCGGCTGGCGGCCGACGTGGAGGGCGTGCCCACCGTGCTCATCGCCCGCACCGACGCCTACAGCGCTCGGCTGCTCACCGCCGATCTCGACGAGATCGACCGGCCGTTCCTCACCGGCGAGCGCACCCCGGAGGGCTTCCACCGGATCGAGGGCGGGCTGCAGCACGCCATCGCCCGCGGCCGCGCCTACGCGCCCTACGCCGACCTGGTGTGGTGCGAGACCTCCACGCCGGATCTCGGCGAGGCCAAGACCTTCGCCGAGTCGATCCGCAAGGACTTCCCGAGCAAGATGCTGGCCTACAACTGCTCGCCGTCGTTCAACTGGAAGAAGAACCTCGACGACGCCACCATCGCCAAGTTCCAGCGCGAGCTGGGCGCGATGGGCTACAAGTTCCAGTTCGTGACGCTGGCCGGCTTCCACGCCCTCAACCACTCGATGTTCGAGCTGGCCCGGCAGTACCGCGACGAGGGCATGAGCGCCTACTCGCGGCTGCAGCAGGCCGAGTTCGGCTCGGAGGACGAGGGCTACACCGCCACCCGGCACCAGCGCGAGGTGGGCACCGGGTACTTCGACGCCGTGTCGACCGCCATCACCGGGGGCAAGGGCTCCACGCTGGCGCTCGAGCACAGCACCGAGGCGGCGCAGTTCAAGGAGGAGTAGGCCGCTCGCCGCGGGCGCGCGGCTCGGTGCACGGAGGGCGGGCGACCAGCGGTCGACCCGCCCTTCGCTCGTCGTGCCCTCAGCACCCCGCCCAGGCCCCGCTCGGCTGCACTTGCCCGTGATATGCTCCACCCTCTCGCAGGGCGCCAAGAGTTCGCCGAGAGCGATCTCCTGCGAGGCATCCTCGGGCACTTGGGATCCCAGGGAACGGTATGAGAACGCTCGGGCTCCACCTGTTCGCTTCGGTCAAGGGAGGCGTCGGCAAGTCGACGCTGACTGTGCTCGTGGCGAAGCTTCTCACAGACCAGGGTCGGAGCCCCGTCGTCCTCGATGCCGACCTGCTCGGGTCCTCCATGGCCGACGGTCTCCAGCTCTGTGCACCGGTCGTGCCCGAGAGAGAAGGAAGTCCTGACTACTTCGCAGCACCCACCGAGCAGTGGCACGGACTCGCCGAAACCCGAAGCCTGCGCGATTCACGGAAGCACTGGTGGACCGAGCGAGCGTCGGAGGCAGAGGCGGAGACACGCGTGCCCGCCCCCCCCTATCTCAATGACATCGTCCTGTTTCCCGGAGCCCGAAGCAACCAAGAGTATCGGGTCGATGCGATGCTCTGGCGCAGCACCCACGATGACGGAGTTCGCTACCTCCCCTCATCACCGCTGCGAGACGATGCGCTTCAGATTGCCCCGTATCTCACGGGCAACCATCCGCACTTCGCGTGGGCTCGTCGTCTAGCGTGGATCCTCGAAGCGCTGGTCACTCAGAACCCCTCCCTCACCGACATCGTGATCGACCTTCCCCCGGGCACGTGGGGAATGGCTCACGAGACCTTGGTGCTCGCTGGATCGATGACCGCCCCCCTGCCTCGAGGCTACCCTCAGTGGCACGACGAACTCCACTGGACCATCGCGTCTACGATCGTGACGACCGCCGACCGCAACGATCGACTCCTCGCCATGGAGTACTGGTTGGATGCCCGGCGCAAGATTCCCATGCTCGGAATCCTCGTCAACCGCTCGCTCGAGTCACAGGTCGAGCTCCGCGCCAGCATCCGTGAGGATCTGCCCGGCCCGCTCCGTGGATTGGGCATCGAAGACGAAGTGAGGTTCGTCCCTCAGCTTGGAGATTCGCTCGGTCGGGTCTTCGTGGACGGCGATCTCCGGATCGATTCCAGCCATCGCGACGTCGCCGAGATGTTGCGGGTCGTGCATCGAGGGGAATCCCATGGGTGAGCGGGTCGAGCAGCATCGACGAGTACCTCGCGCGCGAAGAGGACAGCGAGTACAAGCACGAATTCGTAGACGGTTTCGTCTACGCGATGGCGGGGGCCTCCTCCGCTCACTCGACCATCACGGGCAACCTCGAGGTTGCCATCCGCCCCCTCCTGCGTGGCAGCGGATGTCGAGCGTACGGATCGGACATGAAGCTCGCGATGCCCGATGTCCCGCCATCCTTGCTCGGACGCAAGGGAACCTTCTACTACGCGGACTACATCGTGACCTGCTCCAAGGCCGACCACGAACCGAGCGCAGACAAGATCAAGCGAGCGCCTCGCCTCATCATCGAGGTGCTCTCTCCTTCCACGGGCGTGGTCGATCGCACCGAGAAGTTCGACCGCTACCGGAAGATCCCTTCCCTCGAGCAGTATTGGCTCGTCGATCAGCAGCAGCGCCGGATCATGGTGTTCGAGCGTGATGGTTCGGGATGGAGGGAGACCGAGCACCGCAGATCGGACAGCACGCTCCATCTCCCCGTCGGAGAGCTGGAGATTCGCCTCGAAGACGTCTACGTCGATGTCTTCGAGGACCAATCTGGTTGAGCCGAAGGCCCTGAGCCATCTCATGGATGGCCGCCCCCCTCAGCACCCGCTCCAGGCCCCCAGCGGGGCCCCCAGCGCGTCGAGGCACGCCTGCTCGCTCAGGAACCAGTGCTGCACGTCGTCGCGGTGGTAGGCCACGAAGCTGCGCTCGCCCGTCACCACCACCCAGCGATCGTCGGCGGCGTCGACCACCCGGATCGGCTGGGCGCACAAGAACCCGCCCGAGCTGCCGTTGGGCCGCGTGCTCTCCCACCCGGGCCCGTAGAGCGTGAACGCGGCCCCCTCGGCCTCGCGAACCTCGTACCAGGCCCGGGCCTCTGCCGTGCGCCGCTCGAGCATGGAGCCCTCGCGCCGCCACTTCCACCGCTCGCATCTCGGCTCGTCGCCGCCCAGCCGCCACCACACCGAGCCGCGCCGCTTCACCTCCACGTCGCGGACCTCCACGAAGCCCTCGGGCAGGGGCTCGGGCGGGGCAGGAGGCTGTCCGCGGAGCGACGCCTGGGCGGGCCGCACCCGCATGACCCGGGGCGGGCACGACTCTTCGCCCCGCGGCGCGACCGCGCCCTCGACCCAGCCCTCGAGCACCACGCCGCGCTCCCGCACGCGCACGCGGGTGCGGGCCGGCTCCTCGGCCAGCACCTCGATCTCCCCGCAGCGCACCTCGGTGGGCGGGGTGCCCTCGGCGTACTGGAGCGCGAGGCGGTGGTGGACCGCGGTGCGGATCGCCGGCGGGGCGACCGGCACCACGAGGGACTCCAGCCCCGCCGTGGAGACGCGCGCGTGGATCGGGATCGCCCGCCTCCCCTCCTCCCGGTAGAACGGCAGCGCCACGAGGGTCTCGTCGCCAACCGTCTCCACCACCTCGATGCCGTCGAGCGACTCCAGCCAGCCGATCCCCTCCTCGCCGTGCCGCAGCTCGGTGGTGGGCGGCGCCTCGGGAGCGACCTCGGGCGCCTCCACGGGCGCCTCCGCGACCGGGCGAGGCGCGGCCGCGGGCGACTCGACGGGCGCGGCCGGAGCGGCCGGGGCGGGCGGGCGAGCGGTGCACCCGAGCAGCACCACCAGCCCCGCTCCCCATCGTCGTGCCCTGCGTCGCCCCATGCCCATGCCCTCTACGCCTGCGAGAGCCACTCGCGCGCCAGCCGGTCGATCCGGGCGTTCTCCGGCACGTTGGCCCGGAAGCTGGCGCGCAGCTCCTCGTGCACGATCCGCTCGGCTCGCTCGCTGAGGTTGCGCTGCGCCGAGCCGATGGCCTGCCGCGCGTCGTCGACCCGCCCCACCGCATCGAGGGCCTCGGCCCAGGTCACCCGGATGAACGACTCGCCCTCCTGCACCCGCCCCAGCGCCTCGAGGCCGTCGATGGCGGTGCGGGCGTCGGCCAGCGCCTCGTGGGGCTGGCCGATCCGCAGGTGCACCTGCGCCCGGGTGGCCAGGGCGATGAGCCGCGAGGCGGGGTGGTCCTGCAGCCGCTCGCACGCGTCGCCCACGTGGGCGGCCGCCTCCTCGGCGTGCCCGCCCATCAGCAACAGCCACGCGATGTGGCACGAGGTGAGGCCCTGCATGCGGCCGTTGGCGTGCCGCTCGAACTTGGCCAGCGCCTGGTACTCGAGCGCCAGGCCCTCCTCCACGCGGCCCGTCTCGCCGATCCGGCGGCCGAGGTTGTGGCACGCCACGGCGCTGAGGTGCTCCAGGCCCAGCTTCGACGCCCGCTCGATGGTGCCCCGCAGGATCGTCTCGGCCTGGTCGAGGCAGCCCAGCTCCAGCAGGAAGAAGCCGGCCCCCGCGAGGTGCTCGAGCGCGTTGCGGTGGCTGCCCACCCGCTCGAACGCGGCCGCGGCCACCTTCATCTCCTTGTAGGCGGTGCCCAGCGCCCCGGTGACCAGCGCCCGCAGGGCCTTGGCGGAGTGCATGGGCCCCAGCGCCTCGGGGTCGCTGTCGATCATGGAGGAGGTCACGCGCACGATGGTGTCCAGCAGCCACCACGCGGCCACGGCCTCGCCCGACGCGGCCAGCGGCAGCGCCGCCCGCACCAGGCCCACCAGGTTCACGGCGCTGCCGCCCGCGGTGGGCTCGATCTTCATGAGCATGTCGACGATGTCGCTGACCCGCCGCGGGTCGCCCCCGCGCGCGCTGCCCAGGGCCGCCTCCCCCGCGGCGCTGTACCAGCGCGAGCTCTGGGGCGGCAGCTGCTTGAGGGCCTCGAGCGCGGCATCGGCCGCCTCCTGGTGGCGGCCCGTCACCGCGTGAACCTCGGCCGCGCGCAGCAGCAGCGCACCCCGGGCCTCCCCGGGCGCGGCATGGGTCAGGCCCCGCTGGGCGATCTGCACCACCACGTCGAACTCGTGGCGCTCGAAGGCCTGATCGGCCGCGATGACGAACCAGCGGCCGGCCGCGGCGTAGT
>JGI12210J13797_10150096_pt1 | contig 18868 bp, 19 predicted proteins | sample ElkSlonscriptome_3_FD_13797 | JGI IMG/M metagenome (IMG submission 13797)
GCCACTTGGGCGGTGCAGTAACGAGAAAAAATCGAGTGGCTAAGCATGTAGAACCAGGATCTGATGGTTTGCGGACGCGGGTTCGACTCCCGCCGCCTCCACCAAATCCCCGAGCAAAAAACCGGCCACGGCGCCGGTTTTTTGCTGTCTGCCCGGCTTGACAGCGGGACCCCACGATCCGCAGCCACGGACAGCCTCTGCGCCCGCGTTGGCGAGAGAACGGGAAGGCGCATCCCCGGGTCCGATCGTACTCTTCGTGGTGTTCTGCCCTCCCTGATCGTCAACGGGCCAGCCTTCGACGAGGGCGTGCTCGATTTGATTCTGATCGTGATACCAGCGTTCGGCCTTGCACGCACCTCAGGCGCTTTCGGCGCCTCGATCGAGCGCACCGGCCAGCGTGTTCCTGGCCGCCATGCGCCGGTGCCGTTTCCACATGGGTTTTAGGGCTATGATAGTCATCACGCTGCCCTATTCGATCCTGTTCCTGCTGGTCTGGGCGACACTGCCGGTAGGCCTTTTCAATTTGGGTACCCCATTGGCGACTGAAATGGACATCAAGAGAAAGGAGCGCGGCCATCACTAGTGCGACCACCATCCTCATCATTCTGACCGCGGGTCTTGCCAGTCAGTGGCTGGCGGCGGCGCTGCGCCTTCCAGCCATCGTTATTTTGATCGCCGCCGGCCTTGTGCTGGGTCCAATCAGCGGACTGATCAGTTTCGACATGGAACAGAAGGCGATGTCCGAAATGATTGGCCTCGGTGTCGCGATCATTCTGTTCGAAGGCGGCATGGCTCTGAAGCTGGGAGAGGCTCGACGGGTTGGTCACGGCATCCTTCGCTTGACCGTGATTGGCCCCCCGCTGGCCCTCGCCTTGGGTGCGGCGGCCGCCCACTACATTGCCGGATTGAGTTGGCCGGTGTCGATCGTTCTGGGCGCCATTCTGGTGGTTACGGGACCGACCGTCATCACACCGCTCCTGCAACAGACCGGGCTCAACAAGCGCCCTGCCTCCCTGCTGAAATGGGAGGGCATCGTCAATGATCCGGTCGGCGTTCTGCTGGCCGTGTTGGCCTTTCAGTTCTTCACCCAGGCCGACGGTGACTGGTCCGAAATTGCCGCCAGCCTGGCGCTCGCTCTTGGAATTGCCTTTGTACTCGGTGGTCTCGGGGGCTGGGTGATCGGCCGGATGTTTCGCCAGGGTTTCATCCCCGCACACCTGAAAGCCCCGCTTCTCATGGTGCTCGTGCTCCTGGTGTTCTGGCTGAGCAATCAGGTGCAGTATGAAGCAGGCTTGCTTTCCGTCACCCTGATGGGCCTGGTGCTGGGAAATATGGAGCTGGTCGAGCGCGAACCCTTGCGTGAATTCAAGGAGCACCTGACGCTGATCTTGGTATCGGTGCTGTTCATCGTCATCCCGACCCAGCTCAGTCTCGATGATCTCGCCTTGATCGACGGGCGCGCTCTACTCTTTGCCGCCGCCATTTTGCTGCTCGTGCGTCCATTGACGATCGGGTTGGCAACGATCGGGGCTGATATGGAGCGAGGCGATCGGGTGATTCTTGCCTGGATCGCGCCCCGAGGGATTGTTGCAGCGGCGACGGCTGGCCTCTTCGGTCCAGCGATGCTCAGCGGGGGCCATGCGGATGCCAACGCATTGCTGCCACTGGTCTTTCTAATCATCGGTGTGACCGTTATCGTCCACGGTCTGACGCTCGCGCCCCTGGCCAAACGGCTCGGCCTGGCTGCCGAGAACGAAAACGGCTTGTTGATCGTTGGTGCCAACCCGTGGTCCCACGCCCTGGCGAGCAAGCTAAAGGCACTCGAGGTGCCGGTGCTCGTCACCGACGGAGGCTACGACAACTTGAAGGCCGTTCGAATGGAGGGCATAAGAACCTACTACGGCGAGCTGCTTTCGGAGCACGCCGAGCACGAGCTCGAAGAAGAAGACCTCAGCCACCTCCTGGCCGCCACCGGCAATCATTACTACAACGCCCTGGTCTGCCAGGCCCAGGGCGCAGAGTTCGGACACCATCGGACCTTCCAGCTGGCCGCCTCGCATGAAGAGGGCAAGGACGACCGTCGTCTAACAATTGCCCAGCGCGGATACTTTGCGCTTGAACCAGCGCTTGGCCTTCAGGAGCTGCTGGCTCGACTCGATCAGGGCTGGTGTTTCCAGCATAGCACCTTGAGCGACGGCTTCAATGTTGAAGCACTGGAGCGCAAACTGGGTCGCCTGGAAAAGGATTGGGTGATCGTCGCCGAACTCTCCCCTTCCGGCCAGCTGCATCTGCACAGCGAAGAGCGTGAAACGACGGCGAGCCGGGGATGGACCCTGATCTATTTCGCACCCGATATCGAGCCCGCGACCACCGATACGACGCAGGTATCAGACGAGGATTAGTGCTTGTTCGCTCGATCGCGCCTTGGCAGCGGCCTCGCTCAGAGCCGGCATGGTCTGGCCCGAGATGGGGCCGGGTGCCGGCGCGCCAGGTCGAAATTGTAATCACTCATTCTCGCCCCGACTGATTCTATCCTCTCAACTGACATTCACGAATCGCCCCCAATGACCGAACATCGAGACCGCGCCATCCTGACCATTGCCCTATTTGCCGCTTTCGCCGACAACGACAAGCAAGCATCCGAACGCGAAGAAATTCGGCGTATTGCCGAATCGCTTGGCGACAGCGCCCCGGACCTTCGAAGCCTGTATCAGGACGTCCTGCTCAAACGAGCGACGCTGGAGGAGGCAGTGGCCGGGCTGGACAATGCCGGAGAAAAGCATCTGGCCTATGAAATGGCGGTCGGCGTGTGCGATGCGGACGGCCGGATGTCGGATGCCGAACGCGCTTTTCTCGACCGCCTCAAGGCCCTGCTGGAGATGCAGAGCGACGAATCCGAGGCCATCGAACGGGAAGCCGAGCAGATCGTCGAGCTGACCGAAACTGCCGCGCCACCAACTCCGGACAAGCCGGCACTTCCAGCCACATCGCAGACGGCGACGCAGGGGGGAATCGATGAGGCGGAGCTCGATAAGCGCATTCTCAATTACGCCATTCTCAATGGCGCACTGGAGCTTTTACCGCAGTCATGGGCGTCGATGGCCATCATTCCGCTCCAGATCAAGATGGTCTACCGCGTCGGCAAGGACTATGGGTACGAGCTCGATCGCGGACACATAAAGGATCTTCTCGCCACCCTCGGCGTGGGCATGACATCGCAATACATCGAGCAGTTTGGCCGCAAACTGATCGGAGGACTCATCCGCAGTGCGGCGGGCAGGAGCATGGGTCGTTTGGGCAGAAGCGCGACGGGAGTGGCGTTTTCATTCGCGACCACTTACGCCCTCGGCCAGGTCGCTAGGCGCTACTACGCAGGAGGCCGCACCATGTCGACGGAATTACTGAAGGAGACCTACACCGAGACCCTCGGTTCGGCCAGGGAGATGCAGCGCGATTACGTCCCGCAGATCCAGCAGCGCGCAAGCAACCTGAACATGAACGAAGTCATGAGCATGGTGCGCAACTGAGCGCCCCAGGCTCTGGATTGCCATCAACCGGCGTTGCTCAATGTCCGCTGTGCCTTACGGCCAATGCTCGCCACCTGGTGACAGTGGACAAGCGCCGATACTTCGCCTGCTCCGCATGCAGCTCGCGCTTCCTCGATCCGCGTCAACACCCCACGCGGTCGGATGAAAAGCGCGAATACGATTTGCATTTCAACGATGTCGAATGCCCAGCTTACCGCCGGTTTCTTCGAACCCTATTCGACCCGATGAAAAAGGTGCTTGCGCCGGCATCGTCCGGTTTGGATTATGGTTGCGGACCCGGCCCGGCGCTGGGCAGAATGTTCACAGAGGAAGGTCACAGCGTATCGCTGTTCGATCCGATCTACGACAACGAGCGAAGCGTGTTGGAGCGGCGCTACGATTTCGTGACCTGCACGGAGGCGGCCGAGCATTTCCATCGCCCGCATGAAGAGTTCAGCCGCCTGAACCGTCTGCTTCGACCCGGCGGCCACCTCGGCATCATGACCCGATTCCAGACTGATGATGACCGCTTTGGAAACTGGCACTACCGCAGAGACCCGACCCACGTCGTCTTCTATCGTGAAGACACCATGCGCTGGATCGCTCGCCGCTGGGGATGGTCAGTGGATCTGAAGCCGCCTTCCGTCGCGATCTTTCGAAAACGCCGAACGCGCGTTGAAGGATCTGCCTGAAATCCGTCTAGAAACTGGCTGCCTGTTGCGAGGTCTTGTTGATCAGCAGCTTTCCGCTCACGTAGCAGGCGTTGAGAAAAGCCATGATGTTTTCAGGCGGCTGTTCTGATCTCTCGGCCAATTCTTCAAGGGTGACTGGACCTCGAATCAGGATCTTGGCCAGCACATGCAGACTCTCGTTTCGCGTCGCCTCGGCCGGTACCTGCGTCAACATGAACTGGACGTCGCCAAGGAGGTCAGGATGTAAACGGCCACGAGCCTGAGCCAGCCCCGCAAACCACTTCAACTCACTCAACGGTCGCTGACGATGCCCCTCGATCCGGTCAACGAAGTCCGCGCTCGATACGGGAACCCCAGCTGAACTTGGCATGGGCTGCGCGAACATCGGCGGCGCTAGGTCTGAGATCGAACCATCATAGAACCACGCCCCCGAACCCGGATCGATCAGGATCAGCGGCCACCCTGGATAGGTAATCACCACGGGTTTCTTCCAGCTCTGGCGACGGAGGTGTTCCGCTAGAGTGAAGTGGCCCACCTGTTCGCCGATATCAATTGACTGCCAGATCGAATCATTGGCCGATGCGGTCGCGGGTGGATCAGCAATTCCGGTCAGGGTATCGGTTGGCATTTCCCCTGACGCGGCAGCGGTCAGCAGTTTCAAAAACGCACGTGAGCGGAGGGGTTTGACGAGCAGATACGTCGCCGGGAAATCCTTTTTACGCGACATCGCTATTGCGACGACGCCTCGGTGAGTCAGATTTTTCCAGGCATCCTCGCCTGGTTCAGCGTCCACATCAATCAGCGTAATGTCGCCGCCGGGCTGATCGGTAATCGACCAGGACTCGCTCCCATCTCGCCCACCGGCTAGATTGAGAAGAGATCGCATGACCATCAAATCTTTCGGGCCAACGTGCAAGGCGGAAAGGACCATCTGCTCTGGCATGTTGATCTCTCTAACTCGATTCTACGGTTAATTAGATTAACCTCAGCGCGTGAAAAACCCAAGTGAAACAGGAGAGATGATCTTCACAGTTCGGTTCAAAGGCATTTAACCGGTTCGCAAATCAAGCCCATGGGACGTTCAAGACCGCCAATCAAGCGGCCGGAACGCTCGAGGAACAGACCGCCTTGATGAGCTCACGCACCGTCCCCATCGCACGTTGCAACACTCGATCGATCTCATCCAGACTGATCGCCTCCCCGGCCACCCCGGCCGCGGCGTTGGCGACGACGCAGAGGCTGGCATAGTTCAAGCCGATCTCTCGGGCTAGCACGGCTTCCGGCATCGAAGTCATCCCGACCAGAGTTGCGCCATCGCGAGATAGTCGACCAACCTCGGCCTCTGTTTCCAGTCGTGGCCCTTGTGTGACCGCACAGCAGCCCCCCTCATGCACGCGTAGATCGAGCCCGCTCGCTGCTTTCAGGAGGTCCTGGCGAAGCAGCTCACTGAAAGGGCGGCCGAATTCAACGTGCACCAGCGGTCTGTCGCCATCGTTGGCGAACGTCGACTCGCGACCCCAGGTGTAGTCGATCAACTGGTCAGGCACGACCAGATCACCCGGGGCCAGCCCAGGGTCGATGCCCCCCACAGCGTTGATCGCGATCAAATCGGTCACGCCGGCCTGCTGCAGGGCCGCGACATTGGCCTGGTAGTTGACCCGGTGTGGAGCGATCCGGTGCGGATTACCGTGTCGGGCCAGAAACCACACGGGCACGCCGCCAAGATCGACCTGTGCAAGGCGGGACGACGGTGCACCCCACGGCGTATCGAAAGTCTGCTCGTGCTGCCGTTCAAGCAGATCGACGGCACCGGTACCGCCTATGATTCCCCACTGTCTCATGCCGAATCTCCAATTGCCCACACTCCATCAAGCTGTCGCCACAAACCTTTCCAATCCATTCCGCAGCCGAAGACATAGCGATCAGGCACGTCGAACGCGGCGTCGTCGACACGATCGCGCGGCAGGCCACGGTCGTGCTGTTTCAACGCCATGGCAAGCGTCACGACCTCGTCGGCCCCATCCTTGAGCAATCGCTGTTCCACCGCGTCCATTGTGTATCCCTCATCGAAGATGTCATCAATCAAAACGATGGTCCCCGCGATACGCTCGGGCCAACGGCCCCAGTGAAGCTCTGCACCCTCCAGCGCTTCCCGATAACGCGAGGCCTGGACATGATCAAGGCGGAAGGGGCGGTCCAGACGACGGGCAATTTCCAGCGCTGGCCACATGCCGCCGTTCATCAGCACCATTAGTGTCAGGTCCTTGCAGCCATCGATACGCTGCAGCAGACGTGCAGCCTGAGCATCGAGCGAGGCCGCGACCTCAGGGGGCGAAATCAGGCATTCGGCGCCTGCCGGCCATTGATCTCCCCAGCGGTTTTCGCGGTTCATGAGGCCTGCGCACCCTCGTCGGAAACGGCCAGTTCCGTGTCGATCTTCAGCGTCCGAGTCGGGAAGGCGATCTCGGCGCCGTGCGACTGGATGATGCTTCCGACTCTAAGAAGAACATCTTCGCGAATCCGGTGGTACTCGGTCCAGACCGTCGTGTGCGTGAAGCAATAAATCATAATGTCGAGTGACGATGCGCCATAGACGTTGAAGTGAACCATGGTGGTCTGGGAATCATCCAGATCCGCATGGTCAATGATCATGGAACGGATGCCATCGATGATGTCCCTGATCGCCGCAAAGTCATCGTAACGAACGCCGATGTGCTCGAAAATCCGACGATGGGTCATGCGGGAGGGATTTTCCACCGTGATGGTCGTGAAAGAAGCGTTCGGCACGTACATCGGCCGTTTGTCGAACTTACGGATGGTGGTCATGCGCCAGCCGATCTGTTCGACCACGCCTTCGATTTCCTGATCGGGCGAACGGATCCAGTCGCCGACCGAGAACGGCCGGTCCATAAACACCATGAAGCCACCAAAAAAGTTGGCCAGAAGGTCACGGGCGGCGAGGCCGATCGCAATGCCACCGACACCGCCGGCCGCTAGAAAGCCCGATATCGGAATATTGAAGATCGCAAGGATCGTCAGAACGCCGGTGACCAGAACGGCGATTCTTACGATTCTTGCGAGCACGCTGACCGTCGTGATGTCGACTTGACGGTCGCGTCGCTGGCGCTCCTCGACGAAGGCCCGCTCGAATCCGGTCACCAGCCTGAACGCGAACCAGGTTGCGGCCAGTACCAGTCCCAGCTGCTGGGCGGCGTTGAGCAGATCAGGCGAGAAGCCGATGAAATCGCTGTTCGGCTCGACCACACGCGCGGCCATGATCACGCCCTGCCACCAGATCAGCAGTGACACGGGCTTGCGACCGGCGTAGACGATGGCGTCATCCCAGAGCGTATGACTCTTTTTTGCCAGACGCTCCAGGTGGCCGACGAAGGCCCGATAGACAAATTCCAGCAACAGGGCTGCGAGCACGATCAGGAAGGCAGACAGGATCCAGGTCGGCAGGCTGACCCACTCGCTGATTGTTTGCAGAATTTCGTTCATTGGTCTTTCATCAGGGCATCAAGTGAGCTTCGCCAGGCGCGGAATTCCGGCACCTGCAGTTGTTCTTTAAGGGAGGCCATGGGCTTGCCGCGGAAGCGTTCCATCAGCTGCCTCGGCGGGCCGGGCCAATCCGCCTCGCGTGTCAGCAGCTGTTGAGCTGATGCCGGCTTGCAGACCAGCGCCAGATCACAACCGGCGGCGAAGGCCTGCTCCAGACGATCGCCAAGTTGACCCGCGGGTGACGCACCGGTCATATCCAGATCATCGGACACGACCAGCCCCTCGAACCCCAATTCGCCGCGAAGCACCTCCCCTATCCAGCGCTTCGAGAAGCCAGCCGGGCGTGCATCGACCGCGGGATAGCAGACATGGCCCATCATCACCGCGGCGACCTCACGGGCCAGCGACCGGAAAGGATACAGGTCAAGCTGCAGCTCCTCCAACGATCGCAGGTCCGTCACCACCTCATCGTGGCTGTCCGCTGCGACCGAGCCGTGGCCCGGGAAATGCTTGGCGCAGGCCTGCATGCCCGCATCGCGCATCCCGGCCACGTACCAGGCGGCCAGTTGGGCCACCGAATCCGGATCATCCGACATCGAACGATCGCCAATCACCCGACTGCCGCGATCCAGATCGAGAACCGGAGCCCAACTCAGGTCGACGCCCAGATCAAGCAGCTCGGCCGCCATGACACGACCGTGGCGATATGCAAGATCGCGAGCGCGATCCGGATGCGATCGAAACCAACGCCCAAGGACGCTCAGCGGCGGCAGCCGCGTCATACCGCTGCGGAACCGCTGGACACGCCCGCCCTCCTGATCCACGGTCACGATCAGGCGCGGGGACCGCAGCTCATGCACGCTGCTGATCAATTGGCGAGCCTGCGCTGGCGACTCGAAGTTACGGGAAAACAGAATCACCCCGCCGACCGCCGGGTGACTCAGCGCTCGGGTCGTATCCTCATCGAGCTGGGTGCCCTCGAAACCAATGATCAGGGGGCCTAGTGCCTGTTCAGTGCTCATAAAAAATGCGCAAGCCGATCTAGGACGCGCGCTCGAACAGAGCGATCGATTCGACGTGCGCGGTATGCGGAAACATGTCGGCGATGCCGGCCACTTTCAACTCGAAGCCATAACGGTGCACCAGTTCAGCGGCGTCGCGAGCCAGGGTTGCGGGATTGCACGACACATAGACCACCCGTTGGGCACCGCAGGCGGCCACCAGCGGCAGGATCTCGAGCGCACCCGATCGAGGTGGATCTAGCATCACCGCATCAAACCCGGCCCGATACCAGGGTCTTTGGGTCACATCCTCGGTCAGATCGGCGACCTCGAACTGGCAATTCTTGATGCCGTTGTGGCGGGCATTGGCCTGCGCACTGGCGACCAGATCCGCGAGACCCTCAATGCCAATCACCTGCCCCGCCCGTCGGGCCAGCGGAAGGCTGAAATTGCCCAGTCCGCAAAACAGATCCAGGACCCGCTCCTGGCCAGACAGATCAAGCAGCTCGATGGCCTGCTCGATCAGCTTCACATTGATCTCCGCGTTCACCTGGACGAATTGCTGAGGCATAAATAAGAGTTCAATATCAAAGGCTTCAATCCGATAGCTCAACTGATGCTCATCTGGCATCAGGCGCGCCACCGTGTCAGGCCCCTTGGCCTGGGAGTAGATGGCAATCGCGTGCTCCTCTGACCAGGCCTGCAGCAAGGATAAGTCCTCCGTGCTCAACGGCTCCATATGACGAATAATCATTGCACCAGTGTCGTCCCCGGCAGCGATTTCGACCTGGGGAACCCGATCGGCGACAGACAGCTGACCCAGCAGCTCCGACAGGGGCTCGAGCAGATGACTGAAACGCGGATGAAGAATCCGACAGTGGCCGACGTCGGCCACGAAGCGGCCCTGGGGTTCGCGAAACCCGACGAGCACGCGGCCCTTGCCCTTGACCCAGCGGGCGCTGAGCCGGGCCCGACGGCGATAAAACCAAGGTTCGCCGGCCAGCGGTTCAAGCCAGCGTGACGGGCTGACCTCCCCCAGGCGCTGAAGATTCTCGACCAGACGATTATGCTTCCAGCGCCGTTGCGCACCCGAATCGAGATGCTGGAGGGCACAGCCCCCACAGTGATCGAACCACGCACATTCGGGCTCGACTCGGTCGACTGAAGGCTGGAGAACCTCCACGGTGACGGCTTCGTCGTAGCGACGAGAGCGGTCGATCAGGCGTGCTTGAACGGTCTCTTCGGGCAGCGCGCCGTGGACAAAAACGGCCTTGCCGTCGATTCTTCCCACGCCGCGACCGTCGTGGGCAAGATCACTCACCTCGACCTCGATCGGCTCGACCGGCAGCTTGCGGCGTCGGCGTCTAGCCATGCCGGGAATCAGGCACGGGCTGGCGATAAGCATTCGGAGGCATCAAGTTCAGCGTCAATGACCGCGCCACTCGGGCCAATGGGGCGACCCCGGTTCTCGTCATCGATTGACCTCGGGTGCAGATTTTACTTCTGTACCCATTCGCCACTGTCGGTCTGATAGAACCAGCCGACGCGCGCATTGGCAATCCACCGGCGAGCAAAGGTGGCACGGATTTCGGCTTCCCACTCCGGATGACCGTTCGCCACGGCGATCTCCCGGTAAACCGCATTGCGATCCGCGTTCTCTTCGGCCACGATTCGCTCCATATCACGCCGTTCGCCAAGGCCCACCGCGCTGCGGTCGCGAATGGTGACAAGGCCATCGTTCGAGAAGCCGATGGCTCCGGCTTCGAACCAGCCGGCCAGATGGCTGCGCTGGCGCGCGGCCATGGCCTGCTTGATCGATTCGATCTGCGGCGTGTCAATGTCGATGTTCGGCGCCTGGGCATGGGCCGAAGGAATCAGCAAATCCATGAGATGGAATCGGTGGGCGCTGGACGTCGAGGCATCAGAGGTAACGTCCGCGCCCTCCTCGCCCAACACGTCCTGAATGAATCGATCGGCCGCCCGCTCGGCGGCGGCTTCAGGAAAGTAGACATTGATCGTGACGCAGGCGGCCAGCGTCAGCACAAGAATGCCGACCAGGGCCGAAATCGTTCGAATGGGCATAACACGTCCTCGCAGAGTCAATCACCAGGCAGAAACAGCCACACCCTGGGTCTGTCCATCGGGTGCGGCGAAAATCCAGCCGACAGTGTACGTCACTCAGACCGAGGCCAGGGCCTCGGACAGCGTTCGATAACCTCGCGCCGTGATTCGCGCCTTGACACCTTTCAGATTGCCCTCGGGCACGAGGGCCTGATCAAATCCCTGGCCGGCCGCCTCGCGCAGCCGCTCCTCACCGTTGTAGACCGGGCGCAGTTCGCCGGACAAGCCGATCTCACCAAACGCCACCAGCCCCTTCGGCAGGGGCTGCTCCCGCAGGGAAGATTTCAACGCCAGAACGATCGCCAGGTCCGAAGCCGTCTCGCTGATCCGGATCCCCCCGGCCACGTTGATAAAGACATCCTGATCACCGATCTGAATCCCCGCATGTCGATTCATCACCGCCAGCAGCAGCGCCAGGCGATTCGGGTCCACGCCAACCGCGACGCGCCGTGGGTTGGCCAGGGTCGACGGGGCCACCAGGGCCTGAACTTCCACCATCAGCGGTCGAGTGCCTTCGCGCGTGACCAGCACGCAACTTCCGGCAGCCGGTTCGCCGGATCCGGAAAGAAAGATCGCCGAGGGATTGCCGACCGCTTTCAGCCCCTGGTCGGTCATAGCAAAGACACCCAGCTCATTGGCCGCCCCGAAACGGTTCTTGACCGCCCGGATTAGGCGATACCGGCTGCCGGAGTCGGACTGGAAGTAGAGCACCGCATCGACCATGTGTTCGAGAACCCGAGGTCCGGCCAGCGCCCCCTCCTTGGTGACGTGCCCGACCAGAACCACCGCAGAACCGGTCTGCTTGGCGAACTGGACTAGGCGTGCTGCGCACTCGCGCACCTGGGCCACCGCCCCGGGCGCGGACTGGAGGCTTTCGGTCCAAAGCGTCTGAATCGAGTCGACGACCATGAAGGCCGGTCGGCGCTGGGCCGCCGTGGCCAGGATGATCTCCAGGCTGGTCTCGGTCAGGCAATCCAGCCGGCCCGGCTCCAGGCCCAAACGCCGCGCGCGCATGGCGACCTGGCCAGCCGATTCCTCGCCGGTGACATACAGCCCACCCAGTCCAGCCTGGGCCTGCAGCAGCAGGGTCGATTTTCCGATGCCGGGATCACCGCCCAAGAGTACGACCGAGCCGGGCACCAGACCGCCACCGAGCACGCGATCCAGCTCGCTCAGGCCGGTGCCGAGACGCTGACCGCTGTCTTCAGCCTTGACATCGGCCAGATTGACGACATCGGCCGAGGCCGTCCCGGTCCAGTTGCCGCGGCCCTTGGGGCCACTCGAGCGAGCGGTGGCGGCCACGGATTCCTCGAGAGAATTCCAGGCAGAGCAGTCGGGGCACTGCCCCGACCATTTTGGAAAGCTGGCGCCGCATTCTCGGCAGCAGTACATCGGTTTTTGTTTCGCCATGGTCCTAGGATACCCGCGCTCGACCTTGACGAGGCTTGCCTTGATGCCGAAGTAGCGCTTGAGCATGACCGAGCGCAGCCACATCAGCCCCTGCCTGGCGATCGGCAGTGGGTGGCCAATCTGCGTTCGGGGGTGTGCGGGTTTATGCCGCTGAGCAAGTAGCCTCAGGCCGAAAAGCTGAGAGTGTCGCGGTTATTGTGTGTCTTCACGGTGTCCCGCTTTAGCTTGGCGTGGTCTCGGCACGCCGAGCACTGGACTCGAAACGATTGGCAAAGATGGCGTGCGAAAACTCGAAGGCTCCATCGTCACAGGTTTCGGTCTGGTCGCCATCCCCGTCCGCAGGACGAGTTGCGCCCCGTTGATCGGTCGCTGGACCATCGATGTTCATGCCAGCATCAATGGTGACTGCTCCGTCGAGCAGGGCCAGGTCAGGCGTGCAACTGCCCTGGAATGAAAACGTGTTGTCCAAGGCTGGGGCAGCCTCCGTACGCTCGACCCCGCAGCCCCCATCAGAATCCATATCGCCGCCGAACAGTGCGAAAGCCGGTGGCTTGTCGCCACCGCTGGCCGAGCAATCAGGCTCGGCACCCTCATCGACGTTGCCGAAGCTCCTATTGCCTTCCGCCTAGTTTACTTCCAGCGGCACGTGAAGACTGCGTACGTATTCCTCGACATACTCCGCAAAGTAGTGCGACTGTTCCCATTCGGCGCGGGTCATACAGCGTCGCTTCTGTCCCAGGCGTGTTCCTGTCAATTGCTGACGAACACAAACCATTTCCATGGCCGTTCCCGAAATCACTGTCGCGACCAACTGCTGTCTCAGCTGAAAAATCGTATAGCGTGTTTCCAGATCAATTTCCTCGATGTCCTGGGCATCCCCCAGCAACTCCAGGATGTTGTCTTGAATCCGCGTCAGGCGATCCCATTCTTGCTCGTCGAGCTCTCGAGGGTTGCCCTGGGCCAGGTTATTGACAAGCATGGATTGCTCACGCTTGTAGTCACGAATCGACATGGCCAAAGGATCTTCAGGGCTGGCCAAACGCAGTGGCTCGTTGCCACTGGTTGCACACGCAGATAACACCATGACCAGCCCGAGAAGGGCGATGTGACCGAGATATTTCATAGCTTGTTCCTTAGTGGTTGACTGAATTAAAACGAAAACATTCGTACATCAATGCAATTTATACGAAGTTGTTCGTAATTGTCAATCCATTTGCAGAAGTTGCACCTCAAGAACATCGAAAGTCTCGGTCTGCATGCGGTCAAGAAAAATCTCTTCGGCGGCGGCTTGAAAGGCAGCGCTCAGCAAACCAAACCATCGGCCTTTGTGATGCCTATCTGAGCCTGCTTATAGTCAGCAGTGACTGATAAAGCTCTGTTGATCTAGACTGCACGGGTTGAGCTAGGTAGATGAGCAGACCAATTGACGTGCCTGAGTTGATCTCCAGAGTTAGATTTCTCACTCGATGAAAAGCTATCATTTTCGCTTCAAACACGTGGTAGGACGCGGGTCGCCGCGTCGCTATTGGCACTTTTTATGGGGGTATTTGCTCCCATCTCTTTCTTTCATCGCCAACAACGGTCTACCTTCTAGACAGACCAGACCGTTAAGCTACGACAGTTTCGGGCCGGTCATGGACCGAGTTCTGGCTGAGTACATGTCCATACTGTCGCTGGATTATCGTATCGTGGGGCAGCAGCATGACGCTTCTGACGGCACAACAGCAGAACTATTCCTGCCCCGTTGGGATCTATTGCAGCGGTCAATGGCGTGGGTCTATCTCAGACAACTCTCGGTCAGCCCATCACTCAGCCGCCTAGAGAGCTGGGCCACGCTTATTAAAATATTGCGGCAAGAAAAGTACATCGCGCTGACCTCCGGGATTGCAAGCCGCCGCCTCATGAATGACCTGGCAGTCCTCAAAGGCGTTATCCGCAACAAGCTCTCTGACCAGCTGAGCGATTCGCCTTCGCGGCGGCCCTATCTGATATTGGACCGTTCACCGCCCCCAGAGGCCTACGCGGGACAGGACTCTCGCACGGCTCGGGAGTACGGCACCGCCACGCGCTCGCTTCGTGGCGTGGAGGAAAAAATCGAACAGTTGCGACACCTGGGACACCCGGTTGAGCGTTTTGAACCGGGTCAAGCGAGTCAGGTTGAACAGATCGTCCGCTTTTCCAACGCCCGTGGTGTGATTGCCATCCGCGGTGCTGAACTCGCAAATATGCATTGGCTAAAACCGGGCAGCAAGCTGATCGTGTTACGTCCGCAGCATAAACTCTCGACACATCTCTATGGCATGGCTCGTTTGCTTCATCTCAATCTGCAGGAGCTGGCCTGCGATGAACCGCATCCGGATCTTGCCCAGTTTTCCGTAGAGCAGTACCTTTAGCGAAAAAACGCGTCGTGCATTCGCGGCAGCAGCATCGATGCCACACAACGGAGCTGAAAGCTTGCCCGGTTGGATGAACGAAGCAAGCTAATGAGGGAAGGAATGTCCACCCATGCCTGCGAACCCCCAGCATCGGCATCACTAGTGGCCCAGCGCAGCTCATAGAGCGAGTCGTTTTGAAAAAACCGGCCGCCCTCGTCACATTGGACGAGGCTATCGATCAACTCACCTTTATAGGGGCGTGAATCAGGATGAAGGGGCCTCAATGGCGTTCGACAGTAAGACGGATACAAGGCATGGTCGGTGCTGAGACCTGGTTCAATTCCGACGCTTAGCAAACATTCCAGCGTCCCATTCGCCTCTCGCAGCACGAGCTGAACCAGCCCCTCACGCTCAACCTCGTAGAGCGGCTGCGTCCAGGCCTTGACTTCCCGGTTGGTGCAAGAAAATTCATAAATGCCGACGCCTGCGCCTCGATTTATCGCAATTCCATCGTCGCTGACCTGCCACCTCTGCAATTCGTCAATCGGCACGAGCTTATAGCTGCCAGGCGCAAGACGAGAATCGCCGACCACTGAGGCCAAATCGCTTTCAACGGCAAAATTGTGATTTATGCCAGCACCAGTCAAATAGCTGGTCCAATCGAACACCGCCAATAGAGAGCGCAGATCTGCATTCAGAAAGTTATCATCGAGCAGCAACTCCGAAATAGCCTCCAGACTGACCCAAATCATCTTTTCCTCGCAATCGATCAGCTCATCGACCTCAAGGTAATGATGGGTTTTGCTCTTCTGGAAATAACGGCAACCAAGATCAAGCTGCATGCTGTGAGTAAGCAATTTAGTTCCGCGCTGAAATGTGGTGAAATGATCGATATATGACGTAGCACGTCCACCGTGGAGACGAAGGTAGTTGGCAGGCGTCGATTGAATCGTCGGGCCGTACTGGATGATCCCTGTATTGCCCGGTTCGACCCGCGCCTGAAGAAGGATGTAAACAACATCCTCGCGGCGACAAATCATGAGACCGGTCAAGGCACTCTGCGGCTGATAGAGCATGAGATGCTCGTCCTTGAGATCGTCGTAATGTCGTACGCCGGCAACCGAAAAGAAACCACTTCCAGTGTGTGACAAGGCACCGTCTCTCAACTGCCAAGCGTCCTGCTCCGCAAGCGAAATTCGACGAAGCTCGTATCGCGAAGCCTCAGCAGTCGTGGACAGGAATTCTCTTGCGGTCTCACCGCGTCTAGCGATTGTAGTTCGCAGCATTTTATTCAACAACAACACAACAACAACATGGGACACCCAGACAAACGAGGAACAACAACACGGGAAAACAACACGGGACACCCAAGCAAACGAGGCATTATCCTAGCCCGAAATAGGAATTTTTCCTATGGCCAAGAGCAGGCGCTGTGGAGACACTGTCCACGTGGCCTACGCCCGCTCACAAATAGCCCCGGCCCGGAGAGTACGGCTGCTTTCATGTCGTGACCCGAAGTGTTCGCCGTGCTTTCCTACGCGGACCGGATCGCGTTACTGGTAAATACTTTGATCACCGACGCCAATGGATCGCGGACCGAATCCATTTTCTCGCCAAGTTTTTCGCTGTTTCGATCTTCTCGTATGCCGTGGCGCAGGCAACGTAGCTCTTGTGGTTTTGCGCAGCAAAGAAGCAAGATTGGAGTGCCGTTAGGCGCGTGTCGAATCACACTCATATCGTGCTCAGTGTCGATCCGCGAGCCGTCTCGGGCTGGACTGACGAACAGGCTGCCGATCGCTGGCTGCGGGTGTTTCCTGGCGCGATTGCGCAGTCGTCTTCCGATGAACAGAAGCAGCGGGTTCGAATGGGCTTGCTCAGCACGCCGGACCGCATGGAAGAGATCCGGAAGCGCCTGGGTTCCTTGAGCTGGTTCATGCGGGCTCTGAATGAGCCGATCGCCCGGATGGCGAATGAAGAAGATAACTGTTCGGGACGGTTCTGGGAGGGTCGATTCAAGTGCCAGGCCCTGCTGGAGCCGCAAGCGGTTGTTTCTGCCATGGCAGCATAGGCTAAGGGGTGCGTGCGGTTTTCGCGCAGCGAAAGAAGCGCGTGCGGCGTGCCGTCATGTGCGTCGATATCAATCCCGCTCGGGCCAGGATTGCCGAGTCCCTGGAGGAATCAGACCACACGTCGATCAAGTCCAGACTGGAATCTCGGAAGTCGATCCTCGGGAAGAAGTCCAAGCTGAGCCATGCTGGACTCAAGCCGGTGGCCGGCCTTGATGCCGAGGCACTGCTTGATATGACTGAAGGCAGCTACATCAATCTCGTGCAGTGGACTGGTGAGCAGCTCCATCCGCTGAAGCGCGGCAAGCTGATCCCCCGATCCGACCAGGGAGAGAAACCGCCGGAGGTTGTTTTGCAGCTATCAGAACACTCTGACCGCTGGCTCAGGCAGGTTCGGGGTACCGAATCCAAGTACTACCGAGCTATCGGCTCGGCCGAAGCCTTGATGGCAAAAGCGGCTGAAATCGTACAGCGCTGGATGCAGGGCGTTTCCGGCGAGCGGGCTTGGATGATTCTTCGGTCACAAACCGAGTAGCAGTGTTCTTTTCAGTTCACGGCTCACCAGCCAAGTGCTGGTGATTCGGCGCGTCTGCGAATCAAACTTTGGGCCAGAATCCCAGATTTTCCGTTGGATTCGACAATTATCGGCCCTTCGAGCAACGGCTGCTGCCCCCAAAGGATGCCGCATTGAGAACATCAGAAGGGCGCTAGGTCGTCCTATAACTGCCTGGATGTCCTTCGTTACTTCTCGCCAGCCGCTCGACTGGCGAGTTGGCGTGCGCCCTTGGCGGCAAAACCCGTTCTTCAAGCTTCTGACACGTTACTCGGCCTTGGAAAGGACGACGCAAACGACGTCAGGTCGCTATTCCGTGCCGGCATCACACGGCATACGAAGAGTTTTCGGTTTCTGGATGTCCTTCGTTAGTCCTATTGAATTCTGGCCAACTTCAGCCTCTATCGGCCTTTGACTTGCGGCTGCCACGCCCATAAAAGCCGGGTTTGGGCAGCTCAATAGGCCCAAGGCCGCTCGTCAAGTGCTTGGATGTCCTCTTTGTTCTTTACTTGGCTAGTTGCATCTTTCTAGCCGCTCCAATTCTACCGAAAAACCTTTTTCGCGAAGTTGCAAAGCGCTATGACCGTAATCATCTGGATTACAACTGAACAATCTGATCTTGGCATTCTTGAAGGCTGCTGAGTCCCTATTGATATCTTCCACGATTGAAGAGAGTCTCTCGGTATAATCGCAATAGCCTCCGGTAAAAATTATTTTTTTTTCTTGGACCAGCTCCCTCCAATAGAAAGTCAGCATACCTATTTGCTCGGCTGATTGGAAAAGTGATTGACACATGTTGAAATACTCCACATCTTTTGAAGACGTGAATAGCGGAAGGCTATCACCCATTTCGCAGACAAGCTCATTTTCTTCTCCTGGCAAACTGCATCTTGCGCTTTCATGGAAAGGCCAATAATCACAGCCAGTCAAATAGAATATCGATCCAATAAGTAATGCTTTAACTAAATATTGAAAGCGCATACTTTTATCTCGGGAAATAGAAGCAATCATCGGTGACACATGCCCTCCATCTGGCTCTCGACAAAGTCGTGGTGTCGTTGGGAAGTTGTTGATAGATAATTTCTCTATTGACTCGCTCAACGTTGTTCACTCTACGGGAAAACAACACGGGACACCCAATCAAACGAGGCATTATCCTAGCCCGAAATAGGAATTTTTCCTATGGCCAAGAGCAGGCGCTGTGGAGACACTGTCCACGTGGCCTACGCCCGCTCACAAATAGCCCCGGCCCGGAGAGTACGGCTGCTTTCATGTCGTGACCCGAAGTGTTCGCCGTGCTTTCCTACGCGGACCGGATCGCGTTACTGGTAGATACTTTGATCACCGACGCCAATGGATCGCGGACCGAATCCATTTTTTCGCCAAGTTTTTCGCTGTTTCGATCTTCTCGTATGCCGTGGCGCAGGCAACGTAGCTCTTGTGGTTTTGCGCAGCAAAGAAGCAAGATTGGAGTGCCGTTAGGCGCGTGTCGAATCACACCCATATCGTGCTCAGTGTCGATCCGCGGGCCGTCTCGGGCTGGACTGACGAACAGGCTGCCGATCGCTGGCTGCGGGTGTTTCCTGGCGCGATTGCGCAGTCGTCTTCCGATGAACAGAAGC